>SDBV01002497.1_pt1 | contig 27553 bp, 23 predicted proteins | sample 2277081 | NCBI WGS metagenome assembly SDBV01 (sample SAMN10402039, study PRJNA504765) | marine sediment metagenome | isolation source: marine sediment core GS10_PC15, 223 cmbsf | place: Arctic Ocean: Southern Knipovich Ridge | collected 2010 | reverse complement strand
GTCATGCAGATGTATACCGATTCGGATCATATTCGTGTGGAAGATCCGGGGAAAATAGAGGGTAACGTGGTCTTTTCATATCTTGATATTTTTGATCCTGATCAACAAGAGATAGCGAGACTTAAAGAGCAGTATCAGCGCGGCGGTCTTGGTGATGTGAAAGTTAAAAAGCGTTTGATTGAGGCGCTGAATGCATTTCTTGATCCGATACGCGAACGGCGTGCTCTGCTTGCCAAAGATCCTCAAGCGGTTATGCAGATACTGTTTAAAGGCACTGCTGAAACACAACTGGTTGCCAAGCAAACAATGCATGAAGTCAAACAGGCTATGCATCTAGATTATTTCACATAATATAAGTATGTTCTTGGGTTGTCTGTAGCCTCTTTGCTATACTCATCAAAAAAATGAGTTTATTGCTAAAGGGGGCATTATGAAGCAAGCAGTACTCAGGGGCTATATTATTCCTGCATTGACCGTTCTTTTCTTTCTTGCTCTGATCGGGTTGACTATATTTACGGTACGTCACAAAACAAAGCAGTTCTCAGGCGAGGCTATGGTGAGTGACATATATCACCTGGCTAACATTTTCGAACGTATCAATAAAGATTGCACGATCTTAAGTTTTGATTATCAAAAGAACAATATTAACTTCTTGAACGTGAAATCGTTTACCGGCTCAGAAGTGGGTCCGATGAATCTGGGCTATCCGGATAAATGGAACGGGCCTTATATGGAAGATAATCCAATTATGCAGGGTAAAGAATACCAAATAGTCCGCACTGATGCGGGCTATTTTATTGTACCTGGTGATGGTGTGAAGTTGCCTAACGGCAAAGTTATGGGTAAAGATATTATCTTGAAGGAAGATACCAATATTGCTTTACTGGCAAACGATCCAGCTTATCTAGAATTTAATAACAAGCCACTCGCTATGCGCCTTGATATTTCAAGCAAACAGATCTCATTGCCTGATCTAGAACAAGCTCCATTTGCAGAGTTTTAACTATTACTTATTGGTACTATGGGATAGTTTAAAGCGTTTGATTAGTCGATTAAAAAAAAGGGGGGTTTAGATGAAGAAGGTATGGTTCTTTGGTGTATTAACATGTTGGGTGTTGGTCCCGTCGGCAGCTCAGAGCATGGTTGATCCAATCTCTTGGCAAGAGGCCTATATAGTCAATAACACCGATGTTGATCTGCAAGTAACTGCTGAAGTCACTGGTCTGCCCAGGCCGTGGAATTTGAATTATACATATAAAAGCAGACCAAGACATAAGCAAACATGGTCTGTACCGAAAAAAGGTAAAGAGTTTGGTGGTGTGACGACACTTGGTAAGTTGAATCTACTGCATAATATTGCAATACAACCAGACGTATATAATATTTCTACATTGCCCAAATGGATGTACCGTCCTTACCCGATAAAAATTGCAGATCGGCAACCTGAAAAGGTACTTATTATATATATTGGAAAAACAGAAAAGAAATGGCTTACCCAGCAAAGATATGTTACTGCAGTAAAGATTGTATATGATGAGGGAAGTGCTGGATATCGTATTAGGATTGATCAGCCTTAAACCGTTTTTATAAATGAATCAAGTACCTTTTTGGTGCTTGATTTGAATTTGACCGTTAACAATGTTTTGCCACTGCGTTGTTCAACCTTTTTAATAATACCGATTCCAAAGGTAGCATGTGCAACTGGTTGGCTGATTTTCCAAGCTCCTTTAAATTGAACAGACTTAGGTTTGGTCTCTTTTGTTGTTATTTTTTTAGCAGTTGATGGTGGTCCAAAGGTAAGCACCGGTTCAGGATTACTGCAACCAATTTCAAGCCACTCAGCAAACCATTGCTTTAAAGCATAAGGTTGCATGTGGCCAATGTCATGAGCAATCACCAGATGCTCAGGTACCTCTTTCAAAAAACGTGATGGTAGCTGATCGGTCATTTTGCCATAGGTGTAGCGGTAGCGAGATTTACTTAACAATAATCGTTCTTGAGCTCGAGTAATACCCACATAAAATAGGCGCCGCTCTTCTTCAATAGCATCACTATCATGAACTGAACGTGATGATGGCAATAGACCTTCCTCAAGGCCAACCAGTATGACCGTATCAAATTCTAAGCCTTTGGCTGCATGTAGCGTCATCATCAAAATTGCATCCTGCTCCTCAGTCTGCTTTTGTGCTTTTTCTTGCATCAAAGCAACTTCATGTAGAAACTGATCAAGAGTTCCATGCTGTTCGGATTGCACATGCGCAATTGCGCGCATCAACTCATTGATGTTATCAATACGTGTTTTCCCATCTTCAAGGTCAAAAGCATCCTTTATATAGGTAATATATTCTGAGCGTTTTAAAATAGTTTCAAGTGCTTTTTTTGATGCAAGCGTAGCATTTAGATCGATAAAAATTTGGATGAATTGCTCAAGAGCAACGGCCTTTTTGCCCTTTACTTGCTGCTCCTCTATTAATTTTTGTGCCACTTGCTGGAAAGTTAAAAATGGTTCTTGAGCCCATCGCTCATAAAATGTTATTTCAAAAGCTGTACCCAAGCCACGAGTGGGGCAGTTAATGATACGAAAAAAAGAGGTACGATCGAACGGATTAACAATTAAACGCAAATAGGCAAGCAGATCTTTGATCTCTTTACGTTCATAAAACTGAATGCCGCCAAATATTTTATAGGGAATCGCATTTCTAAGTAGTGCTTCTTCAATAGCACGTGATTGAAAATGGGTGCGATAAAGTATTGCAAATGAGCTTAACTTCTTTGAGTTACGCGCTACTTTACACAGTTGTGCAATCGCATCGCCTTCTTGGTATTCTGAGTTACAGGTCATGTTGCGTATGCGGTTATTTCCCTTTTTTGTTGACCAGAGCTTTTTTGGATTACGTTGCTTATTATGTTTGATGACATGATTTGCAATATCTAAAATCGACTGTACAGAACGATAGTTCTGCTCAATTTTGATCAGCTTTGTTTTGGGGAAATCTTGCTTAAAATTTAACATATTGGTAACCGTAGCACCACGCCATGAATAGATCGATTGATCCTCATCGCCCACTACACAGATCGACTCGGCAGCAAGTTTTCCCTTGCCTTTGAGCGCCATCGATTTAAGTAGGGCATGTTGCACTACATTAGTATCTTGATATTCATCAACTAATATATGACGAACCGAATGTTGAAAGCGTTCTTTGAATTGCTTATGTGTAAATAGCTTTAACCCTTGATGTAGTAGATCATCAAAGTCTAAACATTTGCTTGCTTTTTTTTCAGCTTCATAGGCTTGAAATATTTCTTGCAACATGGGATTTTTAACAAAACCTACCTGTTCTTCTAGAGTTAACGCCTGATTTTTTAAAAATGATATCTGATATAAAAGTTGTTTAGCAGTTACCTTTTTGTTTATATTGTTGCGTTGTATGATGCCTTTAATAATCTTTTCTTGATCATCAGCATCAATGATAGAAAAAAATGGTGTGTCAATCAGCTCTTGGTTCATCTTGAGCAAGCGCAGACAATATGAGTGAAATGTTCCAATAAATGGTGTTTCAATATCATCACCAGTAAATTTACCAATACGCTCTTGCATTTCTTTGGCGGCCTTGTTGGTGAACGTTAAGGCAACTATTGCATCAGTATATACACCTTCATTAATCAAGAGATGTGCAATACGAGAAGTTATTACGCGCGTTTTGCCAGAACCAGCTCCAGCAACCACCAGCATGGATCCATTTTTTTGCAACACAGCTTTTTGTTGCGGTTCATTGAGTTGTTCTTTTATGAAGGCGTTAAATTTTTGTTTCATGGTCCTTAGTTGTATGGCTTATATGACTTTTCTTCAATTAAACGTGAACCGAGCATCTCGTTAATCTCTCGCTTTAAACGACATCGTTCGTCATTTTGAATATAGACTGAACGTGCAAGTAAAATGAACTCATTATCGAAACTTTTCTCACGTTCTTTGTCACGAATAAGATCTTCTGTTGTCCATAAAGCTTCATTTGCAGTTTTTAATTCTTTTATTAGTTTTTCAAGTTCAGATGTTACGTTAACGAACTCATCAAACGTTCCCTGTAGAGAATGCAGTTCTTTCCATATATTGTCAAGTTGCTTTTGGTCACTAATACGTTCTGTTTTAATTTCCAGTATAGTCATTTTATCAGCTAGTTCTCCAGTTGCAATCTCAGTGGTTACAATGCGTGCAACCGGTTTTTCAATCGTGTAGGCAAGATCATGCATAATCTCACAAATCAGTTTATTGTCATCCGATTGAGTAAAAACACGCAGTTGACTGAATGCATTCTTTATTTCATCGGTGTTCATATTTTCATGTGCAATGAACCATACTTTTTTACCAAGGGCACCAGCGATATAAGCAACCATTGGTTGAGTGGTAATCATCAGATCCATGTGATGTATTATGGCTGCTATATCAGGTAATAACAGTTTTCTTTTGGTATTAAAATGAAATATATTCATGTTTTCAGGAATCTTAGTCCTGTTTATATCATCAAAACTATATAAACTTGTATGTTTGATGCTACTAAGTGGCAAGAACGATTGCAGTGTCAACGGCTGTTTTTCTTTATGTAATGAATAATGAATTGGGGTACAGCATATACCTATTTTAAAGGCTGTATCAGTGATGAACGCTTCTTGCCAAAGAGCAAGCAACGGCTCACTGATCTTTATATATGGTTTGCTATCAATAGACATAGTTTGGGTTGTTTCTTGCATCAAGCATGCAAGATCTTCAAGTGTTATATATGCATCATAGGTTTCTCGATTCTCATCAGAAACGACTTGGTCAACAAATGGACACCACGAAAGTAGCGTTTGCACCTGTTCTGGTGCTTTGCATATAATAATTTTATTTCTCTCTTTGAGCGGTTGTGCGTAGCGAATCAGTGTGATTGCTGATTCGGGATCATCTACTTCGATTAAAATAGTTCTGCACGATGGGCTCAACAGATGTTGTTTAAACTCATCTTTATCATGTATTGCTGCTGATTGATACGTGCGCTGCGGACAGCGCACAAGCATCGCCTTGGTCTGAATGATGTCTGTAGAGAATATAAATAGAGAAAAAATAAATAAAGATTGTTTCATTAAAACTCCTTTTATGAGTTATGGTAGTTCTTCTTTTTTTTGAAAACATGCAGTAGTTCTACAATAAAAAATGAAAAAGGTCAAAGCCATTGATCTTTTTTTTGTTTTTTGTATAGATTTAAAAATATATCATAATTTATGAAAGGGTAGTGCATGTGGAGCTGTATACTTTCCGTTAGTGCGTGTCGTGGTTTAATAGGATTAATTGGTGCGTTAGGTGTTGTGATTGGAGTAATCAAAATTGATAGTGATTATGACAATTATGGAAAATCGGGTTCTCCTATTGGCAACTTTTTTTTCTTTGGTGGTTGGGTTCTATTTGCAGGATCTGTTGGTTTGTTGAATAACAACCTGTCTGGTTTTAATGTCGATTTTAAGGCATTGCTTGGAATAGTTGGTTCACTGTTAGTTATTATTTCGGCATCGTTGTCGCAGCTAGTAATGTACAAAAAAAATATTATGATGATGCGCTTTCATTTGGCATTTTTTATTTTTTCGTGGATAGTTACAGCCTATGCAATTTCACTTCCTTTGAATGTTGCTGTTGCTGATAAAAATCAACTTATCAGATTTATTATAGCCCTTATGGGAGCTATTGGTGTTATTTTGGGTATGGTTTTACAGATGCAATACAGAAAGCGTGGCTTAGATTTTGTAGAAACAGGGAAGCTCTCTCCGGGAAATTCATATTCCCCCGGTTTGCCCTTTTTTACTGCGGGTTGGTTATTCTTAGCATTTGCCAATGCGCTTTTATGATCGATTAAGAGATATAAGGAGAGCACCATGTTCAATTTTTGAACAACATAATTATGCGATCAGATCAGGCCTTTGGGAGTGTTTATGTCCTGGCCTTGAGTAAAGCACTAAAAGCCAAAGAAAGTTGATTATGAAGTATATGACTCATTATAACAACTGGAAGTTCCGATCTCAGATTTTGACGAACCATTCGATGATGAATAAAACTCATAATTGCAGTGCTCAAAAACACACGGAACTTCATAGGTCCATCTTGTGAATGCTCTCCTACCAGATGAGTACCTGCAAACAGAGGCGGAACAACAATTTGTGCATAATCTTTAAATAACAAAGAGCCCCCTCCAGTAAATAAAAGTTCTTCGCATATTGGGCCGATAATAACTAACAGTGCCCAACCACAACCTGGCGGAAGTGTATGTAGCGGGTCATGCTTTATATCATATTGTCTTGCGTCTGGTCGTGATGGAGGGCCCAGATTAGTGATACATATATTGCAAGCAAAACAAAGCCCAGCCATTCTACTAGCTTTTAAAAGGTTACTAAAAAAATTATTTTGAACATTAGTACTATCTATTGTTAAATCTGATTTTATCAATGCACTAGTTGTTTGCACCAGAGGATAGGCCTGATTCCATAAAGCCTTTATCAAGTCACCCGATTTATTAGCTAAATTATCGCCAGTAGCCTTTACTGCTTCATAATAAAGTTTTGTTAGATTATTCGAATTGTTTGGATCATATATATAATAAGCATAAACACCATCAACTAAAGTTGCGGCTCCCATTAAAGCAGCAACTGTAGTTTTTGGATGAGTCTGAGCTGTTTTAGTTATACAATTCAAACCAGCCACAATACTATCTCTAGCTTGTTGCATGCCACTTGCCTCTTCGCCTGATTTATCTGTTACATTATTATTTTTCAAATATTTATAAGTACCATATATTGCCAGTCCAGTAAGCACCCCAATACCAAGAGCTTTCTTATTATCAAGAGAAAAATTTTCAATAGCAGTATATTGAGCGGGCAACGTTAAACCAGTAGTTAATATACTCATAAGCAGAGCGCCAACCAATTTATTTGTATTTTTCATAAGAACAACCTCCATAAAGCAAATAAATTATCCATTTTTTACCATATTAGTATTTAATTCTATCAAAAAACTGACCTTTGTCAAGAAGATTCGCTTTCTAAAATCCAAAATGTTCAATTTTTGAATGACGCAATTGCGTCATTAGATCAGGTGTTTGGGAATGTTTGTGCCTAGGTCCCGCTCCTAGGGGACTTTAAACGCTAGCATTGCTGGATAAAGAGCAGGGTAACGCTGATGAGCACAAAAGAGGTTCAAAGGAGTAAGTGAGAATGCCTTGTAACGAGTTACAACTTCTCAGCTCGGTCAATAAACTTTGCTACCTTTTGTGGCTTCAGTACCATATCTTGGCCTTCAATATCATATGCTTGATGCAGATGGCACAAAGCTAGCTCTTTGTTGCCCTCATGGACATAACACTTGCCGAGTCTGAAGTGGGCTTCGTGATGGCTCGGTTTAATCTCAAGGGCTCTTTGGAACTGTTGTATAGCCTGCTCTTTTTTACCCTGCTTATAATAACAGATGCCAATATTGTTAAGGCTGTTTGCCCACTGTGGATCAACTTTAAGAGCATTATGGTAGCAATGCAGTGCACTATCCAGATCACCGTGCTTGCGGTATGCAGTTCCCAATGAATCATGAGATGATGCCATATGAGGATTTAATTCGACTGCCTTTGTTAAGGTAGTGATAGCTTCTTGATAGCGTCGTGCCATAATGCCAATATGGCCAATATTACGATACAATATAACAAAGCTTTGTTGCTCCTCATCGGGATCAAGCAGTTCGAGTGTCAATTGCCAACAAGCAATAGCTTGATCATAGTTTCCGAGCGCACTGTGAGCGTTGCCTACGATCCACCAATAGCGATAATGGTTAATCTGCTTGCTATCTATAATTTTATTAAAAAAGTAGCGTGCAATATCAAGTTTTCTCAACTGACGATAGGTGTTGCCACAAGCCCAATAATAGCCTAAATAATCATATGGGTGTTGTGGATGTTCAAGTGGAACCTCTTTGAGTAGTTGCAAAGCACCATCCACATTATCCTGCTGAATATAGACCTTCCATAGATCAAGATGTCGCTTTAGGTAATGTGGTTGCAGTTGACAAGCTCGTTCAAAATAGGGCTGTGCAAGCTCATAGTGACATTGATTAATGTGTTGCTTGCCAATTTTAATCAATTGTTCAATATCATTATAATACTGCTGAAGCATATCAGATCTATCTGTTTGACATAATGCAACGTAGAGCAGTAATATACAGACGATAATTCTGTTCATAATCTCCCTTTTAATAAAACTATACACGTATTATAGCACATAAGGGTTGTATAAAGACCAGTATTGTTGTTATTAACCGTATGGAGAATTAAACTCTTCATCACTATTTACTTCTCCATTTATTTCTAAATCGGGACTATCTGGTGGGTATTCAGGGACTGAATCAAAAGTTTCACTTGGCGTTTGAGATAACTTTTCTTGAGGCTTATCTGGCAGGAGCTCCGGAAGCTTCTGTTTAATGAGCGTTACAATAGTTTGTAAAACTTTTTGCTCGGTTTCTTTGCTGCGTGAAGATGCATCGGACTCTACATGTTGTACATATGACCAGGTTTCCAAAAGGTGTTTTTTTACATATTCAACGGGCACAAAGGTAGGCATGCATTCAAACAGAAGTTCAAACCTTTTGGATGCCTGTTTTAAACATTGTTCATACTCATGATGATTATTCATCTTTCTTAGCATGAAGGCATAAGCAAGAGAAGCAAAAGGTTTGTATGGGTTATTATCTATATAGCTTTCGAAAACCTCTTGAGCCTTTTTATAGTTACCCTTGTTGTAAAAGATATAGGCCAAATTATTTGCTGCCCAAAGGTCTGTTTTGTCAAAGGCGAGTGCACGTTTATAATAAAAGGTTGCATAATCGAGTTGATCAAGATCCGAATAAACCATTGCCAACTGACGGCATGCAGTGCCGACACGATTTGTTTGTCGATGCTCGTTGGAGATATGGCTCCAATCGATTACTTTTTTTAAGCTAGCAATAGCACGTTCAAATTGTCCGGTTTTGCGATAGGCGATTCCCAAGGTAAGCAGCGCGTCAAAGTTGTGTTCATGCTTTTTAAGAGCTTGCTTGGCTTGAAAAATTGCTATGAATGGATTACTCAATAGTGTTTGGGCGAGGTTTGAGTTGGCAAATGAATAGCCCGGAGCTTCAGAAAGTGCGTGAGTAAATGCGTGAGTCTTGCGGACTGTTTTTTCAGCGCATTGTTGTATGAGTTTATCGCCGATGGCCTTTATTACAAGCATCTGTGGCTCAGAAAAAACTATTTTTAAGGTGGTGATACAACCAATGATGATTATTTTTTTCATGAGTATATCCTTTTAGAAAGATTGTTTATGATGTTGTTGGTTGCTTTTTTTGTTGAACAAATGTTTGCAGTGCCTCTTTTACATTCATGATGACCGTATGCCAATCATTCCACGCAGGCTGTCGGAATAGATGCATACTACCATACCATGGCGTGGTATGCTCATCATGATCCCAGCGGCAATCAGGAGAAAATGGAAGTAGGGTCCAGACTTCCTTGCCCAGACCACCGGCTAAGTGAATTATAGAGGTATCCACTGATATAACCAGATCAAGATTTTCAATTAATGCTGCAGTATCCATAAAGCGTCCATGGCTTTCATCAAAATCTGCACCAAAGGTGTGTACTTTGAATTTCTCTGGTGTATAGAGCACTTGATCTACACCGTCCATCTTTTGGAGTGAATAGAAGCTTACGCCAGGAATGTCAGCAAGTGGCGCCAATAGGTTTAACTCAATACTGCGACGAGAAAGCGGTGATTTGCTTGTTTCGTGCTCAGGTAATACATGCCAACAGAGGCCAACTTTAACGTTTCTATCTCCTGTTAATTTCTTCTTCCAATAGGCAACTAACTCTTTATCTGCATAAAGATATGGAATGGGGTGTGGAATGGTATCTAATGTTGTCTCCAATATTCCTGGAAGGTTTAATAGCGGTGCTTGCGCTGCCAGCGTTGTTTTTTCATCTTCAACAGATGTCACTACGCGATCAATATACGGGCACATCTCAGCCAATTTTTGTAATGGCTTTTGAACCTTGCAGATGACATAGGCCTTATATTCTTCCTTTATTTTTTTTGCATAGCGGATGAACTGCAGTGTGTCTCCCATGCCTTGCTCTGAGTAGAGTAGTATTTTTTCACCGTTGAGTGGAGTGCCATCCCACAGCGGAGTGCCAAGCGATTTCGGATCGATGCCCAATTGACGCCAACGCCATTCATAGTGTTGCCAAGCAGTTTTAAAATCGCCAAATGTCCAATAAGCTTGCGCAAGAGCAATATGTGCATCAGGATAGTCCGGTTGCAGCTCAAGCGCCTTATACAGATGGGGCAATGCCTTTTTTGGCTCACGCTGTACGCGTAGGGTATAGCCTAGATTATAATGTGCATTTGCAAGATCGGGTTCCACTTCAATAGCATTCTCATACTGTTTGCATGCAGCTTGTGTATCACCTTGTTTATTATGGATATGCCCAAGGTTTAGGTGTGTGTGTACGTTTTTAGGATCCATCTCAATTGCTTTTCTTGCATATTCTATTGCTTTATCATAATGATCAAGATCAGCGTATACTTTACTTATATTGAACATTGCTTCGGAGTTATCTGGCTGCAAGAGGATGGCAGCTGTAAAGGTGCGCAAAGCACGATCATGTTTGTTGAGTTTATGTTGTACCAACCCAAGCTTTATATATGCTGATGTGAAACTTGGTTGTAATGAGACTGCGGTGCGATAAAAATATTCTGCCTGCTCATATTTATCTGCTTTGCATGATGCTGCACCAAGGCGCATGAATGCCATAAGGGCTGAGTGATCTTTATTGAGGATATCCTTATATTTTTTTATTGCTCCATCAACTTCATTATTGCGAAAGAGATTATCAGCTTCTGTAAATAAGGCATTAATTTCTTCTGGTGAGAGCACGCCGGGTGAAGGTTGATGTTTTGTGATCTCTTGCATCATTGTTTTTGCAGGAGAGGTAGGCAAAAGATTCCAAGAGCTAAAAAGCAGATCCTTAAGGGCCATACCCAAAAGCAATGATGCGCCCATTAAAACATAGGGGAGATAGGTAGCTTGCCATATTTTGCTTGCTTGCATACAAGTTCCTTTTTGGTTTTTATATTTTTGAAACTATTTTTTTATTCTTTTGTACTACAAGTTTGTTTGTTAGTAAATCACTTTGTGATTCAATGATATCTGTTAATGCCCAAAAAATATCATGAACAACCGATTCCCAATTGAATGGTTCTGGCTGCTTGAATATACGCATCGTTGGATACCAAGGTGAGGTTGTTTGGTGAGATAACCAACGCCAATCAGTAGCCCATGGCAACATAAGCCATACCGGTCTTTCCATAGCACCAGCTAAATGAGCGATGGCGGTATCGACTGAGATGATCAAGTCAAGGTGCTGCATAACTGCTGCAGTATCCACAAAGCTTCCATGATCTTTATCAAATGTTTCATCAAAACGATGAATCTTAATATAAGGAGGTATATCATCGAGCTGTTCAACGCCATCATATTGTTGCAAACTATAGAGGGTGATTCCTTCGATTTCAGATAAAAGATAAAGAGCTTCCAATGGCATACCGCGTCGTGCAACTGGTGGGCGCGATGAATCGTTATAGACGCTGGCCTCCCAACAGATACCAACTTTAAAGTTGGTATCATGCTTGAGATACTCACCCCAATAGGTAATCAACTCAGGATCAGGAAACAGATAGGGTCTGAATGTTGGCAGCTGATGTTCATGGCTATATAAAATTGCGGGGATGCTCATGAGTGTTGTGTGATCATCAAAAGGAGGCAAGTTATCACCAATTGAAACTAACTCATCAATACCAGGACAATTTTTAAGGAGCTGATAGAGTGGTTTTTGAACGGCAACCACCACTTTGCATCCGTACTTGCTTAGTTCACGAGCACAACGAATAAAGTTTATAGTATCACCAAGGCCACCTTCAGGGCGTAACAGGATAGTTTTGCCCTTTACTGTTCCCTCTTTAAGGTACATGCGTAACTTGTCACCATTACGATCAACCTGTTTTAAAAAGCGTGCATGTTGCTGCCATCCTTGTTCATAGTCACCTTTATTGAGATATGCCATGCCAAGTGCAAAGTGCGCTTCATTATAATCATTATTTAATTGCAATGCTCTTTTATAACAAGCGATCGCCTCATCGCAACTCCCCTCCATTTTGAATGCATACCCTTTGTTATAGATAGCGGTAATATTATGTGGATGTATGTGGAGTATATCATTATATAAATTGATTGCATTTTCTGTTTGCCCGACCAGTGTATAGACTACGGCGAGTTCAAAGTTAATATTCTTATTGTTTGGCTCAATTTCCATTGCTTTGAGATAATGTTCTATTGCTTCATCAAACTGTTCAGCATTTTTATACTTACGAGCTAAGCTAAGGTCTGTTTGTGCATCAGCGGCAATTAACATTGAAGTTGAAAATAAAAGCAGATACCAGTAACGCATATTACTTCCTTTTTATGTATGGTAGGGGTTTTCGTGCACAATAAGTGGCTTGCCGTAATTCAAGTGCGCTTTCAGTTCTGTAATTACATTGTTGATAACAGTATCCCAATCTCCGGGAGTTGGTTGTCTGAACAGACGCATATTGCCAAACCAGGGGGTGTCATCACAATCAAGCATCCAACGCCAATCTGGTGGGTCAGGCAATAGATTCCAGGTTGGTACCCCAAGGCCTGCAGCAAGATGAGAGATTGAAGTATCTATAGTAATAACGAGATCTAAGTTCTTAATTACTGCTGCAGTATCCATAAAGCGACCAGTCGTTGTATCAAAATCATCACCAAACACAATCAAAGGAGCATCTTCAGGTAGCTCTTTCAGTTGATCAGTACCGGTCATCTTTTGCAAACTATACACGGTAACACCAGGAAGCTCCATAATTGGCAAAAACTGGGTAACTGACATTGATTTAGCAGCAACTGCCTGACGTAGAAACTGAGTTGAATAACCTGGATTTCCCTGCCAACAGATGCCGATCTTGAAGTTCGTATCTTGTTTGAACACCTCTCGCCACTCATTAACCAAATTTTGATCAGCATGAAGGTAAGGAATCTCTGCCGGAACATTATGCAAAACTGTTTTAGTTAGATAGGGCATAGAAAGCATGGGAGCATGCACATCAAAATAGGGTGGTGAGTCTTGTGTCCAGATAAGTTGATCGATATAAGGGAGTTGACGTGCAATCTCAAGTAGTGGTTTTTGTACTGCCACAATCACTTTGTGTGCGCCAAGCTCTTTAGCAATCTTTGCATAACGAATAAACTCGAATGTATCACCGAGCCCTTGTTCGGCCCATAAGAAGATTGTTTTACCATGCAAATCCGAACCATCCCACATAGGTTGTGTGTAATGGCGCATCTGTTGTGAGTCACGTTTCCAGCGCCATTCATACTGTTTCCATCCTTCTGCCCAGTTGTGTGGATTGCGATTTCCGGTTAACAATAATGCAAGGCCATAACTAAAATGCGCTTCAGCATGATTTGGTTGGATAGTCAGGACTCTATGATAGTAGGGCATTGCATCTTCAAGACGGTTTAACTTTTTATAGGTGTAGGCAACGTTATATAAAATAGAAGGATTATCCGGAATAATCTCTAGCATTTTGAAGTACCACTGCAACGCTTCTTCTGTTTGATTATCAATATTGAGTGCATTTGCTAAATCAAGAAGTAGTTGAATATCTCGTGGACGTAATTTTGCTGCACGAAGATAATATTCAATAGCTTCTTTGAACCGATCGCCTTCTCTGACCAGACCTGCGAGAGCTGGTAATACATCAAAATAGTTAGGATCGAGTTCATGTGATTTACGATACATCTGTTCGGCCTCATTTTTTCGTTTGCTCTTATCCAATGCGAGGCCTAATTGATAATATGCTTTTGAATAATCAGGTTTGAGTTCAAGAGCCTTTTTTAAATGGTGTATTGCATCTTCAAACTGTTTGCCCTGAATTAATACGACTGCAAGATTGAAATGCACTTGTGGCACCCTATCGTTCATCTGTAGTAGTTCACGATAGCGCTTAATGGCCTTTTCATGTTTACCTTTGGTAAATGATGCATTTGCCTTGTCAAAAAGCTTTTGATAGTGATCAGTGTTATAGTAACCATCATGAGCATACAGGCAGCATGAAAACAGTGCCAATATGAAGATATATGTTCTCATAATTTTCCTTTTTTATTACGCAGAGATGTGTCGTTCACGTGCAGTCTGTTTGATTTTTGCTTTCACATAACATTTCTGTTGATATAGGTTTGTGATCTGTTGTGCGAGCTGCATGAACTCATCATCAAATACGGAAACGTTTTGCTCTTTAAGTTTCTGATCATACTCCCAAAGTTGTTTATTGATTGCAATGAGATTCGAGGTTAAATCGTTCATATCTGTTGGTCTGTTTCGTTCCTCCATGATCTGTTGCACTTCAGGATGTTCTTGAGCTATTTTGTTCATTGCCTGTTCATAAGCCGACGATTTGCCCAGCTTTTTGTTTTGAACTGGTCCATCTTTTTCTAATGATTCAAATGGAAAAAGGCCAGTGTCTAATGTACGTATGCAGCTACTATGTGATGCATCTTTTATCCGAGGTTGTTGCGCTGTTGATTGGGGAGTCATCTGGGTCATTTGGGTGTCAAGTGGGCCTGTGTTTTCATAGGGCCGTCGCTCTTTGATGATGCCTTTCTCTTGAGTTACCTGTTCAACCGTTTTTTCGCCACGCAATATTGGCTGCAATGCTTTAACGCATGCTTTAATCGAACCTTCCCAATCACCCGATTTTGGCTGTTTAAAGAGGCGCATGTTGTTATACCATGGTGTATCAGTGCGATCAACCATCCAACGCCAATCGGCAGGATTTGGCAACAGGTTCCAGGTTGGCACACCCAGTGCAGCTGCGACATGGCAGGTGCCGGTATCGATGGTGATAATCAGATCAAGATTCTTCATAATAGCGACCGTATCCATAAAGCGTCCACGTGAATTATCAAAATCGGAACCGAATGATGTTATCTGAATGTCTGCTGCGAGCTCACTAAGTTGCTCCTCACCACCCATTTTTTGTAAATTATAAATACTGACACCTTCTAACTGTGCAATTGGTTCAAACTGTTTGACATGCATCGATTTGCCAGCAACCGCTTGGCGTAAGAACTGTGTACGGTAGTTTGGATTGCCTTGCCAACAGATACCAATTTTGAAGTTGTGATCATCTTTTAGTTGCTCTGCCCAGTAGCTCACCAGTTCAGGTAGTGCATAGATATAGGGAATGTTGTGCGGTGTGCTATCGATCTCTGTTTTGAAGATCATTGGTAAGCTCATCAGTGCGATCTGTGTATCGAAAGGAGGAATAGATTCTCCACGCGCATAGACTTCATCAATATATGGGCACAATTTCAACAGATCTTTGAGTGGTCCTTGTGTTTCCACGATAATATAGGCCCCCATATTTTTAATCAACTCTGCATAACGAATAAACTGTATTGTATCGCCAAGCCCTTGTTCAGCGTAAAGCAATATCCGCTTGCCATAAAGATCCGAACCATCCCACACCGAAGCACGATCGAATTTTTTTGGTGATTCATTATAAGCGGTCCAACGCCATTCGTATTCTTTCCAGCCATGCTTCCAATCGCCGAGCGTTAAATAAGAGAGTGAACGGCTAAAGCGAGCCAAGGCATAGTTAGGATCCATTTCAAGGACCTTATCATAGACTTCAATGGCCTTCTCAATATAACCCATCTTTTTAAGGGTATAACCAAAATTATACATCACATGATAGTTGCGTGGATTGCGTTCAAGAATCTGTTCATACAGTCTTAATGCTTCTTCAGAACCGTTAATTAAATGGAGGGTATTTGCAAGTTCAAGCTTATAGACCTGGCTCTGTTCATTCTTTTCGGTTGCTTTGCGTAGCTCATCAATTGCTTCTTCAAAGCGATCTTTATGTTTATATACAAGGCCTAACCGGTAGTTAAGATCGGCATTACCTTCATCGATTTCCATACCACGCTTATAGGTTGTGATTGCCTGTTCATGCTTGGCACATTTCTCCAGTGCATGGCCTGCATGCACATAAGCTTTTGCATAATTTCGGTTGGTATTGATAGCTTGCATAAAGCAATCAGCCGCCTCTTCATGTCTGTTCAGCTGGGTGAGCACGACACCCTTATTAAAATAGACCTGTTCCACATCAGGCCTTAATGCAATGGCGCGATCATAATATTTTACCGCCTCTTCATGATGGCTGTGGTTATATAGATCGTTAGCAGTATTGAATATGAGCATGAAATCTTCAGGGTTGAGTGCAATCGCATTTTTGTAATATTCGAGTGCTTTTTCAATGTTGTTATCTGCTTTGCATTGCTCCGCCTTTGCAATATAGTCTTTGGCCACTTCACTCAAATTATAGGCAGCTAAAGAGGAACAAAGTAGCAGACACAATAATGAAGATCTCAAAAGCTTCATAGTTATCCTTTTTGTTTTGGAATAAAAAAACATGTTATTGCACTAAGGTGATACTACAGATCGGACAAAATGTAAATATGGAGTTTTTAGAAAGATATAAAAAAAGCAGCCTACATGACATAGGCTGCTCATCTAATTAAATTACTTGATATAAATGTATAGGTTTAGGTCAAACCATCTAATAGTTTAGGTCAAACCATCTGCCAAGATATGAACTTGATTCGTTTGGCTTGGGACCCTCATCTTGAGATTCAGTCTGTTGTGCTTCTTCTTCTTTTTTTTCTTCGTCAAGAAGCTCAAAACCACCATCCTCAATTATTGTTGTAATAGGCTTGGATGAAGACTTTTCTTTCAGGGTGGTTTTAACATCTTCTTCGGGAAATGCACTAGTGAGAATTCTGAGCGTCTTTTTTAATTGTATAAGTATATGGGTCATTTTATTAGAATCGCCTTCAGATAATGCTTCTTGTATAGAGTTTGCCATTCCTCCAGTATAAAGCATCTTGTGGGCTGTATGCATGGCCTCAGTGTGAGGATTCATCTCGTCTTCAATTGAAGATGTAAACTGCTTTGGATCAATCTTTTCATGAACTAACATGTCGCCAGCTACTTTAGAAAATAGTTTTTCAATTATGAGGATCTCATCCTTATTTGAACAAGATTCATAAAGAAAACTAAATTTCTCCTTAAGAATCAACTCTGAAAGTTCTTCATCGGTGAGCGTTGCAGATGGATCATCCGTCTGTTTTCTTTTTTCTAGAGTTGCATTTTTTATGAGATTCCAATCTTTGAACATAAGAGGGTCCAGGCTATTCCATTGACTCCTCAGTGTTCCTTCTAGTTTAGAACATTTTATTGATGTATCAATACTGGTTACTTGTTTTTGTTTTCTCAGCTCGAGTTCAGTGTTCTTTTTCTCTTCAAATAATTCGACAAAGTCTTTTATTAGGCAATAAGTTTCAGGACGCTCCAAAAATAGTCTGAGGTCACCAGGCATTCTTTGAGCCAAGCCGCTGATCTCAGATTTTAATTTTTTTTGCTCGGAAGCGAGTTTGCTACTGTTGTTTAGCTGTGCTTTATGCTGTGTTAAGGCTGCTAGGCTTACCATCATGCCATATAGTTGTTTAGATAAATCTGTTTCTGCCTCCTCATATCGCTCCTGCCATGCCATTGAATCAACAGGGGGTTCTTTACCGATGCGAGCAAGTTCCTCTTGCGTTAGCAGTGTCCAATGGCAAGGAATCTGTTTGCCAAGCTGATGTAGCTCTTTTTGTGAAACTCTTACCTTAAATCTTTTACTTTCATCACCGCTTTCTTCGATTGGCTGCTTGCCAAATGTACCGAACTGTATGCCAGCATTAGATACGAGCTCTACTGTTCCAGGTAGTATTGGTGGTGAGCCGCCATCGGCTGCTGCATCGATTACGTGATATGAAAAAAGTAGGATGGGAAGCATATATAATGATTTAACGTTCATCTGGGCGTTTCCTTTTATTGCATCTGTGGTTATTTACTGTGGGATTGAGTTGCTACCAGGATATAAAAAAATCCTGGTAGCATGATGTTAAGCTTATCTCTTTTCTGGCTGGGGTTAACTTTCCATATGCTCAGCCATCATATCTATTGTTTGTGCGAGCATTCTTGCCATATCCTTATCGATTTTTACAAACAGTTCTTGAATTGCTTTTTCCGTTGAGATCTTTCCAGATTTTTTATCAATCATATAGAGGAGCATATGAGCAATGTCACGCTGCATCCATTTGATACCTTCAGCTTCACTCTTAATGAGTGATTCTAAATTCTCTTTTTCTGTTCTAAGATCGCTTGAGAATGGTTTCAAATTGAGACCGTGCGTGTATTCAGCTGAGTTTACTTTTATGGAAGTGAGTACTTTCTGTTTTATATCGCCAAGCAGCTCGTTTTGTTTATCTTGGAGTTTCTGTTTTTGCATGGCAAGATCTTTTTTCTCATTAAGAGTGTTAAGAGTCTTAACAGCTTCTATTTCTTTGCGTTTTTGCTCAATATTGTTTAATTCACCTTCGATTTCTAGCAAACGGCATGCATCTTCTGGTCTTCCGTAGTTGAAGTACCATGATTTACCTGTTTTTGTTGCTAGATCTACATATATATCAAGGGGAACTTCCCTTTCGTTTCCATACTTGCTGCTCAGTAGCAGTTCTTTTCCAATGAACAGTTCGCGTATTGCTTGTTGGGAGGTCTTGTCTTGACTTGCTTTTTCACCGCCTATCTGATAGTACAACCGTTTTAATGTATCCAGATAGAAAGTTACGTCAGTTGGTAAACGTTGACTATCAAGAGTCGTATCTATTTCTCCTAAACGGCCACTCGCTTTTTCTAAGTCTCGGCATCGACGTTGTAACGCGGCAACTTCTAAATGTACTCGAGGAGTAAGCTTTTGTAAGGCTTTGTTCTCAGTCTCAAGCAGGTTATCACCAATAAAAGAGAGGCTTACTTGATTTGTTATTTGTTCGTTGGTTTCCATGAATTGATCAAATAGCAGATTAGTGTCGCGTGAACGTATTGCTTGATAGGTTTCTTCTTCTTCTTTTTCAGCGCGCACATTGGCATAACCTTCTATTTTACTGCGTAAAGCTACAGGTAGTGCTTTCTTTCTAATCGTTGTAGCTGGGCGATATAGCGTAGCTGGGCAGCGCAATCTGCTATCTGTTGTCCATTGAGTTTGTTTTGCTTCTCGTCTATGTTGCTTGCTCCTAGTTGGAATCTCAGTAAAATCATGTTGATTGTTAGCAATTACAAGTGCTAATTTTGGGAATATTTGGCCATCGTCTAGGGCCTCTTGTATCCCATCTAGTCTTGCTATTGAAGCTTCTTCGGAGGCTCTTATGGTGTAAAATGAAATGACCAACAATGGAAGTAATAGGTATAGTGACCGGTACTTCATGTCTACTCCTTGCATATAAGGGTTTATAAATACCTTTTTTTAATTCTCCTTTTTTATACTTCACCTGTATAAAAAAAACAAGCATTATCTCAAGTTACCTAAAAAATGGTCTATAGATCAATATATTCGTTTTGGAATCTTTATAATCGTTATGTTATTGCTGTTTATATTGCGCCAGAAAATCAAAGAGCGGTTTCATGGTCTCTTTTGATCTGCTTGATATGATGATGTGTGGCTGATATGCCTCAAGCTGAGGCAACAGCTCTTGTATGTTGGTGATCTTATCAGCTTTGTTAAATATATAGAGCATCTCTTTATGAATCTCAAGTTCATCCAAGATATCATGGACAACCTGGATATGTGATTTCCAATTAGCATCGGAAAGATCGACGACTTGCAAGAGCAGATCTGCATATTGTAGCTCTGATAGGGTCGATTTGAATGCTCGTATGAGCTGATGGGGCAACTGTTGGATAAAGCCAACGGTATCTGATATAAGCCCGATCTTTTTGGGGCCAATCCAGAGGCTACGCGTTGTGGTGTCAAGGGTGGCAAACAGTTTGTCTTGCGCAAGCACATCGCTTTTGGCAACTGCATTTAAAATGGTGGATTTACCAGCATTAGTATAACCAATGAGGGCAATTTGCGGTTCTCCCGAATCGAGTCTTCGTCTACGTTGGGTATCTCTCGTTTTTTGCAGCTTATCCAGATCTTTTTTGAATTTATGAATCTGTTGATTAATATGGCGCAGCTCCTTCTCTTTTGCTGTTTCGCCGGGACCACGTGTGCCAAATAGACCGCTCTGTTGGCCCATCTCAATCCCTTTGCCCGCAACGCGAGACTTTTGATATGTTAGTTTTGCAATGGCAACCTGTTTTTTACCTTCTGCTGAATGAGCTGCTTTTTCAAATATATCCAAAATCAGATGTGTGCGATCGATTACTTCGCAATCGAAAATCTCGCTTAGATTGCGCTCCTGCCGTGCGGTAATAGCTTCCGAAACGATAACCTCTTGTATATTATGCTCTTTAGCAAAGGTAACCAGTTCATCCAGTTTACCTTTGGTTATAAAAAAAGCAGGATCAATAGTGCGTACTTTGATATATTGTTCTTTATCATAATGGCCACGATTTGCTTTGACCAGATTTTTAAATTCATCAAAATAAGCATCAATATTGGTTATTCTATTATACGGAGCTTGAATGCCCAGTAATAAGGTTTTTGGTAACTCTTGCGTAAGATAAAATGGTTTTCGCGCCATGGCTGTTATGTGCCCTTTTTTAACTTTTATTTACATCAATTCTGTGGTACATTCAAGTATACTCGCTTATATAGCAAAGAGCAAAAAGACAATTAAAAAGGTATAACCTCATGTTTGATTTCCTTTCAAAAAAATTTGCCTCTATTTTTGATCGTATTGGTCAGAAACATTTAACTGAAGATAATATCAAAGAAACGGTGCAAACGGTTGTTGAAGCACTGCTTGAAGCTGATGTGCCGCATGATCTGGCACAGGCATTTGCTCAGGATTTGCAGCGGGAAGTCATTGGCAAAAAGATAACCAAATCATTAAAGCCAGGTGAGCAGTTTGTCAAAATAATGCATGATCGTTTAAAACAGTTTTTAGGTGGTGGTGAGCAGGAGGTAGAGATTAACTTTGATAAACCAGCAAAAATACTGGTTATGGGTTTGCAAGGATCGGGCAAAACCACCTCTATTGCAAAATTAGCTCATCTTGTGCAGCAAAAGAGCAAAAAAAAGATCTTACTCGCTTCAGTTGATTTTTATCGCCCAGCTGCGGTTGATCAGCTTGAGCAGTTAGCACAAAAGATTGCAGTCGATTTTTATCGTTCAACAGAAACTGATCCGGTCAAAGCCACTGCCCAGATATGCACCATCTATCAAAAAGAGCGCTATGATATGCTCTTTCTAGATACAGCCGGGCGCTTGCATATTGATAACACCATGCTTAAGGAGTTGCGTCAGATTAAGCAGCTGGTTGTGCCACAAAGCAGCTTTTTGGTACTGGATGCAATGACTGGGCAAGAGTCACTTAATGTTGCCAAAGCTTTTGACCAGGAGGTTGGCTTTGATCATGCGATGTTGACTAAGATGGATTCTGATACGCGCGGTGGTGCCGCATTCTCTTTTCGGTATGCACTCAAAAAGCCGATCATGTATGTGGGTATGGGGGAAAAGATGGGGGATATTGAACGCTTCAGGCCAGAGCGTATGGCTGGACGCATACTCGATATGGGTGATATTGTAACGCTTGCTGAACGGGCAGAGAAGCAGATTAAGGCTAGTGAGCAGGAATCGCTCATGGCAGCTATGAGCTCAGGACGATTTAGCCTAAAGGATTTTGCCAAACAGATGGAAATGATGGACAAGTTGGGCTCTATGAGCAGTATGATGAAGTATTTGCCAGGTATGGGGAGTTTGAATATTTCGGCAGATATGGTTCAAAAGGGTGAATCTGATCTGAAAAAATTCAAGGCTCTCATCAGCTCAATGACTCAAAAAGAGCAAAAAACACCTAAAATACTTAATGAATCACGTAAGATGCGAATTGCTCGGGGGGCTGGCCTTCTGGTTGCAGATCTTAATCTTTTACTTTCTCGATTTGAAGAAATCCAACAATATGTTAAACTTTTAGGTAAGTTCGGTCGCGGACAGCGATTTTTTGGATAATCTGAGTGAAAAAAGAATATATTTACAGGTTTTAAGGATATATATGTCAGTTAGAATTCGCTTATCTCGTATTGGCAAAAAGCACGTTCCCTTTTATCGGGTTATTTCTGTCGATAAACGAAAAAAGAGGGATGGAGCCTTTTTAGAAGATTTAGGTACTTATGATGCAATAAAAAGTACGATAGTTCGCTTTGATGAAGAGGGCTACAAACGTCGCCTTGAGCAAGGAGCTGTCCCGAGTGACGCGGTCAAAAAGATCTATATGCTCTTCAAAACTGGTGCTACTAAAAAGGCAGAGAAGCTAGCAAAAATGGCTACTCCAAAAAAAGCTGCACCAAAGGAACCAGAAGTGTCAAAAGAGGCACCAAAGGAAGCGCCACAAAAAAAGTCAACTGAACCTGCAGAATCATAACACATAAATAAAATGATTATTATGCTAAAAGAAACCGTTACCTTTCTCGTTAAACAACTGGTTGCACGTCCTGATATGGTAGAGATTCAAGAAGTAGATGGCCAAGAGGGAAAAGCCTTAAAGCTTGTGGTTGATAAAGATGATATTGGCAAAGTAATAGGTAAAGATGGTCAAACAATTAAGGCAATTCGCTCTATGGTTGCTCTATTCAAGTCAGACCAAGAGCCCTTTATTGATGTTGTTATAGATAGTTAAACCTACATGAACATTTCAATTGTTTCGGTTTTTAAAGAACTCTATGAGCCGTTTCTATCAACCAGTTTAATCAAACGCGCACGTGAAAAGCAGCTTATTGATCTGCATCTTGATTCATTTTTTTCATATGTGAAACCAAAAGAGCGTATTGATGCACCAACCTTCGGCCCAGGGGCTGGTATGCTCATTAAGCCAAAAGTGGTACAGAGAGCAATTGAAGCAAATCAAAAAGCATATGGTCCTTCATTTAATATCTTTTTTTCACCACAGGGAAGATTGCTTGATCAAACGCTGCTCAAGCAGTTAGCAACTACATTGCAAGAAAAAAAACATATTATGCTCCTTCCTTCACGCTATGAAGGCATGGATGCCCGGGTGGAAGAAAAGTATGCAGATATGACCATTTCAATCGGCAATTATGTGCTTATGGGTGGTGATATTCCAGCAATGATACTGCTTGAAGGGTTATTGCGCTATATTCCTGGTGTGGTTGGCAAAGAGGACTCAGTTGAACAGGATTCATTTAGCGGTCCATTTGTTGATTATCCTGCTTATACTGAACCGGTTGATTGGCAAGGCTTAAAGGTTCCAGATATTGTGCGTTCGGGTAATCATAAAGCAATTGATCAATGGCGCAAAGAGCAGGCCGTAAGCACCTCTGTGTTGCACCACTTTAATTGGGTGCGGGAGCATGTTACAACACCAGAAGATAAGCAACTTGCAGCTAGGCAGATTCCATCGCATTATGTGGCGTTATGCCATGCGGATGTGTTGATTGGGCGAGAAAAACAGCCAGGAACCACATCAGTTACTTCGCTTGATATTCATGATATAGCGCGCTCTTGTAAAACCTATGGCGTAAAAAACTATTGGTTGGTGACGCCACTCGAGGATCAGCAAAAAATTGTAAAACGATTTTTACATTTCTGGGCTTCAGATGTTGGCAGCTCCTATAATGTCCATAGGCAACAGGCTATTGCGCCAGTTGCTTTAGCTGACTCAATTGATCAGGTCAAAAAACAGATTAAAAAACAAGAGGGGAGCGAGCCGATACTGGTTGCAACTTCAGCACGAAGAGTTGATCACCCGAAAGCGATTACCTTTTTTGATCAAGATAAGGTGTGGCAGGAGGGGCGCCCAGTCCTTTTTGTGTTGGGTACGGGTAAAGGGTTGACCCCTGAGCTCATTGAACGGTGTGACTATCTGCTTGATCCTATTGAGGGCTTTACCAGCTTCAATCACCTTTCGGTCAGATCCGCAGCAGCTATTATTCTTGATAGGTGGCTTGGGATTCACCCGAAAAAGATATAAATTGGACTAGGAAAAAGGCCATTTTTACAGTATAGTAAAGAATATTACTATTATTTCAGCTATTTAGTCAGATTCAAGGATTTTCTCGTGAAGGCAAAAAAATTAACCAAAGAGACCATTAATCAGTTAGGCGTCTACGACCGTAAGTTCTCTTTATTTGAACCGGGTGATACCATTGCGGTATCGCGACGCATTAAAGAGGGTAGCAAGGAGCGTTTACAGGTGTTTGAAGGTGACGTTATCGCAATGAAAAATAATGGAGCAGCCTCAACCTTTACCATACGCAAAATTGGTGCAAATGCAGTGCCAGTAGAGCTTATTTTGCCCTATTATTCTCCTCTTGTTGACTCTATTAAATTTATAAGAAGAGGTAAGAAACGCCGTGCAAAACTTTATTATATGCGTGATCGTATTGGTAAAGCAGCTCGTGTACAAGAAAAGGTTATGACGCGAGAGCAACGTGAACAACGAGAAGCAGCACAAAAAGAGCGACAGAAGGCAGCAGTTAAAACGGTTGTTGCCTCAGATGCCACTGTTAAGCAAGAGAATATCGAGTAATCCCCTTCAGGAAGTAGTATTATGTATAAACGATATAGTCTATTGTTTATTGCCATTATTTTTCTCGCCGGTTGTCAGAAGCAACGTGAGCAGGGTACCAACAAAGATCATGTAAAAAAACATGATGCTTATGCCGTGTATAGCGAGCAAGAAACGAAACAAAGCAAGCTGTATGGTGCAAGCAAAGCAATACAACATCAGAAAGAGATCGATGCAGAGTCGGTTGATATTGACACGATAAATGTTGATTATGTTTGGAGTATTGATGTACCAATTCCGTTGAAGGCGGTAGAAAAAAAGAACTATTACCAAGCACAACCGAATGTCTATTCTATTGGTTACACTGTCGCTTTAGAGCGTACTGATTTAATTGATTTTTATAAAAGACAGATGGAACTGTTCGGTTGGCACTGTTGGTGGCAGACCGATGGGCTTGAAACATTGATGTTATTTGAAAAACCACACAAACATTGTGCTGTTTCTATTCGGCCAACTAGTTCTCGCAAAAAGCAGGATATTATAGTTCTGCAAAAGACAGTTTAAAATTATGAGATTGCTGCTATCGGTTGAGCCACCGGTGTTTGATTAACACTTTTACGGCGGCGTTTGCGTCCTTTACGTTCTTCCGATTTACCTATAAGGCCACCAATAGCTGCACTGCCGATGATAACCGGAACGATTATTCTTGGATCCTTGGTCCAAACGGTAGTTGCCAGTCCAACAGCACCACTAATCAGGCCGCCTTTTTGCCCTGAGCTTAATGCGTGTACTCTGCTAGTGATAAAAATTGTGAATAAGGCCAACAAGAGGATCTGTTTCTTCATAGATATTTCCTTCTTAGGAAGATGTTTACAGGTTTTGATATATTTCTTGACCGCCAATAGGGACTTGGCCCATGCACAAAGCGTCTGTATTGGGTATGCGATCCCAGGTAGCCTGCTGTATAATAAGGACTATGGCTTATATAATACCGCTCAGCTTTATTGGATTCTGCTGTTGATGTTGATGTTATGGGCGTGATGCCTTTAAGGGACATCGCACAGATTATCATAATTAATACATAATACTTCAATGCATCTTTCCCCCTCTATATTTTTTATCAAACAGTCCTTCGAGTTCTACTGCGGCGGCGACGACCAGATGATCTGCGTGCATACCCACCCCGACGTTTGGTTTCTCCTTGAGGATATTGCTGATAATAATAACCGTTGCCATAATATTCATCATTTTCATCATTCGCATCTGCGTAATTTACGTCATAATCATTGTAGTCGTCATCACGGTAACGATAACGTCGTCTACGTTTGGCATCTTCAGATGCGCCAATAGCTGTTCCTAAAACACCACCAGCCAGTGCTCCATACCCAGCACCTTTACCACCGCCAGCAAGGCCGCCGATTAATGCACCGCTACCTGCTCCTCCAAAAAAACCTCTCATTGTACTGCTACGTGCCGATAGTTCAGGCATAAAAAAGATACCTGATAAGAGAATAAGATATATAGGCTTCATTACTACATTCCTTTTTTCATTTATATATGCAAAAACATTTCTATTTATATATTACCATTATTAATATAATAATTGGAATAGCTAAGGGATATTTTTTTGATATATACTATCAGATAGTGCTTATAGAGATTTTATCGTTGAAAACACTGACTTGGTTTTTTACATAGATTGTTTATTGCTATTCTTCACTCAGTTCACGTGCAAAGTGTGTTAATTTGCCTGCACCAAGCAGGAGCAGAAGGTCATCATGATTCAGCTGACCTTGAATTGCGGTACGCAACTGCTCAAACTTATTATCAAAGGGCACATAGGCGACTTTACATCGGGCATCTTTTTTCAGTTCCTGTACGAATTGCTGTGAAGTCACTCCTTCAATTGGTTGTTCATTTGCTGGGTAAATATCAGTAATAATGAGTTGGTCAATATATGGATCGTTAAATACTTTCATAAAGTAATCCCATAAATGATAGGTGCGGGTAAAGCGATGTGGTTGAAAGATAACGGTTAACTTATTTTTTGTCCGTTTGTGTGCAACCAACAGTGTTTGCTCAACCTCCTTAGGGTGATGGGCATAATCATCAAAGATCTCAGCACCTTGAAAGGTACCACGATACCAAAAGCGTCGCTCAATTCCTTGAAATGCGATCAAAGCTTTTTGTATTGCTGCACAAGGTACTCCAATATCGAGGCATACAGCGATTGCACCTAAACAGTTCAATATATTATGTTGTCCAGGCATATTGAGCTGAATGGAGGCAAGATGTTTCTTTTGATACATAAGATCAAACGTTGAATGATTTGCATGTAATATCTTATTCTTGGCAACCAGATCAGCTGCTGTGGTTAAACCATATTTGACCATCTTTATATGTGGGATGGGGAGTATTTTACGTATATTCTCATCATCGATACACACAAAAGCTTTGCCATAAAAGGGCAAGTTATTTAAAAATCGTTCATAAGTGCTGGTGATATCGGCAAGATCAGTATAGGTTTCCAAGTGCTCAAGATCAATATTGGTAATTAAAGCCAATGTGGCCTGTAGATGCAGAAATGAACGATCACTTTCATCGGCTTCGGCTACCAAGAAATCTCCATTTCCAATACGCGCATTGGTGCTGATATTAATGAGATGACCACCAATGATGACCGTTGGATCAAAGCCTGCTTCAATTAAAATATGTGAAATTAAAGAGGTTGTGGTGGTTTTTCCATGTGAGCCGGCAATAGCAATGCTATATTTTGTACGCATTAGTTCAGCCAACATAAGTGCACGTCCAATAGTAGGAATACCACGTTGTTGCGCAGCAATAATTTCAGGATTGTCTGCTTGT
>SDBV01002496.1_pt1 | contig 27555 bp, 36 predicted proteins | sample 2277081 | NCBI WGS metagenome assembly SDBV01 (sample SAMN10402039, study PRJNA504765) | marine sediment metagenome | isolation source: marine sediment core GS10_PC15, 223 cmbsf | place: Arctic Ocean: Southern Knipovich Ridge | collected 2010 | reverse complement strand
GAATTAACATACAACGAAGAAGACATCATCATAATGAAAAGCGATAATTTTTATATACCCACCAGAAAAGGATTCCCTCGAAGGATGGAATCTTGTATCGCTCTTGCTGCTTTACCATTCGACTACGATTCAAATGCACTTTGTCCAGAAATACAAAAAGCGTTCGACGTTCAATGGAAAGACGATCCACAATCAACTGAACTTTTCCTGCAATTTTTATACTATTCTATGAAACACCATCATAGATACAAAGCTATACTCTGTATGATCGGTGAAAGTAATAGTGGTAAAAGCCAAATCTTAGATCTAATTCGTAAATTTATGGGGAAAGATGCTTGCCAAGCGTTGGCTCTCAGTAAGATGGGGAATCAATTCGATCTACACAGGGCACGAAATTGTCAACTTTTAATTGCAGATGATGTAAATATTACTTCCCGAGATCTATGGGAAGGGAGTTTAATAGAAAATCTTAAAAGTATCCCATCTGGTGCAGAAATCCGCTTGGAGAGAAAAGGCCATGATCCATATTCTAAAGTTCTCCCTTGCCAAATTATTTTAGCAGGGAATGAACCACCAGAAATTCCACAATTAAGTAATGCTCTTGCAAATAGGTTCTACTTTCTAAACTTCCCTCATATATTTATAAGAGGTGAGGATATGAATCCGGATATTATAGACAAATGGATTGGTGAACTCCCCGGATTAATGAATTTAGTTTTAAATGCAGGTGTTTTGTTAGATAAACGCAAAGGATTCGTTGAACCTGAGTCTTCAAGATATCTCCGTGCTAAATTTGAAGGTGGTGCAAACCCGGTCCGAGAGTGGATTCTACGAAGATTTGATATAAATTCATCAAACGACGTTGTGAAATGGTGTATTCGGATTAAAGTTATGACCACTTATTATAAATTAGACTGTGAAGAGGAAGGGATGAGCGAGGTTCGTCTCGGGGTTTTCACAAAAGCATTAGAAGCTCTTCCAGGGGTTAAGAAAAAAGAAGTAAGGTTTAATATTTTGGATGAAAAGTCTGGAAAAACAAAATCTATTCATCAAAGGTGCTGGGAAGGTATAAGAAGAAAAGGCACAAGCGGAGAAATTAGCGACGATACTGGCGGCGGAATGGAATTTTAACCTCTTTGCGAGACGGTTTTGATGTGGAAAAATTTTATGGAGTGTGGATTGGCTGGCTTTAAGCAGTAAATAACGTTCGGCAATCGCCGGTGTTTGTCGTCAAAAACCTCGAGCCACAGAATTGCCACAGAAATAACCACAAATCCAAAAATTATTTGTGGCTGGACTATACCATATAATCGGATAAACAATATCACAGGGAAAAATTTTTCCAAAAGCCACAGAAACCACAGAAATCCCACACACCAGTTGGCCAGTACAGTAAAGTTAAAAAATAAAAAGTAAAGTCGCCTTGCTGTGGCTGGTATAGGTAGATTTCTGTGGTTTCTGTGGCTTCTGCCGTCTAAGAGCCTTAGGGAGCAGCACAAGGCATAGTCCAGCCACAAATCACTATTGGGAATTGTGGCAATTCTGTGGCAATTCTGTGGCTTCAGGCTAAAATGCCGATACAAGGGAATTACTCGGGACTATTCTTTTTTCAGTATTTTAACAGGTTTATGGGATTCTAACGAAAAACTTTGTGTACCTGCGAGACGGCGAATGACAAATATTTAATAAGGGAATATAAAATGGAAAACAACTTCTGTGGAAACTTAAAAAACTTCTTTGAGCTTTTACCAAAGAATGAAGAAGAATTTGTAACGCCTTTAATGGATTGTTTTGAAAAATTTTGTAACCATCCAAGCGTTCAAGATATTAATGAAGAACAACTTAGTAGAGAAAGGATTCATTATTCTAATTTATATAGGGAGTTGTTATGTGTGAAAAATTTTATTAGAAACTTTTCTATGAAGAATTCTTTATTTATTGAAGCAGAGCATCGATATAAGATTAATTTTAATCAGGAGAAATTATGAGAACTATGAATGTAGAAGAATTAAATGGTTTTTCTTCAGGTTTACAAAGGATTTATATTTTTAAGTATTTAGATTTATATCCTTTTAGACCTAAAAGAACTCAAACTCCAGAAGATGAACCAAAATACAAACAAGGTAAATTAAACTTACTGGAAAGATCATTTAGTAATTTAATTGTTGAAAAGTTTCTTGGAGTCTTTAATTATTTAGATATTTGGCTTTGTAAATGTCAATGTGGAAGAGATAGAGTTGTAACTGGTAAAAATCTAAAAAGTAAGAAAATTAAAAATTGTGTAATTTGTTGTGGAAGGTTGCAAAAGATTAATGGCGGAAATTATGTCTAAAATGGATAACGAAAATTGGTATAAATTAGATTGTAAAGACTGTGATTATTTTATATCCACATCTTCTTTTGGTTTTGTTGAGGCTAAAGAATGTTTATTATCGCCACTTAAAAAATGTCCTCACGAGGATAATGAAATAGGAAAATTATGTCTAAAAGATTAATAACGGAGAAACAAGAAAGAGCGTTTCGCCTTTGTCATCACGATTTTGGATGCTTGACGCAAGAGGAAGCTGCAAAAGAAATGGGAATTGATCAAAAAAATATTAGTAAATTATTAGATCGTGCAAAGAAAGTTGCTCCCCAAATGTTTCCTATAATGACTAAATTAGAATCTAAGATTTATCATTATTATATGGGACCAGATAGTTGGAGCGTTGAAGAAATTGCAGAATATTTAGATCAAGAAGAATATACAATTTATAGGGCTCTTCAGCGAGCGGGGGTAAAAAATCTCCCGTTCACTCCAGCAAAAGGAAGAACTTTGCATCCTGATAGTGATAGAGATAAAGATGGCAAGAAAATGGATTGGAATTCTATTGATGAAGATATAAAATATAAATTTTGATATAACTACTTATCTGTAAACAACTTACGTCTTTTCGTCATCGCTTTGCTTAACATTAGTCAGTTTTTGTAAAGCAAACTCTAAAATACTTTCGTTGTAAGTGTTTGTTACTATTATACTTACAACTATTTTAGAATTTTTGTTAATTTAGTTTTCCCAAAAGGGTATAATTAGGGTTAATTTTGTTATATATAAGGGTAAGGACTGTATTCTATTAGGATTATTTATGAAAGGGAAAATAAATGGCTTCTGACAGGGATTGGATACAATGTGAAGAATTGATTGATGCATGTATGGAATGGATTGGTCGGCATTGGACGAAGTCTATGATAAAACGCCAAATCCGTTTAATAGCGGATAACAAGAAATTAGCTGACGGAACGTGCCTTTCTATAATAAATAAGGCTTATGCGAAAATACGAAAATTATACAGTATTAATCCGGAAGAGTTTAAGGGTATTCAAATTGAATTTTATCGAGCAGTTATTCGAAGACAAGGCGAAAAGACAAAAGATCAAATAACTGCTGCTGAAAGATTAGATAAATTATTTGGTTTAGAAACCATTAGTGGGGCTGATCCGGAAGAGTTGGCTCGTAAAGCAAGAGACGCATTAATTGGTATGGAAGCAAGTATAGGGAGACCGGGCGATGTCGAAGAGCAAGAACAAGAATCACAAGGGCGGGATAGTAACGATGACGGGAACAGCAAAGTTGATGCCGAACATAGCTCAGAAAGCAATGGGGAACAAAGCCAAGATGGGCAGGGTAGACCCGCCGACTCCGTTGGTGGACATTCTAAAGTCGACTCCATCGGATCGAGCAATTCTAAACCTGAACAAGAACGAGTGGGGCCAGACCAAAATACGTCGGCCATTGATTTACGTCCTATTAGCGAAGATAAAGATATTACTGAGGAGATGGCTGAGGAAATAGGTAGTATTACTGATGAGGAATGGGCAAAATTTAGAAAAGATAATAATATTGGCTTATAATGGATTATATTGCTTCTCCAACTGAAAGATGGACTAAGCTGCATTATCATGCAGAGCAACTTAGATATTATGCTTCTCTTGTTCGATTTAATATTGCACATGCTGGACGGCGTGGCGGCAAAACAGAGATAGCAAAACGAAGATTGTTAAAAAGAGCTTTTAGGTTTAAGCTCCATCAAGGCCGATTCGTTTTTGGTGCTCCTACGCATCGTCAAGCAGTTGATATTTTTTGGGACGATGTAATTGCAATGATTCCGAGAGAATTATTGTATAATGGGCTCCGCTCTATATCAATTTCAAATAGACGCATTAAGTTGTGGAACGGCACGAACATTGAAATCCTTGGGTTGGATAAACCCGAAAGGATAGAAGGGCCGCCATTGGATGGTTTTGTTGGGGATGAGTTTGGCAACTTCAAAGCAGATTGTTGGGCTAAACACATTCGTCCAGCGTTGTCTACATTAGGACGACCGGGATGGGCTGATCTTATTGGAGTCCCTGAAGGTAAAAACCATTATTTCCAATTAGCGGAAGACGTGTCAACTAAAGAAGATTGGGATATTTTTACTTGGCATACTAACGAGATAAACCCAGAAGAGGCTGAGAAGGCTCTTGGCGATTTGGATACTTTAACTTACAGCCAAGAATATGGTGGTGAGTTTGTATCGTTCAAGGGTCTTTGTTATTATGCGTTTGACAGAGAGTTAAATTGCCCTCCGGATGGAGAAAGAGTTCTTTACAATCCAAGTTATCCATTGTATTTTTGTTTTGACTTTAATAGGATTCCCGGCAACTGTGTTATACTACAAGAACTCCCGGCCCCTGCGTGGCTTGTAAAACGTAATAATGGGGTGCATAGAGGAGTTGTAACTTGTGTGATAGATGAAATATTTTTGCAGCAAGATAGTCATACCGGCAAGCTCTGTGATATATTAATTGAACGTTGGGCGGATTTGCATAAAGGGTTTATTCAACTTTACGGCGATGCAACCGGCGGAGCAAGACGCAGCAGCGGAGTAAAAGGAAGTGATTGGGATATTATAAAAGAGAAGTTCGACGGGTATTTTGATTATAAAATGCGTGTACGAAAATCGAATCCTGCTGTTCGTGTTCGTATTAATAGTGTCAATAGTAATATGATTGCGGCAGACGGTTATATTGGAACGATAATAGATCGTAGCTGCAAGTTTCTTATTCGTGACTTAGAAGGTGTTACTTGTGACGATTTTGGTGATATACAGAAGTCAGATGTTAAAAGTTTACTGACGCACATTTCTGATGCGATGGGATATTATGTATATAGGGATCACCCTTTCGGCGGTGGAGGAGCATACAGTTGCATATCAGTTTAATGAGGAACGGCGATGTGGGAGAGTGTCGCTTTTGCAATGCGAAGGTCGTAGGTTCGAATCCTACTCTGTCCAGTTAGGAATCAATATGGGTAAAACAAATAGACAAGAGCCGAGGAACGGTCAATTCAAAAGATTGCGTGGAAGTAAGAAGCAACGGAACAAAAGACAACGTTCGTTGAAAGGCAGTCTACAAAAGGAAATTACCTTTACTTCTCGGCCTCCAGTTGAAGAATTTGATGGGAAGCCTGACATATATGAGTAGAACAACGAGGCGTGATCCGCTTGATAAGCGAGCTGGCCTTTATTATAAAGAATCTGGCGATATGGATTTTATGATAAACCATCGAGATAAAAAGAACAGCGATAAACCTCCGGGATGGTTCAAAAGGTTAATGCAACGAAGACGGCGAGCAAAAGTAAAACAAGCAATGAGAAATGGAAAAGAGATTCCACGTTTCAAGCAAGGCGATCAATGGAATTGGACATAATGAAGAAGAAACCAGTAATTGCAAATTAGAAGGGAATTAAAATAAAGTCTGCAATAAGAAGACATCATTATAAAAGGTTGCAAAAGAAAAGAAGTGATTATTGGTTTGGTAGTGAGACAAAACATACGCCAAGACAAAGTGGATTAGTCGTTGCAACACCACATCCTTGTTCGTGTTTAGGTTGTGGCAATTTAAGAAAACATTTAGGTATAAAAACAATACAAGAAAGACGCAATTATCAAGATGATGTCCTGTCTTAAGAGCAGGTGTCAATGCTATCCGGAAAGCAGTACATTTCAAGGTTTACAGAACATGACTGTAGACCGAGCTTTTAAGACGGGGACATTGTTTTGATAATTTAGTTAGCTGAAGATTAGTTTGAGGAGACTAAGCGATGTCAGTTGTAGACAGAGAACAAATAGAAAAAGAGTTGGCTGAAAAAGGTAAACAAGAAACTGTTCGCGATATGGAACAATACTGCAAACATATTTTCACATTAAAAAGTGGGAAGCAGATCGTTGTTCTAACAGACGCAGATTATGAACAGGCAATAACGGAAATTTTTACCCATACGAAATTATTGCAGGTAAAAGGGTTTGTGTTAAATCCATTAAGGGTAGACAAAGAAATTGAAATACGAAAAGACGAAATTGTTTCAACTGAACGGATAATGGAATTTTATATACCATTCCAAGTTCCGTTCCCTGTAAGCGAAGTTCCTGTGCCAGCAGAGGCAGCAGAAATAAAAGACGTTGTAACTCAGGTAAAAGTAGAAGGTCAATATCCATTTTACAATTCGCCGCCACAAGCGGGGATGGAACATTCAACAAATTGTTAAGTGTTGGGGATGTGCTCCACAAAACGAACATTCAGCGACTTGTCGTTGTGTTGAATGCGAACAGGCGGCAAAAGAAAATAAAGGATAAATAATGCCAGAATCACCAGAAGATAAAAAGTGGGAGGCCGAAAGTGATGCAAATACTTTAGCTGAAGCGGGTGTCATTATTAATGATGACGCACGATTAAACGCTGCACGAAAAGCAGCAAAGAATTTGGCTAAGGATGCAAAAGTAAGATTTGAGGCAATGATTAAAATTGCTAATAAGGGTGGGAAAGTCGAAGGAATGAAAGTTTTAAGAGATGATACTGGCAATGCTTAATTTCCCTCCGATAGTTAAAAATCTATTTAGATCAGCCAGTGAGTCTTTAATCCAATTACGATTGGAGATTCAAAACCCAAGATTAGGCCGGATAAAAGAAGTTTATAGCAGTTCAATATTTGGAGATGAAATTATAAAATTTGTAGGGATGATATTGTTTGAGTTCAGAGGTAAAACTTATGAAGCATTAGAGCCAACAGAATTAATTTTTGGTGTGAATCTTGAATTGGATAAACGAATTGCTTTAAAATCAATTTTAAATCATACTGCTGAAGTATTAGGTTAGACAGTATATTAATAAACAAGGCGATGTTAATTTATTGAGGAGACAAATTATGAAGGTAGTAAGAGACAAGAGAATTGAGCCAATGATTATGAAGTTGTGTGATGTCCCAGTGGGTTTTGTATTTGAGTTTGATCGTGGCAAAGATGGATCAAATCTTAGACTTGGCAATGGTTGTGGGTATTGTGAAATTGATGACGCTTTTGAAAGCGTTGAAAAGTTAGACGGTGATGTAATTGATAACAATACTGAAGAAGTTAAAGTGTATGGAAAATTAGACGCTGTTTGTATAGCCTGAGGATAAGATGGAAGCAGCATGTAGAATAAGATTTATGTTTGTGATTGCGTTAATCATAGCGTTTTTTATTGCGTTGATTTCGCTTTCTGGTTGTGCGGTGCTACAACCGATCAAAACTGCCTTGTTTGGTGCTACGCCGGAGTCCCCAGTCGACACACAGAGGCCGAACGACAGGTTGTGGCATACTATTAAGGGTATGACACCAAATTGGCTGGCTATCCCTGTTATAGCTCTTGGAGCCGTTGCGGTGTTTAATGGTGCTGCAAAATTAGGGTTTTCTTTTATCATTTTCGGCTCAGTTAATTTATTCATGGCACTTGCTACTTCTCGTTTTGGTTTTTGGATGGCGATCATTGGAATGATTGGTTCTTTTGCTGCTGTCCTTGCGAGTATGTTGGTAAAAAGTAAAGCATTGAAAGAAGTGGTTTATGGTTTACAAAAAGTAAAAGACCAAAATATAGCTGCAATTCATTTGGATAGCACAAAAGAAATTTTATCAAAACAAACAAAATCAACTAAGAAATTGATTGCAAAGATAAAACACAAAGCAAAGTTAAAAGGAGATATGTGATGATGAGTCTTATTGGATGGTCAGTAATACTGCTCACGGTTCATATTGCCGGAGCAATCCTCCGCCCGAAGTACGAGAAACAAATACGAACGTTTCTTGCTAAATATTTTAAATAGGAAAGCTGAGGACTTTCATAGTGGATTGTTGATATAAGCCTCGGGAATTGGCCAGTGGCTAATTCGCCAGTAAATTAAATAAAGGTTAAATTCCTATATTATAAAGAGGCCATAATTCCTGGGGCTTTTCAATTCTGCAATTATAAAATTTATTGAGCACTTTCAGAAAGGCGGCGAACCATAATGGAAGAAAAACGAATTGCGTATATCGCAAGCGTTAAAGAGCGTGAGCAGCAATTAAAAATAGTAATTGAAAAGATTATTACACAAGTTGATTTAATTCATCTTGTATTGAATTACTATAAAGAAATTCCTAATTGGTTGAAAGATGACCCTAAAATCTTTTGTCATGTAAATTCCGAGAACAAACATGCTCACGATTCAGTCTGGCAATATGTTGACGCCGAAGGGGTGGTCGAACAGATGTGTGGTGTTAGTAGTTATAATTTGATTATGGATGATGACTTAGATTACCCTAAAGATTATGTTTCTAAAATGATTAGAGCTATTGAGAACAGTCAGAATAGACGTTCGATGGTTGTCACTGTTCATGGTGCAAAGTTCTCGCAGCCAATTCGTGATTATTTTAAAGACAAAATTACTTATGGTTTTTGCGATATGTTATTGGATAATGTGAATGTTGACTTAGCCGGTGTTGGAACAGTTGCATTCCATTCTTCAACTATTAGGCCGACGTTGCAAGACTTTCCTATTCCGTTTTGCAGGGACTTGTTGTTTTCAATTTTGTGTAAGAAGAACAACGTTTCAATTATGGCCGTAAAAAGATCAGTGAATTGGATTACGCCTTTAGAGATTTTAGGGGACACAGTTTATGAAGCAACGAAACGTAGTAAGAATTTGCAGTTCTTTAAGAACAATTTATTGAAAGAAGTTCTTGCTCCGCTTCTATATTGTGATATGAGGCACCCTGAATTTTGTTTAATGACAGATTATGATTACGATGAACGATTGGTGCATAATACTTTGAAAACCTTATTTCGTGTTTCAAGTTGTAATAAAATTATTTTCACTGATGGTGTGAAAAATATTTCGCATGAGACTTGGGGTCTCGAACAATTTGTTATACCCGAAGAACGTGAAATAGGTATAGCTGGTTCCAAGATTGTTACTCAGTTTCGGTTTATGGCTGGTTTACCGGATGGGTCTAAAGTTTTATCTGCAGATTGTGATTTGCATTTTGTTAAAAATCCTTTTGTTGCTTTTAAGCAAGAGTTTGATATTGCGGTTACGACACGGTGTGAAGCTCATCATTATCCTATAAATCAAGGTGTGGTTATGTTTAGGATTAATGATAAGGTGCGAAACTTTTTACAATTTTTATCCAGCCAGATTAACGAACGGACTTGGCCAGAGCTTATAAAATTCCAAAAAGCATTTAATCACACTGGCAACGATTGGAATGTGGGGCAGGATATGATGTGTGTTGCATGGCTTCGCAAAGATTGGGTGTTAGAAAAATTTGGTGTTAAGATTATTGATATTGGGTCAGATTTTAACTTCTGCCCTCATGCTGACGGCATTCACACATATTCTGGTCAGGCTAAACTAATAGATGCGTACAGAGCTAAAGACAAAACCATTCTGCATTTGAAATCAAAGCTGCGTGAACTTTTGTTTAACAGGGAGATCGAATAATGAACAGAGCTTTTGTAATTGCCGCTTTCGGCGATCGGCACAAACAAGTTGCACGATTGGTGAAAAACATCCGTAGCTATGTTGATTATCCGATTCATATAATTACGACGCAGGATTCTAATATAGGTGATCTTCGTATTAATGGGTTAAAAGTTTATGACCATGATATTACAATAGAATTGGTCCCTCGTATTTGGAAGAAAGGAACTTATCGAGAAGGCATTCGTAATTCAAATTATTACAAAGTGAAGTTCGCTTTAGACCATCATTATGACAGTGGGCTTCTTTTGGACGATGATATGTTTATTGTAAACAGAGATTTTGTAGATGGGTTTGCAATAGCGGAACGCTTTGGTGTCGCGTTACCAATGAATCCAAGGATTTATACTGGTCTTAATGCTAAAGGAGCAGATACGACAGTTAAAGATTTAAATGATTGCCAAGATACCCCCTATCATGCTCCGGCTTGCAACTTCTCGCCGTTCTTTGTGTATCCGCATCTTGGATTGACTTGTAATTTCCTCAGTCAACTAAAAGAAGAGTTGGCTAATAACGTCTGCCGAGGTACTCTTGCAATTTGGAAGGCGAGTTGGAAGTCTCATATTACACCGGTCTATCTACCTGAGCAATGGTGCGTTTGTGGTTCTAATGCTGAGTATATAAAAAATTATACAAAAGTGCTTAGAGGTGAGACTGTAAACATTCATCCGATGATGTTGCATTTAGGACATCCTGAAGTTGTTGAAGTTTTTAAGGATATGATAATATGATAGTCACACATTTGGATAAAAATTATTTACTTTGGGGTAAATTGCTCTTAATGTCAGCATCTATAAATGCTCCTAATGAAGAGGTTTATATTTCTGCTGCTAATTTAACGCCAGAAGAAATAGCTTGGCTCCATCACTATCATAAAAGACTTACTGTTCAAAACCACCATATAGAAGTCCCAGAGACTATCGAGTATCGACGTTATATGCAATGCCGCATTACACAGGTTTTGCTTGAAGTGTATGACAGATATTGCCTTCAAAATGAAACAATAATTGCAATGAACGCAGATATGCTAATACGAAAGCCGATGGATGAGTTGAATGAAGCAATACAACTTATGCGGGGTGAAGTATTATGCACAGATATTTTATTGAAATTCGATCAGCAGCATTTACAGATGAATGAAATTCAAAATGGTGTCATCGTCTTTAATACAGGCAACAAAAAGATTTTATCATTTTTGGAACATTATAATAGTATGTGGGATGATGGGAAGGTTATTTATCGTGATGATCAACTTCAATTATTAAAATCTTTTTTGGCTTTTAAAGATAAATTAGTATTCGGTTTTCTTCCGCATGATTATGTTGATGGGCATTTCAAATCAGATTCTCATATTTGGTCTGCTCATGTTCACAATAGGTTTGTGAATTATAATAGATTTTGCACGGAGCTTAAATTGTCGACGTTAGATGTTTGTCCGTATCCAGAAGCGTGGGGAGTATCAATATGAGCCTTGTTAGTGTTGTCATGCCAGTCTACAATGGAATTCAGTTTTTGCAAGAATCTATCGACAGTATTTTAGAGCAGAGCCATGATGAGTTGGAGTTTATAATTATTGATGATGCTTCGACCGAGCCGGTTCTCGATTTGATTAATAGCTGCCACGATACAAGGATCGTCGTTCGGCAAACAATAAAAAATATTGGTTTGACCAAATGTTTGAATATTGGTTTTGCAATGGCTCATGGAGATTATATAGTAAGACATGACGCAGATGATATCAGTTTTGCCATTCGAATTGAAGAGCAATTGAAACTTTTCAAAGAAGACACTGGATTTGTTGGTTGTTGGGCGAGCAGCATTAATGCGAATAATGAATTTGTAAAAGGATTTGTTGATGAGCACTGCTGTTGTGATGATGAGGATTTGATTTTTAAGTATCCTAATGAACTTTGCATGGCTGATGCAACGACTATGTATTCTAAAGAAGCTGTTGAAAAAGTTGGTCAGTTTGATGAGATGATGTATTTAGGGCAGACATACAATTACAATCTTAGAGTTTTAAAATTCTTCAATGCCAAAGTTGTTCCAGAGGTTTTATATTTGGCAAGACAACACGAAAGACAAACAGGTAGAGAAATAAGACGAGAAATGCGTCCATTGATAGGTGGTTTTAGTTGGTCAACATTCGCTCAAGACCGAGCAAATATGTTTTCTATTATTCCTTGGAGGGATAATGTTAATTGATGCTCGCAAAAATTATCCGTTAGTATCTTGTGGTTTTAATAGGAGTAGAAATTTCAAAGTTCTTTGTTCGTTTGAGCCTCATACTGTTGTGCCAGAAAATTGGGACGTAGATATTATAAAGAAATATAATTCGTTTGTTACGTTCAACAGAAAATTTTGTGAGCAGAACGATATCCTGTCTATGTCTTATATAACGAACGGCGTTTGTACTGGTGACGTTCTTGGAGAGCTTGAATCTTTTGTGCCTTATGATGAAAAGATAAAAGGAGTTTGTGTCATTGGCCGGTATGGTTTAGTTCATTGGCGAAAACAAGATGGATCTATTTATCATTTAAGAGAACAATTTTTAAAGAAGTTGTCATGTGAACCTTATTTAGCAAAGCATTTATTTTGTTCTCGGACTAATTGGGGCGGTCATTATTATCAAGGAACTTGTGAACCTGCTGATCCTTGGGGAATGGCTCCGCTGAAAAAAGTTAGCGAATACTTGTTTTATTTTTGCCCTGAAAATACTTATCATCCTTTATGGAGTTGGGGGTTTCTAACTGAGAAATTGCAACGAGCTTTTAAGGCCAAGACTGTTCCAATTTATATTGGTTGCTATAATATTGAAGAGCTTGTCCCAAAAGAATTGTTTATTGACTTTCGGGATTTTCAAAATGACTATGAGCGACTGGCGGAGTATCTAATTAATTTCCCAAAAGAAAAATATTTGGCTATGACTGAACAGGCTTATGAATGGAATAAGACTTGCAAGATTCGTAAGGTAGAAGAGTTGGATAGAATATTGTACCTCGCTTCAAGGACTAAAATATGCAAAGATTAATTATCTTAGCCAGATACTGGAACGATATGGATATGCTACAAGCGTCTCTTGACCAAATAGATTATTGGACAAAAGGGATAGAAGCTGAAGTGTATTTGGCTGAAGGTGCTTGGGATCAAAAGTTTTCTGCTCGATCAACGGATGGCACAAGAGAATATCTTGAGACGTGGGCTAAGAGGCGCAGCAATGTTCTTGTGATTAATAATGTGCGAGCGAATAAAAATTATAGAATTAATCAAGCAGAGACTTCTAATTTAGTGTTACAAATTGCAAACTGGTATAAACTAAAACCAGATTATTGGATGTTAATAGTTGATGTTGATCATTTTTATACGAAGGCAGATATTGATAAAGTTAAAGAGATGATAAAAGAAGAGGGTGATCAGTTTGATTTTTTCACCCATGAGATTTGTAATTTTCTTTACGACTTGCAACATTGCCAAATTTCGTTTGATACAACACAAAGTCGTTTGCCTTCGCGTTTGTTCACCGATAGTCGTTGGGTGCAAACAAATCATTTGACGAGGAACGGTGTTTTTTATAAGTTGCATAACGAACTTTATAAAAGAGAATTGACTAAAATTAGAGCATTGCATTACGAAGGTCTTAGACCAGCAGTTCGTTTGGCATTACGGTATTCAGTTGGTAATAGAAAAACATTTGAAGAATTTAAAAGCGGCGTTCGCATAAAAGGTCTTATACCTTTTACTGGTAATGCAGTCTCTGAATTTGCTGAGAGGACTCTTAGTAATGTGTTTAGATCTTAAAACAATTGAAACAATTATAAACTTACCAATTATTAGTGCTATTTTTTGGGATGAAGCTAAATTCTTATATGATGTGGTCAAACAATATAAGCCTGAATTTGTTATAGAAACAGGTTCTGGGAAATCAAGTTTAGCTATCCTTAAAGCATTACAAGAGAATGAAAGCGGCGAATTACATTCTATTGACCTGCCTAATTTAGAAGGTCAGCGTTCTTTTAAATCTAATAAAGATACTACAAAAAAGTTATGGAAAGATATTCTTAATGTATATCCACAATGGGACATAAGAGAGAAGAATATTTGTACGGAGCTTCCGTTATTATTGCAAGAGATACCAGCAGTTGATATATTTTTCCACGATAGCCGTCATACTGAATCTCATATATTTTTAGAATGGGCTATGTTGATGGCGAGCGGGAAATTAGTTAAAGGCAGTTTGTTTGGTATGCACGATAGACAGCATCATACTTACAAAAATTTCATAAGGCAATTAAAAGAAAATCCTTCATTAAAATCAATAGGCTATTGTCATTTCCTTGAAATTTGGGAGGTGATATAATGTATGCCTTCCATCAAGAAATTGAAAATGAATTCGTAGAGAAGGTTTTGCCGATAGACTGCGTTTCACGTGGGATCCTTCCAAGTGAAGGTTTTGCATTTTGTGCTTATTGTAGGCAATACAATATTGATATGATAATCGAATCTGGAGTTTATAATGGCCAATCTACTTTAATCTGGTCGAAGTTCTTTGGTTTAAATACGCAAATCGTAGCTGTTGATAGAGAATTATTAGGGCAAACAGTAAAGAAGTTTAATCATTTAGATAATGTTATTATGATTAAAGGAGATGGAAGAGAATTATTGCGTTATCTAATTAAAGTAAATCCTGCAAGTCGAATTGCAATTTTCATAGACGGGCCAAAAGGCGAAATGGCGATCGCCCTTGCAAGAAAGTGTTTTGAATCTGAAAATGTTTTTGTCGCTGCGATACATGATACTCACAAACTTTCGTTTGGTTTCCAAAATAAAACAAGAACGATAGTCGATAGTATTTCTGATTTCAAGTTTCATTCTGACGATAAAGAATTTGTTAAGAAATATAAGTATATGGATCGCGAGTTATATTTGTTGGGTGAAGGTGATGAGGCTATTTATTGGGTTCCGTATAAATTAATTGATAGACTGCATGACTCTGAAAGAAGTCTTGGCAGCTATGGTCCAACTGTTAGTATAATGTCAAAGGATTTATAATGGTAACTTTCGCAACAGTTTTATTTGGAAACGAGCAGATAAAATATTTATACGTTCTTCTTCAAAGTATTGCCGAAACATATTGTGAAGAAGCGTGTGTGATTGTTTATTATGCAGGCGTGGATGAGAAATACATAGAAGAGATTAGGCGAAAGGCTCCGTCCGTTTTGCTGAGAGAATGTTTGGAGTTAGATTATAGTGATGAAGATTGGAAAGTTAAAGCGTCTTTCAAAACTCAAGGATGGTATAAGATTATCAGCGAACAACGATGGCCGGAGCATTTAGCTTTTGTTGATGTTGATACTTTAATTGTAAATCCGATAGACCATTATTTTGATACTAATGCAGATGTTATTTTTACCTATAAAACAAATGAAGACGAGAACTTAAAATGGCCTATCAATAGTGGTGTGATCTTAGCGAATAATGATGATGAGCAGGCTTTAGAATTTTTAAAAGAATGGAGCGATGATACTTTTCTTGTTATCAATGCTGAAGAAAATATAAGATTGAAACAACGTCATTCTTGGGGTGGTGAAGACCAAGCAGCAATGGGATATTTTATTGGTAATGATACTAAGAAATATTCAGGGACGATTGTAACTCATAATATATTGTTCCAAGGCGTTCCTTGCGAAGAACTTAACGAATGTCGGTGTGTACCAATAACTAACAAGACACATATCATTCATTACAAAGGAAAGTGGCGACCGGTGCTGGCAGGAAAAGGATGGGATCCTAAGTGGCGTCCACAAGAAAAATGTCAAGAGATGTTTAATCTTTGGCATGATACATTAGAAAGTTGGGAGCAGAGATGAACGTATTAAGTCTCTTTGACGGAATTAGTTGTGCCCAAATTGCATTAGAAAGAATAGGGGTAAAAGTAGATAATTATTTTGCTTCAGAGATTGATAAAAATGCGATTAAAGTAACTCAGCATAATTTTCCCAATACGGTTCAACTTGGAGATGTCGTCAAAATAAAAGGATCAGATTTACCAAAAATAGATTTGCTTATAGGTGGTTCACCTTGCCAAGGATTTTCTATTGCTGGGAAACATTTGAATTTCGATGATCCTCGTAGCAAATTATTTTTTGAATTTGCAAGATTATTAAAAGAATGTAACCCAAAATATTTTCTTTTAGAAAATGTTAAGATGAAAAAGGAATGGCAGGATATTATTTCTTGGTATCTTGGAGCTGAGCCTAGTCTAATAAATTCTGCTTTAGTATCTGCCCAAAATCGTTTAAGGTTGTATTGGACAAACATATCAAATCTAAAACAACCTAAAGATAAGAATCTTGTGGTATCTGATATAATTGATATGGGAAGTAAATATGAATTTCTTTATGATTGGGAAACAATTTCACGGAGATACTCCGATAATTGTGTAGCATTTGATTTTCGTACTCCGATGGATCTAAGTCAACGTCGAAAAGCATCTTATTTGAGCAAAAAGGGTGTTTGTTTAACTTGTCAAGATCTTTCATATATATTATGTGAAGACAAACGTATTAGAAAAACAACTATAATTGAAAAAGAACGGTTTCAAACTCTTCCAGATGATTATACTAATATGATTAGTAAGACTGCTCGTCATAAAGTCCTTGGGAATTGTTTTACAGTTGATGTTATTGTGTATATATTAAAATCAATTGAAGAGAATTAAACAGATGCCAGATAAGATATTAGAAATTCAAGACGTTAAGTATTTTGTGCCATCTGAGCTTCATAACGATTTTATTTATCGCTTTATGCAGAAGCACAAAAGAATCTACGAACGGGATTTGATTTCGTTTCTTATGCAGTATATTGATTCAGATTCTATAGTTTTAGATGTTGGTGCAAATATTGGGAATCACAGTATTCAGTTTGCTAAGAAGGCTAAAAAGGTTTTTGCATTTGAGCCTATGAAACAAAGTTATGATTTGTTTGAAAAGAATATGGTGCTAAACAATATTGAGAACGTTCGGTTATATAGAATTGCTATTGCAGATGAACGATGTAAATTAGAAATCGACACTTCAAAATTAAATATGCAGACAAGTTCTGGTGGAGTCTTTTTATCTAAATCAGAGAATGGTTATGTGCTGGCAAATTCTATCGACAATATATTTTTATCTTTAAAAGATAAAATTTCCGTGGTAAAAATAGACGTAGAAGAAATGGAGTTGCAAGTATTATTAGGAGCCTTAAAAATTATCAAGAGGCATTTCCCTGTTATCTATACTGAAATAAAACGGGCAAGGAACGGAGCAGAACAAAAACTGAAAGATATCAGCCAAGTATTAAAACCATTAGGCTATGAAAATTTGTATAGAGAAGAATTTATGGGTGATGTTTGGATCCCCGAGGATAGAAGATGAAAAAAGTATTAGGAATATTTTGTCATCCAGACGATGAGATTCTTGCAGGCTGGCCGATTTTTCAAAGTGAGAAGTTAGAAAAGCATTTAATAATTTGTTGTGATGATTATGCAAGGCGAGGATCTTGTCGTCGTCAGGCATTGCAAGAAGTGTGCAAACAAGAAAATATAAATCTTGTCAAGACTTTGTCGGAAGACAATAATTTTTATGCTTTACCGACTCGACGTGCAGATAGTCTTCTATCTCATTCAGTGTTTAGAATTAATAATGCGTTAGAACAAGCAATAGAAGACGTTCAACCAGATTTCATTATGACGCATAATCCAGTTGGAGAATACGGTCACGGAAGTCACAGGTTACTTTTTGAAATTGTTAGCCAGCATCTGTTGGCTGAAAATATATTGATAACAGATATTTGCCAAGAAAGCAATCATAGATCCAGTAAAGAAATCCCACAAGTTGTTCGGGATGCTTATTATAAAGACCCTCCACCAAACGGCGTTTTAGAAATTCTCAATATGGATTTCTATAATAGATGCAAAGCAATTTACGATAGTCATAATGCTTGGACGTGGTCGAAAGAATCTATTAAGCATTGCAATTTATTTCTACTGAAAAAAGGTAGCTTCTATGGATGAGCAAGAATTTCCGTGCCACAAAACCCTTTATATTCTTAAGTTTCTTGACGCTGATGAAGCTGTTTGTTTCGCACATGATATTTGGCCAGATAGTAAAGAATGGCGAAAGGTTTATGAAGTTGATGAAGGCGGAGAATGGTTGTTTGTCATTTCTATTTGCAAAGTTTGCGGAATACGAATGCCTCATTGTATTCCAGCAGAAACTTATAAGGACGGAATCGTAGGATGCGAATGTCCTAAATGTGGATGTTATAGTCTTTTTCCAATGGAAGGATGTTTTCGCAATGCGTAATTTATTTTCAGCGATCTTAGTTTCGGTAATCTTATTTGGTTGTGTTGTCACTCCTAAAGATTTGCCAGAACTTTATAAGAAAAATATCCATTCTGTGGTTTCTATCCATGTTGATAAATATGACGCTTATACAAATAAGCGAATTGTATCTCTCGGCGGTTCTGGTTTTATTGTAGACAAGACTAAAGGTTTGATCCTAACTGCTGCTCATGTTGTTAATAGGCATAAAATTTTCAGGGTACAACTTTATTCAGGGATTGTAATTGGTGCGGAAATTGTTGCTGTGGATCCAATTAATGATTTAGCTTTGTTAAGGGCAGATCCAAGGCTTATAGATTATTCCGTGCTACCTTTACAATTAGAATTGAATCCAGTTATAGGAGAATATATTTTCTCTATCGGTAGTCCAAGCGGATATGTAGGAACGGTGTCTTTCGGCATTCTTAGTCGTGACTTAATTTTCATAGATTTCTTTTCTACGGAAGTTTATCTTAGTGACCTTCATATTTACGATGGGAATAGCGGGTGTCCTGTTTTCAATTTAGAGAGCAAACTGATTGGAATGGTTGTTGGTTATGCAGGAGGCGGAATACTTTCTGCTATAATACCAGCAACGTCTATTGAAAAGTTTTTAAATGATAACAAGTAATTTTTAAATTAACCAAAGTCTTGAGAAAGATATTTAATGACAGATATTATAAAATCTCCAGTTGGAATTCCTTGTCTCGGCTATGAATCGATGGCAGCAGGGTGGGGTTTAATTCATGATTTGTTGGGTGGGACACAGGCGATGCGTGATGCAAGTATAACATGGCTCCCTATGGAAACTCGCGAAAGTGATGGTTCTTATGCTTCAAGATTGGGGCGTTCTATTTTATACAATGGTCTTCGAGATACATTAATTAAACTTTCAAATAAACCTTTCACTCATCCTGTTACTATTACAGATTTATCAGCAGAAATTGCTTATCTTGAACATGATGTTGACGGGCATAATAAACCATTAGAAACTTTTATTCGGGAAGTTTTAGCCAATCTTATAAAATATGGTGTGGCTCATATTTTTGTTTCACATTCAAAAATTAAACGCGAAGACGGTAAAGAATTAACTAAAGCGGATGAGGCGAGGCTCGGTGCTCGTGTATATTTATTGAATTTCAGTCCTAAAGATTTAATAGGTTGGCAAACTGAAAAAACTATTGATGGATTAGAATTAGTTCAAATTCGAACTAAAGAAATTGCAATAGAAAAAGATGGAAAGTATGGGGACGTAGAAGTAAACTACATAAATGTTTTTAATAAAAATTCGTATGAAATACATAAGCAAGATCCAGATAACAATGAAAAATACGAACTGATAGAAGAGGGGGTTTCTTCTTTTGGCAGAATCCCATTGATTACAATCTATGCTGATAGAACAGGTTTTATGATAGCGGATCCACCTCTTATGGATCTTGCATGGATGAATCTTGCCCATTGGCAAAGCAGTTCAGACCAGAAAAATATTTTAAGATTTACAAGATTTGGTCTTATATTTGGGAAGGGTCTACCAGAAGAGATGGTGAAGACAGGGGCATTAGATATTGGTCCTTCTAAAGCGTTCTTAGTTGAATCTGACAAAGCAGATATGAAATATGTAGAGCATAATGGTAAAGCTATTGAATCAGGCCAAAAAGATTTAGAAGACACAGAACATAAAATGCGGGTTCTTGGCAATCAGCCATTGATGAAGAAAGTTAGGGATACCGCAACTGCTGAAAAGATCGATGAAAGTCGAACGGTGAGTTTATTACAAGCATGGATTGGATCGTTGCAACGTGGGATGAATGAAGTTTTAAAATTGGCTTGTGAATGGCGGAAAGTTACTCCTGCTGAAACTATGGGGGTAAATATTTATAGCGATTTTGAGGCTGCTGTCTTAGGAGGTACTGATAAAGAATTGTTATTGAAAATGAGACAAGCTAAAGAAATCACAAGTAAAAGGTTCTTAACAGAGGAACAACGTCGTGGAGTTCTTTCTTTAGATATGGATGTGGATGATGAAAGTGAAGCAGTAGAGGCAGAGGCTGTTGATAGAGATAATTTAGAAAGTTTATTGCTGGAGGATTCTCCAGAGGAAGATTTATTGGAAGAGGATGATGAGTAGCGGCAAAGATAATTAAGAATTTTTTTAATTTTGATCTATCAATTTATTAAAGGATAAATTATGGCTCCATCAAATGAATATAGTTACGGTAAAAAATTAGATGATTTAGTTTCATCTGCTGAAAATTCGTTATCTACAAAAAGTCCAACAGGTGGTTCTCAAAGAGTAACATTAACAAGTGGGACTGCTCAAGGAACTACTCAAGCGTGTAGATTTTGTAGAATTCAAGCGGTTGCTGGGAATACAGAAGTTGTTCGTATAAGAATAGGAGCAACTTGCGGAGCTACAGATGGCGTAGAACTTCCAAGTAGCCCAGTATTGACTCCATATTCAGTGAGTAATTTGAATTTGTTGTATTTCTATAGTGCAGATGTAGACGCTATAGTCGACATTGAATATTTTGATTGACAGGAGCTAATATGCCGTTGTTGAAAGATTATTTAATAGCTCATTACAAGATGAACGATGACGCTGCGACTGCTGTTGTCGTAGATGAAACCGGCAATCACGATGGAGAATACCAGATAAATGGTGTGGCTCAGAATACTGACACAAGCGATGAGATAGGTAGAATAAATCGTGCTCTTGATTTTGTTGGTGGTGTTGGTGGTGAACATATTGAGATACCAGACCATGTTGACTTTTCGCCTATTCTTACTCCGTTTTCAATCAGTATATGGGTTAATATGCGTAGTTTCGCATATTTTATTCCGGTAAGTAAATGGCAAGCTGGGTCAAACCAAGAATGGTTATTATATACTGGCACACAGAAAAAGATTCATTTCCATATGCATGATTACGACAAAAATGCTCATATTGGAAGAACATATGGTACAAGTTTAGCTTCTTATGAAAATCAATGGACGCACTTTATTGCAACCTATGATGGAGGGATTCTAAGTTCTGGTTTAAAAATCTATCTGAATGGGAATCAGGTTGATGATGCAAACAGTGAATTAAATGCTGGTTTATTTGTTGCTGTAGAAAATCTTGCACAACCTGTTTGGATAGGAAGATATTCCGCAAATTATTCCAATGGCCTCTTTGACAATGTGATGTTCTTCAATAAAGTTCTTACCCTTAATGATGTAAAACTTTTATATAATGGTGGTGCTGGAAGAGAAACTATCCCTATTGGAATTGAAAATCAACTTTCACGCACAGGGTATAGTTTTTCGTCTCATCAATTATAAAATAAATTCTTTAAAAGTAACTAAAAATAATGGCAAAAGTCCGAATTCCAATTCCAACTGTGAACGAGAAATTGCTTGAACGATATATTCGCCATAGTGTGTATATGGAGCAATTGAAAACAGGGGAAGCGAAACTTATTAGTCGCTTTTTGAAACAGAGAACGTTTCCCCGAATCTATCAAAAGTTAATATCAGAATTAGGTAAAGTTAAGGGTTTAGAAACTCTTGGCAGTATTCGTAATATTCCAATTCGGCGTCTTAGAAGAATGCTGGCAGCTACGCAGAAGATTTCAACTGCTGGTATGGTGAAAGCTGAGAAGATGATGGTTGATCGTCTTGTAAATGTTTCTAAGTTCGAGGCTCGATGGAATGCGGATATGATTTCTAAAACTGTTCCAGTAGATATTGATATGGCTATGCCAAGTAACGAAGTTCTTAGAAATCTTGTAACGATGCGACCTATGGATGGCCACAAATTAGGCACTTGGATGAAGGGGTATTCTACTGCTGTTCGTGTGGCTATGACTAAGCAAGTAAAAGTCGGTATCGCATTAGGTGAAAGCCTCCCTGCCATCTCTAAGAGAATTAACAGAGCTTTGAATTGGAAGGGTAAACAGGCTGAAGCTATTGCTCGTACAGCAGTCAGCAATGTCGTACATCAGGCAAGGGAAGAAGTTTTTAAGCGTAACAAAGATATTGTGCGGAAGGTGCAATGGATTTCTACTTTGGATGATAGGACAAGTTTAATTTGTATAGATTTAGATGGGCGAATGTTTAATGTTGGTGACGGTCCAAGACCGCCGATCCATTTCCAATGTCGAAGTACCGTGGTCCCTATAACACCATCTTGGCAAGAATTTGGAGTGGAGGATCCTCCTCCAGCTACGAGAGCCAGCATGAATGGTGCTGTTCCTGCGAAAATGAATTACAGACAATGGATTGCGAAGCAACCAAAATCAGTTCAAGTAAAGGTGCTCGGCAAGCGACGTGCAGAACTGTATCGTTCAGGCCGTGTGAAAATAGATAGGTTTATTGGCCGTGATTTAAAACCTTTAACATTAAAACAACTTGCACGACGTGAAGGTTTATCTCAAGACTTTCTCCCTGCTCCATCGACAGTTAAGGCAATGCCAGTGAAGGGGGTGGGAAAACTCACATCTGTTGATAAAAATAGGTTGCAAAGATATGGTTTTAGTAGTTATGAAAATATAGTGAAAGCTCAATTAGGGGAACCATTACGAAGAGAGATGGCTTTTGCTTCTAAAAGTGGAGCATTAGTTGAAGCAAATAAAGTTGAAAAAATTCTTAGAAAAATGAAGGGCTTTAGTGGTACTTCATATCGTGGATTAACTTTTAAAACAGAAGTAGAGAGAGTAGCATTTTTAAACCGATTTAAAAAAGGGGGCGTTTGGAAAAGTAAAAGTTTTCAATCTACTACTAAAAATGAATGGATTGCTAAAGGATTTGCAGAAAAGAAAGGTGTTATACTTCAGATAAGAGGTAAGTCTGGTCGTAATATTGCAAAATATTCAGAAGTTCCAGGAGAAGCTGAAGTCCTTTTCACAAAAGGAACTTCATTTAGAGTAGATAAAATAGTCGGTAATAAAGTTTATCTCACTGAAATAACGAAACAAGCACAACTGAAAGCTGTTCCTGCTCCGCCAATAACAGCAACGAAAGTCGGTACAACTTATGCGAAAACAACTTCGGCAGAAATTAGAAAACTTGTAGATGATACGATTAATGCTTATCCTGAAAAAGTTAAAGCAGCTTTAAATGAAAGTGGTGTTCATTATAATGTTGGCAATTCCTTAACAGAAATTAATCCATCTTTAAGGAGCAGACAACCGATAGGATGGTCTAAAGGTTCAACTTGGGATAATGTTGCAGGGAGTTATAATATGGGGACTAAATCAGTTTCTGTTGCTGAGACTTATCTCCCAAGAGGTCAAAAAGTTTTTGCTACTGTTTCCAAAAAACGAATGTCAGGTGTATTAAATCATGAAACTGGACATGCGTTTGACGGTTCTATTAGTGAAGTTTATAGTAACTCTTCTAAATTTAGATCAGCTTATGCAACAGATATCGCAAAATTATCCAAGAAAGATATTGCAAATAATAATTTAAGATTTTTTATGCAAAAAGGTATAAGAGGCCGGAGTGAAACTTTTGCAGATGTGTTTGCAGATCTTATGGGACAAGGTGCGGCTTCAAAAGATATTAGAAAGTTTTTTCCTAATTCTACTAAATATATTGATGATATTTTGAAAGCAAAAGCTGTCCCTAAAGTAACTGCAAAAATTACAGTTGTTCCAAAAGTTAAAGTTTTCGCTGCTCCGCCGAAAGTTCCAGTAGTCAAAGTATCAGCAGTGAAGGTTCCAAAGTCAAAACTTCCAGGAGCAGTTAGCATAGAAGAAAATTATTGGCATGTCACCACTAAAACAGCGGCTCGCAACATAAAGAAGGAAGGGTTTAAGATATTAGAAACAGAGGTTGGGGGTAAGATATACGGAAATGGAATTTACTTAGGAGCGGCTGGAGATACGAAGGCTTTGAAATTTTATAAAAGTTTTATCCCTGCTGCAAAACGAACGGTGATGAATATCCCGGTCAAAGTGAGTGAATTATTTGAAATTACTGTAAAACCTTATCAATCATTTTCTAAGACTGCTGCCCAAATAGCACGGAAGGCAAAATTAGGTTTACAATATAAATCTGCTAAGTCTCGAATTTTAGCTAATAATGCTAAGATAAGACGTCTATTAGAAAGGCAGCCTTTAATGAGCAGAAAATTAGAGGAGAGTTGGCTGCGGCAGCAAGGTCTTATAGAATATCCCGAAGGAACAGCTTTGCAAGAAGTTCTTATGGAAAAAGGTTACAAAGGGATAAAGATAAATGCTAAAGGGTCTTTTTCAGTAGATGTAGGCGGCAGTCAAATCGTTGTTTATGATACCAGTCCGCTTAACAAGAGCTTTGTAAAATAAAGGGATTATAATGAGAACAAAAGAAATAATGATTCCGGCGTATGGCGATGGGATAATGGGTGATGCAATAATGGATATGTCTATTCAATGTCTTGCTTGCAATAATCTTCATAATGATATGACAACTTGCAGGGCGTTTAAAGAAGGGATCCCTGAGAGAATTTTAATTGGCCATTGGGATCATACAAAACCTTTTAAGGGTGATAATGGAATTCGTTTCGAGAGGATAGAATAATGGCTAAAGAATTGACAAAAGAAGAACAAGAAGAAGCTGCTGAACGTTTCGTTGGAACACCAGATGAATTTGAATTCGTTGGTATGGAAGACGAAGTGATTGTAATTGAAACAGAAGAATAATTTAATGAGAGGATTTAATTATGGCACTAAAGGCGATAATTAGCAAAGAAAAGTTTGAAGCATTGAGCGACGAAGTGAAGGAGCATTACACAGAACGAGAAGGTAAAATTTATCTCGATGTAACGAAGGTCGAGGGTTTGGCCGTAGAAAATGTGGATGGATTAAAATCCACAGTAGAAAAGCTACGGACTGAAAAAACTGCTCTTATTGCAGATGTAAAGACTGCTGAAACTGTTGGGGATGCAGCAGTGACAAAGTTTGAAGAACTCAAAACGAAATTTGATGGAATAGATCCTGTTCTTGCAAAATCTGCTCTTAGTAAAATCGATGAGATTAAAGACTGGGATGGAGAGACTAAAGTTCGTGAGGCCGTTATGCTTGCGGAGCAGACTGTGCAATCTAAGATGCAAGCAAAATTGGATGAAGTAGTGACGCAGAATACTACGAAGGTCGAAGGATTGACAAAAGAACTTGTAGATTCCCAAGATCAGCTTCAAGAAGCGGTTGTAACTTCAAAAATAATTGAAGCGATCTCAAAAGAAAACGGGAACGTAGATGTTCTAATGCCCCATGTTCGTGGTCAGGTTGTAATGGTTAAAGACGCACATGGGCGGTTTATACCAGAAGTTCAGAAGGCTGATGGCACTCCAAGAATTGGTGATAGTGCTGGTAATGATATGACTATTACTCAATTAGTACAAGAAATGAAAACCCAAGATACTTTCGCTGGTTGTTTCAAAGGTGTAAATTCCACGGGAAGTGGACAGAGTGGTTCTTCTGAAGCCAAAGAAACATCTAAGAAAACCAATGAAAGTGTTAAATCCGTTGATGCGTCTAATACGGTGGCAGTATCCAATAGTCTTGAAGACATTGCTGTTGGGAAAACAATAGTCAATATGGAGAAATAATATTGACTTAGACGTAGAGCATTGATTGTAGAGGGATTCTATAGTTAATGTTTGAATGGGCGGGATGCCCATCGTAGCTAACAAAAAAGAAAATTTTTCTAAGGAGTCTTTATAAATGAGTGCAAATAGTTTATCAAATATTATGCCGAAGATTTTGGCTCGTGCTTTAATTAGTCTTCGGACTCGGTGTGTTATGCCGAGATTAGTAAATAGTGATTACGGTGCGTTGGCAGCACAGAAGGGAACTACGATTGATATCCCTGTTCCAGTTGCTGTTAGCACAACGAACGTATCAGTGTCTAATACTCCTACTGATAAGACAGGTTTAACTCCGGGCGTTGTTCAGATTTCTTTGGATCAGTGGAAGCAGAATGTTCCTATTGGTCTTACTGATAAGGATTTACTGGAGATAGAAGCGAGTGAGACATTCCTCCCTATGCAGCTTACAGAAGCTGTTAAGGCTCTTGCTTCTGATGTAAATCAGCAGATCATTGGGAAATACACTGACACAGAACGTGGTATTTATGGCGTAGCTGGTTCGTCTTACGGCACAACTCCGTTCGGTTCTTCTCAAGGTGTTTCTGGTGCAACTTTGGCCAGAAAGATTTTGAATGAACAGCTTTGTCCAAATACTGATCGTCGTGGTGTTATTGATTTCGCTACAGAAGCTAATATGCTCGACTTGTCTCAGTTCTCCGATGCAGATAAAATCATGTCCGCCGTCGTAAAGATGGAAGGCGAGATTGGCCGGAAGTACGGTATAGACTGGGTAGCTGATGATGATGTCTCAACGCATACAGCAGGGACAGCAAAGACTCAAGTTGGTACTTATGCTTGCAGTAACGAAGCTGTTGATGATGCTTCTATTGCAACTGTAACAAGTAATTCAGCCAGCGATGATGATAAGACTATTGTTCCTGGTGATATTGTTACATTTTCTGGTTCGAGTGCGGGTGCTGATACTCAGACTTATGTTGTGATTGGAAGTTCAACTTATACTTTTGCAGGTGGGAGTGGTTCACAAACAATTTCCAATCTTGCAATCTATCCGGGATTGAAAGTTGCATTTACAGGCGGATCAGTTGTGATGGATGTAAAACCGTCCCACGTTGTTAATATGGCTTTCCATCGTGATGCTTTTGGATTTGCGACACGTCCTCTTTTAGACGTTTCTCGTCAATATTCTCTTGGCAGTGAAATGGTTTCCATGCAGGATCCTGTCACTGGTTTGGTGCTTAGATTAGAGGTGAGTCGTCAGCACAAACAAACGGTGTGGGAATTTGATATTTTGTGGGGATCAGAATTAGTTAGACCAGATCTTGCTACACGAATAATTGGCCAGTAGAATAAGTTGATGTAGAATAGTCGGGCAGTAATTTTGCTGCTCGAAATTGGTCAGCGATTAATTTTGTCTAAAGAGGAAAAATTATGAGTGCAAATAGTTTATCAAATATTATGCCGAAGATTTTAGCAAGAGCTTTGCTAACTCTTCGGACTCGGTGTGTTATGCCGAGATTAGTAAATAGTGATTATGGTGCAGATGCAGCACAGAAAGGGAGTACAATTGATATCCCTGTTCCAGTTGCTGTTAGCACAACGAACGTATCAGTGTCTTATACTCCTACTGATAAGAAAGGTTTCTGGCCGGATCTGGTGCAAGTTACTATGGATCAGTGGAAGCAGAATGTACCTATTGGTCTTACTGATAAGGATCTGTTGGAAGTTGATTCTATGGAAACTTTTCTTCCTATGCAGCTTACAGAAGCTG
>SDBV01002495.1_pt1 | contig 27556 bp, 21 predicted proteins | sample 2277081 | NCBI WGS metagenome assembly SDBV01 (sample SAMN10402039, study PRJNA504765) | marine sediment metagenome | isolation source: marine sediment core GS10_PC15, 223 cmbsf | place: Arctic Ocean: Southern Knipovich Ridge | collected 2010 | reverse complement strand
TTTGTTTGGAATCCACGTCTATTTGACGCATCAAGCGCACAAACGTTTCCATCTTCGAGGAGCATTTTCGAGATATTCCCGGAAAACACAGATTCAATCGCGTTTTACGACGAACACTAGCTATTCGATCTTCTCAATGTTGCTAGCCCCCCTGGTTGCACAGTTGGGACTGAGATGGTCGTTTTTTCTTGTTTATGTGGCCAGCGTGGCCTTGCTGATCTTTGCAGAGATCCGATTGGTGCGCTGTCTGGTGCCCGATCGGCTGGCAGGCAACGTGGCGCTGGTCCTGTTGGCGGTAACGGACCTACCATGGGGCGGCTGGGGTATCTTCCACCTTCACGAATCTTTCTTGACCGCCAGACTCCCGGCGGTTGCCCTGACGCTACTCGGGCTGGAACGTTTGCTGCGGGGGCGCTTGATCGGCACGCTGGTCTTGATGGCGCTGGCCATGATGGTACACCCACTGATGGCCGTGGGGGGCCTGTTCGTGGCGGTCGCTTATTTGTGCATTGCGAAACTGCCTGGAAAAGTGATGCTGGCGGGCGCCTTGGGCATGGGACTGGGGGTTGTTGTGGTACTTCTGTACCGACCACTGGGGATCTTTCTGTTGGGACATATCGATCCTCAATGGCACGACATCGTACGTAGGAGGAACCCCTATAGCTTCCCGCGCGCCTGGTCGGCGTCGGACTGGTGGCGCATCGCGTATGCGCTGGGAATCGTGGTTATCGGCTCGAAGTATCTCCGTCCGGACGCGAAGACCTTGGCCCGTCTCGTCGTGCTGCTGGCGTTGGCGGCCGTGGCAGGCTCGGCGATGGCGGAGACGTTGCCCTACACGCTGCTGTTGCAGGGGCAGCCCTGCCGAGGACTGTGGCTACTTCAGATGCTGGCAGTTCCCTTGGGAGTACTGGTGATGTTTCGTTTATGGCAGAAGGGTACCCGGGCTGCTCGCTTGGCGTCGATCTTGGTCCTCTGTGGCACCGGCCGCGTTTTCCTCCCTCACAGCCTTGGCCGTGACTCGCCTATCCCCTCACTGGCAATGTCGGTGATTCTGTTTGCATTGTTCGCTCTTGTCTCATACTACCGCGCGCGTGATCGAAGCCGAACGGGCGCGGCGGCTGCCACCGACGGGCTGTGCCTCAGCGCGCTGGCCGCCGTGACAATCACTGCGGTGACGCTCCCGCTGAGCGATGTTATCGGTCTGTTCGCGTGCGAATTGGGCACAACCGGCCTTTTGCAGCTCTCTTGGCAAGTTCCCTGGCTTTGCAGCGACGGGGTCCTGGCCGTTGCCGGAATCCTCCTTATCGCGTGCTCGTGGTTGTTGGCGAAGACGGTTGGCAGGACGACCGTATTGGCGGGAGCAGTCGGGGCCAGCCTCAACCTGGTGGCGTTGTTCTCAGCGGACGAAATCAACTACGGGGATAGGCTTCGGCAAGATCGTGCTGATGCCGCCTTTGTCCGGCAATATGTGCGCGAACATTGGGAAGGCCAGGGTCGGACACCGGTCGTCTACTGGCCCACCAAGCCAGTCCATGTCTGGTTTGAAATCCCTGCAAACTCTTTCTATTCGTGGAGCCAGTCGGCAGGCGTCGTCTTCAGCCGAGAAACTGCCATCGAAAGCCAGCGGCGGGCCTTGCTGGTCCGGAGATTCGAGATTGTCAATCTGCGTGAAGCCCACGACGGGGACGTATTCTGGGATTACTATGCGCCGTTCTACCGGACGGGCATTGAGGAACGGGGGCCAACTAGGCAGGATCTGATCACGCTGTGCAAAGAACAACCGCTGGACTTTATCATCTTTCGCCGCTCATTCACGGATTTGGCTGTGGCGACCAACGGCAAGGTGTTCGTCTATGACTGCCGTTTGATCCGAGCCGAAGAGATCGCGCGAAAGGATCTGCCCAAGATGCCCGACTCTTCACCCGCCCGGCGCTGCACTTTCTGAGCGCCGGACCCGCAAGCGAAGCGATGGCTGTTTGGGCCAACTTCCGCCCATTCGTTGGGACATATTCACGCCCCACCGATGGGAGGTAGACTCGATGAAGCTCCCGCAGAGAGCCTCTCGGCAATCACACTGCCGGTACTGGCCCACAGGCCCCTCGTCAGCGAAGGTCCCGCAGTCTGCAACCCGCGTCCGGCAAGCTGGGTTCCCAAGGTCGCGGGTACCGGCAGAGCGGGCCGTGTAGCAGGGGTGTGGCGGCCCGGGCGGTTTCAACCTCGTGTTGCATCTCGTACTCCGGCAGGTAGGGAACCACCCGGGGAATCAACGTGATGATGATCTCAGTTCTCCTCTTGACAACCTCCCGCCGCTTGAACAGCCAGCCCAGCATCCAGATGTCTCCCAGAACCGGAATCTTGCTCTGAACGATGCTGTCTGTCTCCCGAATCAATCCGCCGATCACCATTCCCTGGCCGTCCATCAGCAGCACGTCGGTCTCCACCTCGGTGATTTGCTCTTCGGGAAGGGCGGTCTCCGGATTGATTTGTCCACTCGAGACCTGGGGCTTCACTCGCATCACGATCTGGTTGTCCCGACTGATGTGTGGCGTAACGTCCAGCACCACCCCCAGCTCCAGGAATATGACCTCTTCCATCGAGGCCGTCTCGGTGGTCGTGATCACGCGGTACCCCAGTTGCTCGCCGATCTGGATACGAGCCTGCTGGCCGTTGAGCACCAGCACCCGTGGTGAGGCCAGCGTCTTGGCGTCGCTGGTCGTCCTGAGACACTCGATCAACGCGTCCAGATTGGCTCCATCCACGTTCACGAAAAATGCCTGACCCGCCAGGGGATTCGCAAACCCCGATAACTGCAAGTTGGCCGTGTTTCGCAGGATGTTGATCGTATGGTCAAAGTTCACGCCGTGTCTGTTGGTGTCGCTGAGCTCGACTTCCAGCACGTGGACCTCGATCAAGACCTGGCGGGGAGGACGGTCGATTTGGGTCAGGTACTGCTCGATCCGGAACAGATGGTCCGGCAAGTCGTCCACCACAATCATGTCCTGCATTCTGCGATTGTCTTCCGGGCTGCTTTGCATCAGGAAAGCCTGCCCCGTTGGGGAAAGCAGGCCCTGTACCCCCAGCAATGCGTCCTGGGAGGAGACGTAATCCAAGGGGAACGCCTGTAGGCTCCGGGCTAGCTGGGGTACGTTCTCCAGCGGATACACCAGGATCAGGTTGTGCTCACGATGGGCCACCAGGTTGCACAGCTTCAGGATCGCGCCGAGAGCCTCGTCGAATGTCAGCCCCTGCAGATTGGCCGTCATCTGGCCCGTCACGCCCGGAGCCACCAGAATGTTCGTCGAGGCCTCTACGCTGAGCATCTCCAGCACCTTGCGCACGTCCACGCCATCGCAACGCAGCGTGACCGGCGTGGTGTTTTCCGGTTCCGGCACGGCCATCGGTTCGGCCATGATGGGCTGGGCCGGCAGGGACTCCGTGGGCGCAAACTGGACTTGCAACGCCGTCTTCGGCGGACGGCGGGAGACATCCGTCACCACACTTCGGCCACTCGGCTCGTCGTTTGACACGTTGGTCACGGCCTCCGGCCACTGGCGCCACTGGGTGGGGATCGCCTGAGCCGATAGTGGATCGCTCGGCGAGGCGTCGGGATCGGCCCTGAAAACGGCCGGTACGGTCTGCGAGTGCCTCGTCTTGCCGGCCACGTACTGCGGCGCGGGCATCTCGGCCGGGGCGGAACGTTGGGCTTCCCGCGGATTCTCGCTCGCCGACTGCGACTCCGTCAGGTTCTCCAGCGGCACTCCAGGTGACGCAGGATCGGTTCCAGCCAGGCTGGGAGCCTCCGCCGGATCGAACACGGGAGGCAGCCGCCGGACCGCGCCCGACAACTCGTCCGACGACGGTTGACCTTGGCGGGCCTCCTCGTCCCACTGCCGGGCTCCGTCGTTCAGTGCACAGCCGGCCATCAGGCAGATCATCACCAGTATCGGCCAAACGCGCAGCAGGCACCGCCCCCGGCGGCACAGCGTCCCCCGCTGCCGGCGGCACAGTGTCCCCCGCTGCCGGCTGGCGGTCATTGCGGTTTTCAGCTCAAGGCGTTCCAACATGTTGCCCACCATTTCAGTTGCGTCCTGCCGGACAGTGTGCCCCTCGCGTGCCCCGTCTCATGATCTCCCTGCGGAGTTGGAAACTCAGATCAAGTCAAATTCCCCACAGCGTCCCCGCTGCCGGCGGCACTGGCGTCCCCGCTGCCGGCGGCACAGGCGTCCCCGCTGCCGGCGGCACTGGCGTCTGCATCCGTAGCCGGCTGCACCTCGGATACCGTACTATCCACGCCGGGGTGCCGTATTGTCCACACTCTTGGGTGGAGTGGATATAACACGATTTAACCATTCATCTGGCATCGGGCGAGTCTGGGCAAACCTTGACAGTTTTTCCGAATATCACCATCAGGCAGCAGGTGCCAAAGGAAATGATGAATGATGAAGTATGAATTATGAATGACGATGTCGCATTGTCCGTTCATCATCCCATAGCGTTTTATCGCATCGTGGCGCAGCCATGGTCGTTAGAACAGACGCTGTTGGTCAAGTTTCTGGTGGTTCTCTTCTTGGCGACGAATGTACTCGCGGATCGTGCGCTCATCGATCCCCACTGTGGACGCGATATACCCCCTCACCCAGGAGTGGTAACCTTTGAAGCTCCGATCCCGACCATGAAATCGCGAGCCGGCCGAATGGCACTCTTGCCCTTGATGTAGCCGAGCAGATGCGAAACCGCATGCTGCGGTGGAATTCGGACCATCATATCCACGTGGTCCGAACACAAATGACCCTCCAGAACCTGACTCTCCCTCTGTTTGGCCAGTTCGTGAAACACCTCCCCGAGATGCCGACGAATTCTTCCGTATAGCACTTTTCGACGGCACTTCGCGATGAACACAACGTAGTACTTGCACTCCCATTTCGTATGACTTAGGCTGCTGTAATCTGACCTGGAGGTCTCCTTTCTCGATGGGCTTTGAGCGGTTCACGGGATGGAGACCTCGATTTCACTACGGAACTGTCAAACTCTGCCAGTCCCCCGGCAGAGCCGGGGGTTTTCTCGGATAATAACTGAAGATTGAAGATATGGAGGAGAGAGAATGCTTTCCGAAAACAGAAAACATAGTCGGTCAACATGCCGTCTGAGGGATGAGCTTCCCGCGGCAAACGGCAGACGCCTTTGGTTGAGGTGGATGCTTCCCCTGACGGGGTTATGTGCGCTGATCTGGTTCCTGGTACGCGTGACTCCGAAACCCTCTCGGGCGACGTATCCGTGTCAGCAGGCCGCTTTCCCGATGGCCGCGGCCTTCGTGGCGTGGCTGGCAGCCATGGCCGGCTCGGTGGCGGCTATCCGTAAGGCGAAACGGTGCCTTGCACAGGCACGGTATGCGTCGTTCGTGATGCTCGTCGGCCTCAGCGTCGGGGCGCTGTGGCTGGCTCACAGTGCGACCTCGGAAAAGGCAATCTCGGCCGATGCCCCGACTCCAAATGCTCCAATTGGCATCGCCAAGGGCGTTCATCCGGGACGGGTGGTTTGGGTACACGACCCGGAGGCCACCGATTGGGACGGGCCTGGAGACGGACACTGGTGGGAAAGCAGCCACACCGATCAGGGCGCCGTGGACAAGATGATGAACCGGGCGATCCGGGCACTGGCCGGCGAGAAGGAAAGCGCGGCCGCGTGGGATAAGCTCTTCAGGTATTTCAACCGCACCCACGGCAAGGGGGACGCCGGTTACAGACCAAGCGAGAAGGTCGTGGTCAAGGTGAATTTCGTGGGCTGTATCGAGGCACGGAGCAGGCGCAAAGTGACGCAAATCGAACAGTACAACTTGAGAAGCTTGGACTATATGAACACGTCTCCACAGATGATCATCGCCCTGCTTCGGCAACTCCGGGACGAGGCCGGCGTAAAGCAGTCGGAGATTACGGTGGGAGACACGCTGTGTTACTTTCCCAACGAGTTTTACGAGATGTGCCGCAAGGAGTTTCCAAATGTCCGATACCTGGATTATGTGGGCCGGTTCGGCCGAACCCGCGCGAAGCACTCCTCGGTTCCTCTTTACTGGAGCACACCGGATGCGGAGGGGACCACAACCGACTATCTGCCCGTTTCCTACGTCGAGGCCGATTACCTGATCAACATGGCCAATCTCAAGAGCCACAACGACTGTGCCGGGATCACGCTCTGTGCGAAGAACCATTACGGTTCCCTGGTCCGCACACCGCCGCAGAAAGGCTATTTCAACATGCACCGGGACCTCCCCTTCGCTAAGCCGGGCATGGGACGCTACCGGCCCCTGGTGGATCTGATGGGACACGAGCAGCTTGGTGGAAAGACCCTGCTGTACCTGATCGACGGACTGTACGCCGGCAAGCACGCCAAAGAGCGTTCCCCCAGAAAATGGAACAGTCCTCCGTTCAATGGAGACTGGAGTTCCAGTCTGTTTGTCTCGCAGGATCCGGTGGCCATCGATGCGGTGGGGTTCGATTTTCTCCGCACGGAATGGGACGACGCACCGCACAGATCCGGCACGAGCGACTACCTGGTCGAGGCGGCGCTGGCCCACAATCCGCCTTCGGGCACCTTCTACGACCCCGACCACAAAGGAGATCGAACGCGGTTGGCCAGCCTGGGTGTCTATGAAAACTGGAACAATCCGAAGGATAAGCGGTACTCTCGCAACCTGGGAACCGGCCAGGGCATTGAGTTGGTCAAGCCCGACCGCTAGAGGACGATCGAGCCAAACGTTGCGTGGTAGTGCTACTCCAGCTCGTGTACCACGATCATGTTATGTGCGGTGACGGCCAGGCCGGTGCCGGCGATCAGCACGATGCGGTCGCCGGAGTCGAGCAGTCCGGCGTGGCGGCCCCAATCGGTGACGTATCGCAACAGCGCGGGGCTGTCGCCGGTGGGCGCGCCGGCCAGGGGGATCACGCCCCAGTAGAGGCACATCCGCCGCAAGGTCGCCTCCGAGTCGCTCACACCGAGGGTGGGCACGAAGTGGCGGTTCTTGGCCATCGCCAGCGCGGTGGCTCCGCTGGCGCTGGCCACCACGATCAGCTTCGCGTCGAGCTTCTCGGCCATCCGGCCGGCCGAGTAGACGGTGGCCTCGGTAATCTGGTTGACTCCTTCGGCGGCCAGGTCCGGCAACGGCTGCGGAGGCCGCTCGCGGCAGACGGATTCGGTGGCCAGGGCAATGCGGTGCATCATCTCGACCACCAGGGGCGGATGCCGTCCGATGGCCGTTTCGCCCGAGAGCATACAGGCGTCGGCCCCGTCCAGGATCGCGTTGGAGACGTCGGCCACTTCGGCCCGGGTGGGCAGCCGGGAGTGCTGCATGCTGTCGAGCATCTGGGTGGCGATGATCACCGGCTTGCGGCAACGGTTACAGGCGGCGATGATCTGCTTCTGGACCACGGCCACCCGGGCGATGTCGATCTCCACACCCAGGTCGCCCCGGGCGACCATCACGCCGTCGGCCGCCTCGACGATTTCCTGGAGCCGATCGAGTGCCTCGGGCTTTTCGATCTTGGCGATCACCTGGGTCTGGGAGTCGTGGGACTGGATCAGGGCCTTCAACTGGCGGACCTCATCCGGGGAGCGGACGAAACTCAGACCGAGAAAATCGACGCCGCTTTGAGCGGCCCAGGCCGCGTTGTCCAGGTCGGCCGGGCCGAGCGTGGGCACGCTCAGTTTCACTCCCGGCAGGTTCACTCCTTGCCGGCTGCGGATCTCTCCCGGCTGGACTACCCGGCAGAGGGCATAGTCGTCGCCTTTTTCTTCCACCACCAGGACGATGGTTCCGTCGGCCAGCATCACGCGGTCGCCGGGGGCCAGCTCGTCGACCAGCGGCTCGTAGGTGGTGGTCAGCTCGCGGATGTTTTGATCTTGGCCGTCTTCCAGCGCCTCGCCCGGTTTCTCACCCTCACCCCGGCCCTCTCCCAGAGGGAGAGGGAGATTTCGGACGAAGCGGAGCCGGTCGCCGGCGTCGCAGGTCAGTTGGCCGCCGGGCAGCTCGCCCAGGCGGATCTTGGGTCCGGCCAGGTCGGCCAGGACGGCCACGCTCTGGCCGGCCTGGGCAGCCACGCTGCGGATCACCGCCAGTCGTGCCTGGTGTTCGGGGCGGTCGCCGTGGGCCAGGTTCAAGCGGAAGACGTCGACGCCGGCGGCGACCAGGTCGGCCAGTTGGTCCTCTTCGCCACAGGCCGGACCGATGGTGGCCACGATCTTGGTCTGCGAAGGCCGCGGGGGGCGGGGGGGTTGGTCTGCGGACACGGGGAACCTCGTGGGTTGGGGCCCGTTGTTGAAGTAGTTGCTGTTGTGAGCCGCCGCCCCACTGGCGTGCTTGCCGGCCGGCAGGTTACAATGGGGCTCCACGGGGAAGTTTACCGACTGGGTGAGACCTTGCAACCAGTCTATTCATCCAACCTCAGTGAAAGGACCAATCGGTATGAGCAACTCGAAGTCCAATCGGCGCGACTTCTTGAAGACCTCGGCGGGCATCGCGGCCGCCACACCCTACGTTTGGACCAGCTCCTACGCCAAGGCCCAGGACAAGAACGACCGGCCGAACATCGCGCTGATCGGCTGCGGCGGCCAAGGATCGGGCAAGGCTCGAGGGGCAGCGAAATACGGCGACCTGGTCGCCTGTTGCGACGCCGACCGCCACCGAGCCGAGCGGTTCTCCGGTGGCAAGCTCAAGATCTATGAAGATTTCCGCAAGATGTTCGACGAGCAAGGCAAGAACCTCGACGTGATCGTCTGCGGAACGATCGACCACTGGCACACCGCCGCGAACCTGGCCGCGATCAACGCCGGATGCGACGTCTACGGCGAGAAGCCGTTGACCTTGACCATCGACGAAGGCAAGCTGATCTGCAAGGCCGTTAAGGAGAAGAAGACCGTCTTCCAGGTCGGCACCCAGCAGCGCAGCGGCGGACAATTCCAGCGGGCCGTGGCCTACGCCCGCAGCGGACGGCTGGGCAAGGAGATTACGGCCACCTGCTACATCGGCGCCGGGCCGAAGGGCGGTCCGTTCAAGGAAGAGGATCCCCCGCCGAATCTGAACTGGGACCTCTGGCTGGGCCAGACCGTCAAGGTGCCCTACGTCAAAGAGCGTTGCCACTACCAGTTCCGCTGGTGGCTGGAGTACTCCGGCGGCAAGCTGACCGACTGGGGCGCCCACCACATCGACATCGCCCAATGGGGTATCGGCGCCGAAGACACGGGTGCCGTGGAAATCGAGGGCGAAGGCGTCTTCGACGAGCGCAAGAACTGCTACAACACGGCACAGACCTTCAAGTGTACGTTGAAGTTCGCCAACGGCTGCACGATCATCGTGATGCACGGACCGGGCAACGGGATCCTCTTCGAGGGCGAGCAGGGCCGGATCTTCGTCAACCGCGGAGCCGGCCCCAAGGGAGCCCCCTTCGAGAACATGACACAGGCCGACAAGGACTGGCTCGAGGGAGAGGTCGCCAAGATCTACACCGGCAACAAGTCGGACGGGCACATGGGCAATTTTTTCAATTGCATCGGCGACCGCAAGGACCCGATCTCCGACGTCTACTCCCACCACCGCGCGATGACCTCCTGCCACCAGTGCAACATCGCCATGAAGCTGGGGCGGAAGCTCAAGTACGACCCCGTCGAGGAAGATTTCGTCGGCGACGCCGATGCCAGCGCGATGATGTCGCGCCAGCAACGCAAGGGATACACGATCGCCGAGTGGTCCTGATCGTCGCGGGTGCCGAAGAAGAATCTCAGCCCGGGGCCGTCGTCCGCCGAGGACGGGGCCCTGGGCTCTTTTGTTGACGCCGGACCGACCCAATCCGAATCCCGGTCGCACGGAAACAGCCGGGGGACAACGTTCCGCGAGCGTCCCCGCCGGTCGTTGACCGCCGGCTATCGCTCACCCCGTTCACCCCCTCACTCCCTCACCCCTGGCCCCTGACCCCTGACCCCTGGTATCCTACTGCGCATGACTTTCTGGCAGAACAAGGTGGCCCTGGTGACCGGCGGCTCCAGCGGGCTGGGCCGGGCGATTGCCGAGGCGTTGGTGGCGGCCGGGGCCAAGGTGGCGATCGCCGGTCTGGAGGCCGACGCGGTGGAACGGGCCACAGCCGAGATGGCTGCCGAGTTGGGTGAACGGGGCGGCGACGTGCTGGGGGTCCACGCCGATGTTACCCGGCAGGAAGACGTCGAGCGGATGTTCGCCCGGTTGCTGGAGCGGTTTGGCCGGTTGGACGTGTTGGTGAATTGCGCCGGCCGGTCGATGCGGGGCAAGCTGGTGGATACCACGCCGGAGCAGTTCCGCGAGCTGATGGAGCTGAACCTGCTGGGGACGGTCCGCTGCACCCGGGCGGCGGTGCCGCACCTGCTTGCACGGCGGGGCCACGTGGTCAACATCGGCTCGCTGGCGGCCAAGTCGGCGGCCCGTTGGGTGGGGGCCTATCCGGCCACCAAGCACGCGGTGGCCGGCTACTCGCAGCAGTTGCGGCTCGAGTTGGGGCCCGAGGGCCTGCACGTGCTGCTGGTCTGTCCGGGTCCGATCGCGCGGAAAGACGCCCGGCTCTATCCGCTGGAAGGCCTTGAGGACCTGCCCGAGCGTGCCCGGGCGCCCGGGGCGGGGGTGAAGCTCAAGGGGATCCCACCGGAGAAGCTGGCGAGGGCGATCCTGCGGGCGTGCGAACGTCGCCGGCCGGAGATTGTGATGCCGGGAAAGGCCCGGCTGCTGTTCGCGATCGCGCAGTTGTGCCCCCGGCTGGGTGACTGGATTGTGCGCAAGAGCACTTGAAGCTTATCAGGAGCCGAGAATCGGGGTGGCTGGTGGTCGGCCGGAGGCCGCCCCCAGGCGCAGTTGCCTGCGTATTCGCCGACCAAAGCTCCGAGTCGGCGCTCTTCGACCCCAGTCACCGGCCGCAGCACGACGTGACGGCTACCAATCAATCCTGACCTTCTCGAGATTCGGCAGTGCCTGTTGCAGCCTATTGACTCCCGCGTGCCTGATCGCAACGACCTCCCTGGTAGTGATCACCAGACTACCCTGCCCGACGTGCCAGTCCAGGCCAAGGGGTTCGAGCATGGAGCGCAAGGCTCTGCCGAACGGAACACCTTTACCCTTGATGTTGCAGGTGACCTTGACCATCCGATCGATCTTTGCGTCTGTCAGCGCAACGTCGTCGATTTGCAGCTTGATCGTGTGGTAGTCTTGCAGGTACTCACAAACGTCGAGCAGCGGGGCACCGACGAAGTCTAGTTGCGTGGGACTATCGAGCGCATGCATGACTTTTCTCTTGAGCAGATCGTCGGGAGACCCCCAACTCCTCAACCGCCGCAGTTTTGCGAGCGGCGTCAGGTGTTCCATGCCCGCATCGGTGATGGAGCATTCGAGGCCCAAAAACTCGAGTTTACGAAGGCCCCGCAGGTGCACGAGCCCGGCGTCCGTGATCCTCTCGCTACGGAGGCCAAGCAATTGGAGACGGTGCAGACCTTCCAGATGCGCCAATCCGGCATCCGTGATCCGATTGCCGGCGAGATCGAGGTCATCGAGACGGTGCAGACCTTCCAGGTGCGCAATCCCCGCATCCGTGATCCGATCGCCGGCGAGTTCAAGGTGACAGAGACGGTGCAGACCTTTCAGGTGCACTAGCCCGGCGTCCGTGATATTCGCTCCGCGAAGGAACAGAATCTCCAGGCCGGGCAACCCTTGGAGAAGTCGCAGGTCCGCATCGGTGAATGTGTCTTCGGGGAGGTTGGCAAGGACGACGTGGTCAAGGTAGTCAATCCCCAGGAAATTCCGCAGCCATGCCGGACCTGGGGGAGTCGGTTTGCCCGGGCCTGGTTTCGTCTCGTAGCTGTAGGCAACGCTTCCCCCTCGCTCCAGAATTGCTTCAACCGCCTGCTGCTGTTTTCGAGCCCGGTCGGTCCAAACGCCCATCCAGATCGCAACGGCGGTCGTCACGAGAAAAAGCGTCGCCAGGCTGAACTGAAACCAGCGACGTTTGGGCTTCCGCGCGGCGCTGCCGCTATCCGAGTTGCTCATGGCACGTCGCTCTGGCTCGCCAATGGCCGATTAGTCACCACACGATCGGAAGGAAGCACTTATAGAACCTGCGTCCGCTGGTGAAGAAGACGACGGCGACTATTGCCCATCCTACCGGATCGCAGGGTGTTGCTGCAACCCCCACGCGGGCGATACGGTCCTCCGCGGCGGGTCGCAGCGAGGCCGGGCTGCCGGGGGCCGGGTGCCTGGGTTGTGGGCCCCTTGCCGAACGACCGGGGCTTTGGCATCATGGGCGTTTCTGCCGCTTGTAACCAACTAATCGCCGGCCGTTGGCCGCACTCGAAGACGGAGAATTCCCCCATGGCTGCCTTCCCCGACGTCCAGAAGATCAAGTTTGAAGGACCCGACTCGACCGATCCCCTGGCCTTTCGCTGCTACGACGAGAACGAGCTGGTCGAGGGCCGTTCCATGAAAGAACAGCTCCGCTTCAGTGTGGCCTATTGGCACACCATGCGGGGCACCGGCGCCGACCCGTTCGGCCCCGGCACCATGCTGCGGCCCTGGGAGGGGCCCGAGGATACGGTCGAGAACGCTACGAACCGGGTGAGGGTGGCCTTCGAGTTCATGGAGAAACTGGGCACCCCGTTCTTCTGCTTCCACGACCGCGACGTGGCACCCGAGGGCGACACGCTGGGGGAGTCCAACAAGAATCTCGACGCCGTGGTCGAGGTGATCAAGCAAGAAATGCAGCGGACCGGCGTGAAGCTGCTCTGGGGTACGGCCAACCTGTTCAGCAATCCCCGCTATGTACACGGGGCGGCCACCAGCGCCAGCGCCGACGCCTTCGCCTTCGCCTCGGCCCAGGTGAAGAAGGCCCTGGAGGTGACCAAGGAGCTGGGCGGCGACGGCTATACGTTCTGGGGCGGCCGGGAAGGCTACCAGAACCTCTGGAACACCGACATGAAGCGGGAGCTGGACCACCTGGCCGCCTTCATGCACCTGGCGGTGGACTATGCCAAGCAGATCGGCTTCACCGGCCAGTTCTACTTCGAGCCGAAACCCAAGGAACCTACCAAGCACCAGTACGACTTCGACGCGGCGGCCTGTATCAACTTCCTGCGGGCCCACGACCTGACCGACCACGTGAAGCTGAACATCGAGACCAACCACGCCACGCTGGCCGGGCACAGCGTGGAGCACGAGTTGGAATACGCCGGCGGGCAGGGCTTTTTGGGGTCGGTCGACGCCAACACCGGCGACCTGCTGCTGGGCTGGGACACCGACCAGTTCCCCACGGACGTCTATCTGTCGACCAAGATCATGCTCTCTTTTCTGAAGTACGGCGGGATCGCCCCGGGCGGGGTGAACTTCGACGCCAAGGTCCGCCGCGAGAGCTTCGAGCCGTTGGATCTGTTCTACGCCCACATCGGCGGGATGGACACCTTCGCCAAGGGGCTGAAAATCGCGGCGGCCATCCGGGCCGACGGCGTACTGGAGCAGATGGTCGAGGACCGCTACAGTTCCTGGGACTCCGGCGTGGGCGCCGAGATCGAGGCCGGCAAGCACGACTTCGCGTCGCTGGAGAAGTACATGCTCCAGAAGGGCGACGTCACGCCCGCCGCCAGCGGCCGGCAGGAGCTGTTCGAGAACGTGGTGAACCGGTACGTCTTTTGAGTCGCAACATAGACCTCGCTCGCAAGGTCGGCTGCATGCCCCCTGGAAACGGCTCGAGAGGTGGGATAGAATGAGATGAATGACCACCCGAACAAGCACATCCGGGAAGCGGTTGATTACGCCCTGGAGCACGGTTGGACGCTCCGCAAGGCCGGCCCGCGTGCGCATGCTTGGGGCCGGCTCTATTGCCGTCAGGATGACCGTGAAGGCTGTCAGTTTTCGGTCTTTTCGACGCCCCGCGACCCGGAGGCCCACGCCCGCTGGCTTCGTCGCCAGGTGGAGCGTTGTCCCCACGGCTAAGGCGAGGCAGCGCCGATTGGGCGAGGAAAGGAGCAAGCGGTGAAGACCTACGAATTCGTGGTGACCCTGGCCAAGGGAACGGAGCATTCGGACGCGCTGGTGGAGGCCCTCCACGAGGCTGGGTGCGATGACGGCTCGGTTTGGTCGTGCGCGGGCGTGGTCCAAATTGGGTTCAGCCGACGGGCCGACTCGCTGGAGGCGGCAATCCGCTCGGCCATAACCGATCTGCAGCAGGCCGGTTGCGCCGTGGCCCGCCTGGAGATGGAACCTGCGGCCCTGGCGGCCCTGCATGGCGGGCCTTCAGCGCAGCCGTCGTGACCGTAGCGGTTGCAGCCGAGCCGTGTACTGCACGCCGAAACATCCTGAAGACCATGCCAAAGACATTCGCCGGGCAGTTGACCGCTGTCCGCATGCGGTGGCATAGACCGTGAATGACGAAGGTGCCGTGACATGAACAAGTACCAGTTTACGTTGATCCTCAAGGGATCGCTCGAATTGACCGAAGACGTCGCCGACGCTCTGTTCGGGGCCGGGTGCGACGATGGAACACCGGGTACGTGCAACGGCGTCTTCTCGATTGACTTCCACCGCGAGGCAGATTCGTTGGAAGAGGCTTTCAGGTCGGCGATCGCGAATGTCCGCTCTGCGGGCTACGAGGTGGACCACGTGGAGATGGAAGCGGGAGCCGCGGCAGAACATGCTTAGCTGGCCAGGTGGCGTGGGCGCCGAGATCGAGGCCGGCGAGCACGACTTTGCCTCGCTGGGGAAGTACATGCTCGAGAAGGGCAACGTCACGCCAAGCGCCAGCGGCCGGCTTCAGTAGTTGAACTGTATCCCCCGGCTACACAGGTCCCCCACAAGCTGCGGCGTGGAGGTATATTGCACGGCGTCGAAGCCGACTGCCCGGGCGCCCGCGACGTGACCAGGCGTATCGTCGACGTAGAAGATCTCCTCCGGCCCGACTCCCGCCAATTCGGCGGCGGCGTGAAAGATTGCCGCCTCCGGCTTGGCGACCCCAATCTCGTAGCTCAGCGCGTGGACCGTGAACAGCTCGGTGAGGATTCGGTAGCGCCGGGTGCAAAACTCCCAGTGGCTCTCGCAGGTGTTCGAGAGGACGCCCAGCCGGTAGCCCGCCTGGCAGAGCTGGGCCACCACCGGCAACATGGATACCTTCAGCTCGAAGATCTCGCTGCCTGCCCGGCGCAGCGCGTCGTAGTCGGGCTTGGTGCCCGTCTGGCGGCAAAACGCATCGTAGAAGTCTCGCCCGGAGATCTGCCCGGTTTCATATTGCTGCTGCAACTGGCCGCCGAATACGACCGGCCGGACCCGGTCCGGGGCGATGCCGGCCACCTCGCCGAGTTGGCGAAACATCTGCTCGACCTCGAAGTCGACGAGTACCTTGCCGAGGTCGAAGTAGAGGAATTTGGGCGGCATGGAAGAAGTAGTCAGTTGTCAGTGGTCAGCCCGGATCGTGCGCGAATCCGCTAAAGCACAAAGTACCCCAAACGACAAGGTACCCCAAGCGACAAGGTACCCCAAGCGACAAGGTACCCCAAACGAAAGGATACCAGTGTGCGGCAGGATTGCAAGTCGTGGCACAATCGGAGCCTTGCGTTTCCGCTCTCTTGCCATTTACCACTGACAACTGACCGCCGACCACTTACCTACGGTGACGCAACCGCCTAATCACGATATCCTTATACCAGGCCTCGCTGGGCGGGCCGCTGTGGATTTGCAGGCCGATCAGTCCTTTCTGGGGGATTCTTTCGTCGGGCTCTACGTAGTCGACCGTCTGCTTGCCGTTGATCCAGAGTTGAATCCGGTGGCCCTGGCAGCGGATCACGTACTGGTTCCAGCCGTCGCGTTTGATGATCTTGCTGCGTTGGTTCTTGGGCGGTCCGGCCAGGATCTTGCGGCGGCGGGATTCGTCGTAGAGACAGCCCCAGTAACGGTCGCCCAGATCGGCCTGGTATCCGACCATTTCGCTTCGGTTGGGTATTCGCCAACTGCGGATCTGCACGCCCGCGTTGGCCTTCTCGCCGACGAGCTTGAACTTCAGCCGCAACTCGAAATCGGTGTAGGCCCTCTTGGTGCAGAGGAACTCGTTGTGGCGCAGCCGTTGTTTGAGGTTTCCACCCACGATGGCACCGTCTTGGACGCGGAAGACCTCGAGGTTCCCCTCCCAGCCGTCGAGGGTCTTGCCGTCGAACAGCGGCGTGAGTTTTTGCCGCCCGGGTCGTTTGTGGTGGGCGGCCAGCGGGAAACTTGCCAGCAGGACAAGGCAGAGCGCCAAAGCAGAGCTTCGCATCGTCGAATCCTCGTATAGAAGAGAATAACGAATGGAGATTCGCCTCAACTCTGCTGTTTCCAACCATATATCATAGCAACCGCCGCCAGCGCTTGCCAGCCATTTTTTCCATCACGGCTACTTTTTTTGTTCTCTGTCCGCACTCCGCTTTCCCCCCTTCGACCCGACTCCCCCTATCCTTCCGGATGACTGCCGCTTAGAATGACTGATTGAGCCGTTTTGTACGAAAGGACCCTCGATGATGCGATCCGACACTATCAAACTGGGCGACGCAAGGGCCCCCCATAGAAGCCTGTTGCGGGCCACCGGAGTGGGCGAAGACGACTTTCAGAAGCCCTTCATCGCCATCTGCAACAGCTACACCGACATCATTCCCGGCCACGTCCACCTGGATAAGGTCGGGCAGTTCGTCAAAGAGTGCGTCCGCGAGGCCGGCGGTATGCCGTTCGTGTTCAACACAATCGGGGTGGACGACGGGATCGCGATGGGGCACGCAGGCATGAAGTTCTCGCTGCCCAGCCGGGAGCTGATCGCCGACTCGGTCGAGACGATGATCGAGGCCCACTGTTTCGACGGCATGATCTGCATCCCCAACTGCGACAAGATTGTGCCCGGCATGCTGATGGCCGCCGTACGCTGCAACATTCCCACGATCTTCGTCAGCGGCGGGCCGATGGAGGCCGGCCGCACGCCCGAGGGCAAGAAGGTCGACCTGATCGACGTCTTCATCGGCGCCGCGGCCAAGCAGGACGGCAAGCTCAGCGCCGAGGAGCTGCTCACCCTGGAACAGGCCGGCTGTCCCACCTGCGGATCCTGCTCGGGAATGTTCACCGCCAACAGCATGAACTGCCTCTGCGAAGCCCTGGGGATGGCGCTGCCCGACAACGGCACCCTGGTGGCCACCAGTGCCGAGCGAAAGAAGCTATTTGGCCGGGCCGCCCAGCGGATCGTCGAGATGGTGCTGGAGTTCGACCGGGCCGGGGAAGGCCGGGGGCTGCTGCCGCGCGAGATCGTCACCGCCGAGTCGATCGACAACTCCATGGTGCTGGACATGGCCATGGGCGGGAGCACCAACACCGTGCTGCACATGCTGGCGGTGGCCCACGAGGCCGGAATTCAGTACGACATCGAGCGGATCAACGGGCTCAGCCGCCAGACCCCCAATATCTGCAAAGTGGCCCCCAGCAGCCACTACCACGTGGAAGACGTGCACAACTCCGGCGGCATCCACACGATCCTGGGCAGTGTGCAGCGCGGGCGCCCGGGGCTTTTGAACGTCGACTGCCCCACGGTGACCGGCCAGACGCTGGGCGAGAACATCGGCCAGTTCGATATTCGCGCCGAGACGGTCCGGCAGGAGGCGCTGCAGTTGGCCGCGGTGACCACCACGGGGGAGCGCAACGTGGAGGGAATGAACGTGGAGAAGACCACCGCCTCGGTACGCGACCTCTCGAACGAGGAGCTGGGCTTCGACCCCACCGATTGCATCCGCGAGGCAGACAACGCCTACAGCCCCGAGGGCGGGCTGGTGATCCTGTACGGCAACCTGGCTCCGCAGGGGGCGGTGGTCAAGGCCGCCGGGGTGAAGCCCGAGATGATGAAACACTCGGGACCGGCTGTGATCTTCGAGGCCGAGACGGAGGCCTACGAGGGGATCGTGGGCGGGAAGGTGACCGCGGGCGACGTGGTGGTGATCCGCTACGAGGGTCCCCGGGGCGGGCCGGGCATGCAGGAGATGCTGGCCCCCACGACCGCCCTGAAGGGCAAGGGCCTGGGCGACAAGGTGGCGCTGGTGACCGACGGCCGTTTCTCCGGCGGCACGGCGGGGGCCTGCATCGGACACATCAGCCCCGAGGCCGCGGCCTGCGGGCCGATCGGGCTGTTGAAGCCCGGCGACGTGATCGAGATCGACATCCCGGGCCACAAGCTCGACGTGCGTCTGAGCGAAGAGGAGTTGGCCGGGCGGGCCAAGCAGTGGAAGCCGCGGGAGCCACGGTTCAAGACCGGGTGCCTGGCGAAATACGCCTCGATGGCCGGCAGCGCGGATACCGGAGCGGTGTTGAAGTGGGAGTAGGCGGCGGGCGGCAGGTAGTTGTGTAGGTTATGCCGTGCACGACACTGGGGGTTCGTTGTCAAGTGGGGCCCCGACCTACGCGCCTTGACCTTGGAGTTCGGCTGTGTAAGGATGGTGATAGAAGGCCCTTGATCATTTGGTTAGGTGGCACAGCGTCCCTTGCTGCCGGCGGCACAGCGTCCCTTGCTGCCGGCGGCACAGCGTCCCTTGCTGCCGGCGGCACAGCGTCCCTCGCTGCCGGTGGCACAGCGGTCCATCTGGGATTGGCATCGAATCGCTGATTCCACGATACCGCCCCGGTATTCAGGTGGCTGATCCGTAGGATCATGTCGCTCGTCAGGTTACTTCCAGTCACCATCAACGCCAGTCACGATCAACGCCAGTCACGATCAACGCCAGTCGCCATCAACGCCAGTCACCATCAACGCCAGTCACCATCAACGGAGGAGTACGGGAATGGGTATCACCTGCATCGACGGTGTCGTTACCGGTCCGACCGGCGAGCAGGCCTCGGTCAGCTTCCTTGTCGATAGTGGGGCCACATACACACTGCTGCCGGAGAAGGACTGGCGGGCCCTGGGGCTCAGCGCGAAACGTCGCGTGGCCTTCACGCTCGCCGACGGGACCCGGATGGAACGCGACGTCTCGGAGTGCCATCTGGCGCTGCCCCAGGGCGATGGACACACGCCGGTGATCCTCGGCCAAGACGACGATCAGGCGCTGTTGGGCGCTGTTACGCTGGAGATCTTGGGCCTGGTGCTCAACCCGTTCAACCGCACCTTGCAGCCGATGCGGATGCTGCTGGCCTGAGGGCACGGTTCCGACGAACCTGGCCAGTGTAGGCCACGTTGCCCGGTCTCCCGGCGGTGTTGAAGTGGGAGTAGGCGGCATGCGGTAGGCAGCAACGCCGGTGTTTCGACAACGCCCACGGACTGCGGTCCGTGGGATCGCTACAGAGCCGGACGGAAACGCAGGTGGTCGGCCGCCCCGACGCAGTGACCGCAGATCGCTAGATCAGATAACGCTCGATGTCCAGGGCAGCATGAAACACACCTAAGACGTCGATATTGCCATCGGGCTTGATAAGATAGGCGATTCTGTAATGTCCGTAGAGCAGGATGCGGACGTTGCGGCCCGGAACGTGCTCGTAGCGATAACCAAGTTCGGGGAATTGGCGCAACAGTTGGGCCTTTCGGTAGATTCCCTCGACCGTGCGAATGGCCGCCGCTGGATTATCTTCGGCGATGTAGTCGTGGATGTCGCGCAGCCATCTTTCCGCTTCGCGCGTCCAGCCTATTTCTGCCAAGTTCGAATTCTCCGCTGAAGCTCCTCGTTCGCTACGGTTAGGCCTTGATCTGAATCGGCCAGGCCGCGTTCCACCATCCGTGCAAACGCCAGTTCGCGCAGGATCTCGTCGTACGAGCTATCGTCAGGTTGCTCGTTAATGATCTTGGAGATGGTCTCTTTGGCTGAACTCATCGGTACCCTCATCCTCTCATGGCCTCGTCCCAGACAGCCACTCTATTACTATTCTACTTGCTTCGACCCAACACGACAACGCTGAATACTGTCATCCTCCGGGACCCGACTCAACGGTCACCGAACGTGAAACGGCAACCGCATATCCACTGGTGTTTAGCAACAGGACCCGAGAGTCCGCCGGGACGGCGCCGTCGGATCGGAGTTTTTCCAGCGCCGCCAGGGTGGCTGCGCCTTCGTAGCCGCAGGCGATGCCCTCGCGGCCCAGACGTGTGAAGGCATGCTTTATGTCTTCCTCGGTCACGTCGACGGCGGTCCCGCCGGAGTCGCGCAATACCTTGAGGATCTGGTGGCCCATGATGGCCCCCGGCACGTCCAACCCGTCGGCCACGGTGCCTTGCGACTCGACCGGGGCCACTTCGTCGTGGCCTGCCTGGAAGGACCGCACCACGGGGGCACACCGCTGGGACTGGACCGCAACCATCCGCGGCAGCCGCTGATGGGAATCGATCAGCCCGAGCTGGACCAGCTCCTCGAAGGCCTTCCAGATGCCCACCAGTCCGGTGCCGCCGCCGGTGGGGTAGATGATGAACTCCGGCAGGCGTGTGCGGGGGAACTGCTCGAAGATCTCCAGCCCCATGGTCTTCTTGCCCTCCAGCCGGCCGGGCTCGAAGAACGTGGAGAGATCCACGAGCTTTCCGGCTTTCAGCTCATCGGCCAATTCGCTGCGCATGTGCTTGCCGCAGGCGGCGATATTCGCGCCGTGAAACTCCACTTGCGCGCCGAAGTAGCGGGCGGCGCGGTGATAGACGCTGTTGGCGTAGTCTTGCGGCATGTAGACGATGCAGGGCGGGAGCCGCATGCGAGCGCAGAACAGCGCCGCGGCCACACCGGCGTTGCCCTGGGTGGGAAGGCAGAATCGCCGGGCCCCGCAGGCGGTGCCCAGGGCCACGGCCACCGACAGGCCGCGATCCTTGAAGCTGCCGCTGGGATTTGCCCCCTCGCCCTTGATCCACAGCTCGACCCCCAGCTCATCGCCCAGCCTGTGGTGCTGTACGGTGGGCGTAAGCCCCACGTCGCACCCGTAGCCGGGCCACGGCTCGAGCACCGGCAACAGCGGCTGATACTTCCAGATCCCGCGGCTGGCGGCGCCGGGCACGTCGGATCGCAGCTCGACGCCGTCGAGCTTGTAGCGAACCAGCAACGGTTTTCCCGGCGCCGGGCAGCACGGGCAGAGCCCCAAGGGGCGGTGGAAATCGCCGCTGGGGACCTGGTTGCCGGTCTTCGAGCAGACCAACCGCTCGAGGCCTGGATTGATCTTCGGTGAGTTCATGATTGTCCTTTGCTTCCTTGTGTGGCCAAGCCGCAAGCGGCGATTTCGTTATTGTACCGTCCGGCGGTATCTGCTGAAGCCCTGACAGGTCCTGCAGACGTGCATCGACCGGCAGACTCGGGTATACTCAATGTCGGCGGGCCGAATAGCTGACAACTGGAGGAGGAACTATGCGATTGGCAAGCACCGTGGCTTTGCTGGTTCTCGTTCTGGGGCTTGCCCGCTGGGACCTCACGGCACGGGCGGGGTGGCCGGGCGACGTGGCGGGCAAGACCGACGCATCCACGGCGAAAACGCCCACGGTTCGCGTGGCCGGGATCGTGCTGAAGTGGATTCGCACCGATAAGCGGGCCAACTTTCGCCGGGCCGAGGGGATGATCCGCCGAGCGGCCGCCGGCGGGGCCAAGATCGTGGTGACCACCGAGTGTTTTCTGGACGGCTACGCGATTGCCGACAAGTCGATCCCGTTGGAGACCTATCGGGCCCTGGGAGAGCCGATCCCCGAAGGAGAGTACTTCAAGCGGCTGGCGGCCCTGGCGGCGAAGCTCGACATCCACCTGGTGGCCGGCATGATGGAGGCCGACGGCCAGAAGCGGTACAACACCGCCGTGCTGATCGGGCCCGACGGGAAGCTGGTGGGCAAGTACCGCAAGCAGAAGCTGGGCCACGAGCTGGTGCGGAACACGCCCGGCGACCGCTCGCTGGTATTTCAGATCCCCTACGGCCGGGCGGGGCTGATGATCTGTGCCGACCGCACCGAGCCGACGATCGTCCGCCGCTTCGTGGAGGGCGGGGCGGAGTTCATGATCTGCCCGTCCGGCGGGATGTTCGGTCCGAAGAGGAACGACCCCATCGTCCAGTCGCGCTCGCGCGAGAACAAGATCCACATCATCTTCGTCCACCCGGCGGAGTTTCTGGTGACCGGTCCGGACGGGTCGATCATCGATCGGACCATTTTGGGCGACCGGTTGCTGATTACCCCGGAGCAGGCCGGCAAGGAGAAGGACCTCAACGGGATCTTTTATTTCGACCTGCCGCTGGGCCGGAAGCCGGCGGAGTGAGCGGCTGCCGAAGCGTCGAACCGCCGTGCGCCGGACCCCGTTGACGGGTGGCACGCGGGAACCTTCTCCTCAGGGCTTTCCGCAACAGGAATTACCTCGGCCGGCCGCGGGCGGGGTCACCGTTGCCCGTGTTCTTGCCCGCTGCGGCCGAAGTCGTGGTCGATCGTATCGTGGTCGTTGATCTGCCGCAAGGTCCAGCGGTACTTGCGGCGGCCGATCAGGAGCCTGGCCGTGCTGAAGTACGGTTGCATTTCGATCAGGTCCACCTCGTCGGGTTCGGCTCCCTCGGGCCGGGCGGCATGGCTGGAGACGATCAGCAGGTGGTACTTGCCGCGGTCGGGCAGGACCATGGAGAAGTCACCCGAGGCGTCGGCCCGGGCGTACTCGCCACCCAACTGGCGGATCATCCGCACACTCTTGTTCGATTCGTCGGGGGAGTCCTGTGGACGGATGCCTTGGACGGGTATCTTGCTCTGGGGAAACTCTCCTTGGGGCAGGGCGATGATCACGGCGCTGCGGTCTCCGGCCGGCCTGCCGGAATCCCGGCCGTAGACCAGATTGCCCTGGATCAAGATGCGTTCCTTGGCCGCCTCTTCTTCCGGTTGGCTGTCTGCCGCGCCCCCTCGGCCGATCAGGTATCCCGATCCAAAACCGAGCACGAAGAGGATCAGCAACAGCAACCCCTGGACGTAGAGGGTCCGCCGGGGGTAAAGGATCATTCCCGAGGGTACCGGCCGGCCGTGATCGTATTGCCCCGCGGCGGAGGGCAGACCGGCAACGGGTGAGGCCGGCGCGCCGGCGGCAGCCGCCTGGGCGTGTGCGGGCTGGGAGTCCTCGGTGGGGGCCGCGGGGTCGTCGTAGACCACCACGGGAGAGCTACTCTCAGGGTCCTCGTGGTCCTTGGCGAAGTGATTCATCGCCATGGCCGCCGCGGCTGCCTCCTGGTTCGGCACAACCTGAGAGTAGCCGCACTTGGGGCACTCGATCTCGCTGCCGGCCTTCCGGCCGGAGATGCCCAGCAACTGGTTACAGCGGTGGCAGTGGAATCGAATCGGCATCGACGGCAGTGGAGAAGCCCAGGGTGCGGGACGTGGGGAAACGGCCCCTCACTCCAGAGTAACACGCCGGACCCGCGCGGGCCAGTGTTGCCCGATCGGGTGTTTGGCCAGAACCCCTGGCGGTCTGCCACAAGCAGACAGGTCCGATTCGCCTTCCCATCGGTGGGGACATGGAACATGCCCCTCCGAATGGTCGGGCCCGGCGCGTGCGTCGCACAAATCAGACCTGTCCCGTACGGGCTGCTCACTGATCCTCATCGGGGTTGGGCAATGAACTGAGGGCCTGGGCCAGCACCAGGCAGATCAGGTCGACTATCCATAGAATGCCGACTCCCAAGGCCACCCACTTCAACGGCGACCGCTCCTGAGGTTCACCCATCTCCCCCAAGAGAGCGGCTACGCCGAGAATCACGCAGATGGTGATCGGCAATACGACCACACCGGCAATCAACAATCGTATGGCCGAGGGGGGGACCAGTTTCCGGCTCATAAAAGTTCCTCTAGTTTCCCCAATTTTGCGGACCGTCACGGCTTATGTCAAGGTGCCCAAGACTGCCGAACAGGCGACCGGTCCAATTCGTGCGAGGCGTGCCGCGGGCCCGCCCATTCGGAGGGGCATGTTCCATGTCCCCTCGATGGGAAGGCAAATTGGGCCTCCCCCCTTTCGGCAACCCGGCTTCCTTCCGTGTCTTGACTTGGACCGGCAGGGAAACACAATGAAACTAGGGCAAGGGTTTTGCCAGGGGGAGGAGAGGCCAGAATGCAGCGACTCTGCGATGGCTTCCGTGCCACTGCGGTGGCGATTCTGCTGTGCGTGGGCGGCTGGAACGTCGCGCCCCAGTGGGCGCCGGCAATCGAGATCCAGTTGAAGGACGGCCGGATCTTAGAGGGGAAGTATTTCCCCTTAGACAGCCTGGCCGATCAGCCCAAGGCCCCCGACGCGGTCGGCCTTATCCGCCGGATCATGCTCATCAACGACGATCTCCGCCGGACGTTCGTGCCCGATCGCCAGGTCCAGCAACGTCTGCCGGATCAGGGTCTGATCCAGGAGAAGTTCACGGTTCACCAACAGATACGTCGAGCGGGACGCGCGGTCGGGAGCGTGGGCCCGCGGATCCGAGGGTTACCCTTCGACAAGTTCGACGAGTTTGGCCGGCGGACCTTCCGGTTCCGCACGGCCCGAGGAACGATCGACGTGGTTCAGGGGATCACGCTGATCACGCCCCGGTGGACCAAGGTCGAGGGGATCACCTTCATCTGGGACATGCGGATCGCCACGAGTTCGATTCCTCGCGACATGTTGGACAAGATCCTGCGGAAGCAGATCGATGCGAAGAACATCGATCACCGCAACAAGATTGCCACCTTCTACCTCCAAATGGAGCGCTACAAGGATGCCCGAACGGAGCTGGAATCCATCCTGAAGGACTTTCCCGAGAACGCGAAGCAATTGGCGCCGACCATCCGGAGACTGAAGCAGATGGAGGCCCAGCAGGGTCTGAGCGTGCTGCGAGACCGTCGCAAGGCGGGTCAGCACGGCCTGGTGGTGGCGATGCTGAAGGTGTTCCCCGCGGTGGGCGTTGCCGGCGAGATCCTCCAGGCAGTCCGCGCGATGTCGCAGGAGTACGACAAGCTGCGAGCCCGGGTCGACGAGGTTCTCCGGCAATTCGACGCCGAGCTGGCCAAGGTCAAGGACACGGCGATCAGGGCCCGGATCGAGCCGATTCGCAAGGAGCTGATTGCGGAGTTGAACATCGACACCCTGGGCCGCATGTCCGCCTTCCGGCAGAGCGTGGGCGACCCGGGTCTGTCGGCCGAGCAGAAGCTCGCGTTTGCCGTCAGCGGCTGGCTGCTGGGCTCCGACGAGGCCGTTGAGAAGCTGTCGGTGGCACTTTCGCTGTACAGGGTCCGCGGCCTGGTGCGGAAATACCTCAACGAGCCGATCAAGTTGAACCGGGCCCGGATCCTGGGCTCGATGAAGTCGGAGGAGGGCGCGGTGCCGGAGTTGGTGGCCCCGATGCTCGCTCACATGAAGCCGGCCGTGGCAACGCCCCCGCCCGTTTCCGCCAAACGGCCGGGCTTCTACGAGCTGGAAGTTGCGGGACTGGGGGAACAGGCGCCGGTTCACTACCTGGTTCAACTCCCGCCGGAGTACAATCCTTATCGTCGCTACCCGGCGATCGTCACCTTGCACGGCGCGGGGACGACCGCATCGCACCAGATCGACTGGTGGGCCGGCGGTTGGACGCAGGACGGCAGGCGTGCCGGCCAGGCCGCCCGCCACGGCTACATCGTGATCGCCCCGAAGTGGACCGTGGAACATCAGAGGCAGTACGGCTATTCCGCCCGGGAAAATGCGGCCGTGTTGCGGAGTCTGCGGGACGCCTGCCGGCGATTTTCGGTGGACACGGACCGCGTGTTTCTTTCCGGACATTCCATGGGCGGCGACGCCGCCTGGGACCTGGGGCTGGCCACTCCGGACCTCTGGGCGGGAGTGATTCCGATCGTGGCCAAGGCCGACCGCTACTGTACGCATTACTGGGAGAACGCCAAGCAGCTCCCCTTCTACCTGGTTTGCGGCGAGTTGGACGGTGCGAAGATGATGCATAACTCCCGCGACCTGGACCGCTACCTGCAGCGCGGCTACAACTGCACGGTGGTGGAGTACCTGGGGCGGGGACACGAGCATTTCTACGAAGAGATCCTGCGGATCTTCGACTGGATGGGCCGCTTCCGCCGCGACTTCTTCCCCCGCGAGTTTGAGTGCAAGACGATGCGTCCGTGGGACAACTACTTCTGGTGGGTCGAATTGCAGGGACTGCCGCCCGGGGCGATGGTCCTTCCGAGCGACTGGCCGCCTCCGCGGGGCACCCACGCGGCGGAGGTGAAGGCCAAGATCACGAACACGAACGGGCTGTACGTGACCGCCGGGGCCGCCAAGGTCACGATCTGGCTCTCGCCCGAGATGCTCGATTTCAAGCGGAATGTAAACGTGGTGGTCAACACCCGGCGGGTCAACGCCGTGGGCCGCTCCGTCGAGCCGAAGCTGGAGACGTTGCTGGAGGACGTCCGCACCCGGGGCGACCGGCAGCATCCGTTTTGGGCCAAGATCGAGACGCCGGCCGGCCGGGTGGTCAGGCCGCGCGTGGTCAGGCCGCCCGCTAAACCGAGAGCAGGCTAAGCCATCGGATAGATCTGCACGGCCAGCAGCGTGAAGCCGAAGGCCGTTACACCCAGGATGGCCAGCAGGATGGTCCACGTCTTCAAGGCTTCGACCTCGGTCAGTCCGCTCATCCGCGCGAAGATCCAGAAGCCGCTGTCGTTCATCCAGGAGCCGGTGAGCGAGCCGGCCCCGATGGCGCAGGCCAGGTAGACCAGATCGCAGCCGAGCATCCCAGAGGTGACGCCCATCGAGGCCATGATTCCCGAGGTGACGATCATCGAGACGGTACCGGAGCCCTGGGCAATTTTCATTACCGTGGCGATGCCGAAACCCAGGCAGAGCATCACCAGCCCCACGTTGGCTCCGTCGGTGCCGACCAGCTCTTTGATCGAATCTTCGATACCGCATTGGCGCAACATTTTCCCGAAGGCTCCGCCGGCGGCGGTTATGAGGATGATCACCCCTCCGCTCATCAGGGCGGTTTCGGTCGTCTTGCCCAGTTCTCTCAGGGTGAGGCCGCGCTGGCGTACCAGCAGAAACATGGCGATGGCCGCCGAAAGCAGCAACGCCAGGTTGGGGTTGCCCAGCAGTGCCGTTACGCCGACCCACTGCTGAAGCGATTCGACGCCACCCTCGGCCAGTGCCTTGGTCACGGTGTTGGCCGAGATGAGGATCACCGGCAGGAGCACGGGCAGCAGCGAAATCCAGAGCGGAGGCAACTGGTCGTCTTCCAGCGGTTCCGGTTCCGCCTGACCGGCATAGGGGCGCATGGGCAGATCCATCAGCCGGTTCATCACCCAGCAGACGACCAGCCCCACGGCGGCCGTGGGCAGGCCGATGATGATCCCCACGATGATCATCCACCCCACGTCGACTCCCAGCGTCCCGGCCATGATCAGCGGTCCCGGCGTGGGCGGCACCAGCGTGTGGGTCAAGGCACCTCCGGTGGCGATGGCCGTGATGTAAAGGACGTAGTTCTTGCGCGTGCGTCTGAAGAGAGACCGGGCCAAGGGGACCAGCAGATAGAAGACGGTGTCGAAGAAAACGGGCATGGAAAGCACGAAGCCGCTGCTCATCAGGGCCGCCGGCGCCATTT
>SDBV01002494.1_pt1 | contig 27562 bp, 38 predicted proteins | sample 2277081 | NCBI WGS metagenome assembly SDBV01 (sample SAMN10402039, study PRJNA504765) | marine sediment metagenome | isolation source: marine sediment core GS10_PC15, 223 cmbsf | place: Arctic Ocean: Southern Knipovich Ridge | collected 2010 | reverse complement strand
TTGCAGCAGTTTTTGAAAAACGACCTTTTAAAGGGTTTTGAAGGATTATCCACCTTTGAACCATTTATAAAGCAGGCATCGTACTTAATTTACGAAAAAATGCACAAGTCGATAGAAGATTCTTTGGTGGATGAAAATATTGAATGTCCCATTGACGACGTTTCTGCGTCCGTTTTTCCGCCCGAATTCTACGACCACGAGAAGATGGTAGATAACTTATACCCAATTTCAAAGAAAAAACGAGAGGTGACCGTGAAACCAGAGTATATCATCAAGGAAAAGAAAACCGAAAAGATCAAGAATCCCAAAACGGGACGTATGATCTACAAAGATGGGGAGTTGTTCAAAGGTCTCGTAGAGCAGGGATGGATGGACGCAGACGGTAAGGTTTTGAAAGAGCACGTCGTTAAAAGGATCAAAAATCCCAAAACGGGGAAGCCCTTGACTATTGGATGTATGAGATTCGATGAAATGGTGAAGGAAGGATGGGTAGATGCCAAAGGAGGTATTCTCCAAGTCGTTCATCCAACCACGAAAAAACCGTTGAGCGTGAAAGACTCCGCATTTGAGACATTCGTAGAACAAAACCACTTCCATGCAGATGGAACTGTCAAAAGTAAGTAATTATATCCTAAAATGATTAATATACATATATATATATATATTCAAAAATATATATTAGAAAAATGGAAGAAAATGCAATGGACTGTTCTCTATTTCGAAAGGAAGATATAATGGGGTTTATACGATTTAAAAGCGGGTTTGTGTGTTGTTACATCAAAAGAGATATAAAAATCGATCTTGGCGTAAAAACCTACGAAGAATACGAACAGATGTTACGTATATGGACCTCCACAACAACGTATATGGGATTTACTTCAGGTGAAGAGTCGGGACACCGCACCGCTTTTTTGGAATTTGTAAAAGGTAGTAAGGTCGTTCGGTCACGAACTTCAAGAAGATGATTTTAAAAATAACGCACACGTTTCTAAAATGGGCGATTACTATGCCGTGTTAGGAGTGGCTAAAACCGCTACCCAAAAAGAAATCAAAAAAGCGTATCGAGGATTGGCGATCAAATACCATCCAGACAAAAACCCCGGCAACAAGGAAGCGGAAGAGACATTCAAGGAAGTCGCGGAAGCGTACGAAGTCCTCTCAGACAAAGAAAAACGTGTGAAATACGATCGTTTCGGGAAACAGGGCTTAAAGGGACACCACTTTGCGTCTGCAGAAGATATGTTCCACAATATTTTTGGAAACTCGGGCATTTTCCAGTTTTTTGGTGGGCATCCATCAGGTCCCAAGCAAACGCAAACGATCCAATACGCGCTGCAAATATCGTTGGCAGAGTTTTATACGGGGAAAACGCGAAAACTCAAAATTCAACGCAAACGGATTTGTAGCGATTGTGAAGGTCGTGGTCTCAAGAAAGATGCAACGTTGAAGACGTGTTCTGTGTGTAAGGGGTCCGGTATTCTCGTGCAGCAGCGTCAACTCTTCCCTGGTATGATGCAACAGATACAGACACCCTGTTGGAACTGCAAGGGGGGAGGATCTATTGTTAACCCCGCTGATCGTTGTATAAGATGTCAAGGTGCAAAAGTGGTGGATGCAACCACCATCCTCGAAATACAGATCGAACCTGGGATGAAGTCTGGGGAAGTGTTTCAGTTTCCTGGAGAATCCGACGAAGTTCCAGGATATGTTCCGGGTGGTATTCACATCCTTCTCCAACAAAAGCCAGAAGAGGGTTGGGAGCGTATGGGGAGCGATTTGGTGTGCCATCACACCCTTTCCCTCAAAGAAGCGCTCACAGGATACGCATTCACGCTCAAACACATCAATGGAAACGACGTTCATATTCAAAGGACGGGGAAAGTGGTGGAACCAAACGCCAAACACACCCTTCCTTCCTTAGGAATGCCGCTCCGTGGCGCCCCTCCTGGAATATACGGAAATTTACACATTGTATTCGATGTGAACTTTCCCACATATTCGGATATTTGCGACCATGCAAAGCAAATAGAAGCCATTCTACCAGGAACCAAAGAAGATTTATCCGGAAAAATTACTGTTACGCCTCTATAAGTATTTGTATCTATCAAGATACAAATATCCTTGTTTAGAACATTTTTCTATTATTAAGTAAAATGGAGGATAAATTGGCGAGGTTGAAAGCCACCGAATTGAAACAAATCGCCAGGACGCTCGACCTCCCTGGGAGGTCCAAAGCTACTAATAAGTTAAAAATGATAACGTTCTTGATAGATAACGCATCTACGCGCCAATTGAACAAAGAAATCAAGAAATACCAAGTCCAACAAAAGAAAAAACGCAAAGGGAAGAAACCAGTGAAGTCTGCTAACGATTATTTCCAAGAATTGGTTCAAAATACAATCAAGGACATGGAGTATTCAAGAACGACGGAAGAAGTGACAGGGATCAACATAGAAACGAAAGAAAGTTTGGATGAGTTGATCGAAATAAATCGATTGGGGTTTTTGACCACGGATTCTCAACAAGGACTCGAATATTATGGAGAAGTTCCTGTGGATCGATTGAAACATGCAAACATACACGAAAAGTATACGAAAAAATTTCACAAAATTGCGGGAAAATTCGAAGAAGATCTCCAGACGATGACTACTGCTGAATACACGAAATATTTGGAAAAGTATGGGGGGGAACCTTGGGATCACTGGGACGAATGGATCGAAGAACCGACCCGAAAAGAGTATAGTGGGAGTGGTGGTGAATTCAAAAAAGGTGTTATTCAAAAGGAAAGAGCTTATTTAACTGGATTCGTGGATACCAAAAAAGCTCGTAATTTGTGGCAAATCTTGAACCAAATAAATAACGTGGTATGTTGGTACACGGGGGCAACAACTTCGAGGAAAGTCCGAGGAGAAATTCCAGAAAGCTTCAGGAGAGATACGTCCATTCGGGTGCCTGTCACGTATGTCAGTGGTCCGACTCTTTCCGACGAGTTTCCACTCGTTGGCACTACAAGTTTACCCAATCTTATACAAACACTAGCTGGAACAGAAGCAGCATCGGATCATGGCCTCGAAATCCCAGAAAGAGTCGTCAAACAATTTAGCACTTTTTATATACTTGATGGTAGATACGGACACCATGTAAGAAATGAGAATGGGTTGTTCAAAAAGGTAATTGCAGCTTTAAGAGTGATGAAAAACAAAAAATAAGAAGAGATCTTCTATCAAAAATGAAAATGTATTGTACTTGTTAGATATTATAAGTATACTATTAGAATGTCTTACGAAGGAAGAGACGAAAATCCAAAACCCTGCGAATGTGAGAGAGGAGGAATTCCCTGTGGTGCACACGCTATGTGTTTTGTGTGCACGAAAGAGGGAGGGAGATATTTCTATTTTTGTGAGCTCCATATGCCTGTGGATAATGCGGGACTTTCTTGGATGGCCTCTTTGGGTCCTGAAGCTCTGATTGGTCTTCTATAACAATGCAATATACTTACATAAATTATTTATCTTTAAATAATTTAACAGAACAAAATCTCTTTTGTTTAACAACTGACTTGTCCTCGCACTTCACCATCGGGGTATTTGAGGGTATGCACGTTGACATACACGCGTCCGCTGAGGAGATCGTCCAAATCCTGCTGCGTGAGCGGTTGTTTCGCATCCTTGGATGACCATACACCCTTGAGACGATAGTATTTGTGGTCAAGATCTTCAATGTTCAATTCCTTAAGGATAGGTCCGTTTTCACCGCGTTCTCCAACGTGGAAATGGGCGCCGATGTCCGGATCAATGTTCGAAGACAATTTCTTGACATGAATGTCGTAGTGCACTTGTTCCTTCTCACAATCCACCACAACTTTGCCTTTGCCTTTGCCTCCGGTTCGGACAGGAGGAACTTCTTGATCGCCGCTCAGTTTTACGGAAGCGCGAATATTCTCAGGAGGGAATCGTACACCCGCTGCCACTGCAGTAGCGGTACGTTTACGGCGCACACGTCCCAACGGACACCCACCTCCGTCTTGACAGAAGAAAAAGGCACCTGCAATCACGAAGATGATAATGACGATGACAATAATCCATACCCACCAATAGCTATGATAAGACATTTTCTTGTAATGAAGAAAAAAAATTGTCAGAAGAAAAGCAAAATATTTACCTCGCGCATAGGGACATCCGAAGCAAGGATTTCCTCTTGGATGTGTCGGAAATCATCGACTTCAAACGGATGGCTGTCTTCACGTTGAAGAACATGAAAATACGTCCCATTTTCATACCAAAAATCGACGACCGTATACAGAAGACTCAATACGCGTTCCCAATCCCACCAATCCCATCTCCATTCCTCTTCCGTACCAATATCTCCATTTCGTAGCGATTTTACAATCCCATATTCCTTTTGTGCAAAATTTGTCAACGAGGGATGATCAGGAGATCTTTTGTTGTAACAGTTCACCTCCATTTTTTAGAGATGCCCAGCACATTGCACTTTCAATTGTCGAACGTTGTACCATAAACTGTTCCCGTCGATTGCTCTGCATAAAAGCAGTCGCACGCCTACTTCGACTGGCGTTCGTAGCCATTCAGCGTTTATTTTCCGCAAGCAAGCTATTTCCTGACGACACCAACGAATGATATAGTTTCGGAATTTTGTGTAGCTACTATGGGCCCCTTTTTTTTCCATCTGAAGCACTCGTTTGTACGTATGTGTCCAACTTTCTGCAAGACATGCTTGTCTTGCCCATTCTCGTTTCGTTTTTCTTGTGTTGTAAACCATTTCTTTTACAAAGACGAACATTTAAAGGAAATACCAACAAACCCCAGATACCATCGACACCCCACTCGTTATCAGTAGAGCAATCCCAAAGTTAGAACGAAACCATGTGGACCAATTCTCTTCCGTTGTGTATTATCTATACATTTGTGTATTATTTATTATACATAATGAGTTATGTATAGATTTTTCTGGTTTAATGATGACGGTGGTAGCCGCGGTGATGGTATCCCCTTCCATACCCGTAAGCTCTTCCAGGAGACATGGACATTTCTCCGTCTCCGTGACCTTCTCCGTAACCTTCCCCGTGACCTTTTCCGTGACCTTTTCCGTGGTCCACGTAAAGGTATCCTGAACAAACAAGAATCCACAGCAATACGAGGATAAGGACAGCCCATCCCAAATAGTATCCATTGAAATTATCAAACATAGATGTGTCAACCATTTCTCTTTCTTAAAAAAAAGAAAAAATAGAAAAAGATATTTTTTCTTGGTAGCTGTAGTATGAGAGGTTTTGTGTACTATATTTTGTACGTTCCTTGAAAAATGAGAAAACGTCGCCATAAGAAGCGCTCTCAGAAAAAACGCTGCCATTCCAATTTTGGAGGGGCTGCAAAAGTGATGCAGTGTTTATTGGTCGATTATAGCTTTCTACGCGCTGCACGTGCTTCCACGACGCCAAGAGGGTTCAACAAACATGTGCAAATGTTGACTGCTATTACAAATGCCTTCAAAAATTATCGAATTTCTCTTTCCAGCACGGATGGGCGAACGTATTTTGACACAGCATTCCCTACAACAAACCACGACGGGAAAAATGTCAAAGATATCAACGGGAAAAACATCAATGTGAGCGGTGGCGTCGAAGTTCAATATGCCAATCTTATTACGTATGGAGTTATTTATGAACGTTCGAGAAATTTTGGAAAGGAACATGGCGTGGGGGCTGATGCACGATGGGATGAAACAGTGGGTGCCATTCAGTATTTCTTAGCAAGAACGATACGTAGAGACCAGTGCGATGTGGAAGCCTTCGTGTTGCGCGTGTCACACAAACCTGACGCACTACCAAGTAGTATTATTCCTATCAAAGCGCAAGATTTTGCCATCGTGGACAATCAACCCTTTATTGTTGTAGACAACAACATCATCCCTGTCAAACCCGAAAATATTGCGGTTATCGCCAATCAAACCTTTGCCGTGGTCAATGGTCAGCCTTTCTTACTTCCAGATCAGAAAATGAGTGCAAATGTTCCTGCACTGTAAATAAAATGTTCTGCACGACGAATAATCGAACCCGTCAAAAAAGACAACATAGAAAATTGCTTTCCATAGACCCTGAAGACGTGCCTGCGTGTTTTGAAGCGAATGATGAGCTTGTGAACGCGCGTATAGTGCGAGTGATCGACGGATACACGGTTGAAGTGTTGTTTTTGCACGGTGGAAAGGTTCCCACGAAAATCAAGATCCGCGTGCAAGGTGTCAATATCCCAAAACTTCGTTCCAAAAGGAAAATAGAACGCAAAGCCGCCCGCCATGTAAAAGAAGAGGTAGAAAAAGAACTAAGCAAACAAAAGGTTGTTGAAGTAGTCTTTTATCGATGGGACAAGTATGGGGGGCGTGTTTTAGGCGATATCCAGATGAACGATGGTTACCTTAGCGATTATTTGCTTGTAAATTGTTATGGACAATTTTATGAAGGACGAAAGAAAATACCCTTTTCAGACGAAGATTTAGAGAGGATGTTTTTCTAAGGTTGAACATTATACATATAATGCAATATGTATATATGTATACATTTTGTGTAATACACAAATGGATGTCCGCGTGCTATATGGCTTTCAAATCGATTGTACAGGATGCGTAGAGGGAGAAAAATATATAGTATGCGGTGGAAAATTGTGGCACAAACAGGCGCCTGATGAAATCTCTGCCAAGATCGATTTTTGCAAGGATTTTCCTTTGAAAATGTACCAAACCGAGGAAGGGACGTTCCTTGGGTTCCGAATTGCACGATATGGTACATATCGTACAGCCTTACCCCAATTTCATCAGCGGTTGAAGAGTTTTGAAAAGTACGTGGAACAAGCAAAGGAGTTGTTAGAGGAAATTTGTATGGATTGTCATTTACGTGGAAACACGTTCGATTTTATTACGGTAAAAATCGAAAACGTTTAAATCGAACCAATCTTTAAAAACATGATTTCGCGAAAGTCTTTGGTGAAATTTCTTGGCATCCACCTTGTCTTTGGAAGCCTCTCAACTTTGCAGTTTTGGATATTGTCTTTGGTGATGGGAACGTGGACAGGAATCCCTTTCATTGGTGTGATGTTCCTCATTACGTTGCTCAAAAATTATGCTGTTTTGATCATTGACGCGTTGTATGTGTACCCGAAAAAATGGGCCAACGCCGAAGAACGAGAACATCCCACATCAAGGTACGTTGGTGAATTTCATCTCTTTTTCTGGATGGCGGCGCTTGTAGAGTCAACCAGTGTGTGTTTGTTGAGCGTGTTGTTTGGATTTGCCACGGATCCATCCACTTATTGTAGCTATGTAGTCTCGTACTTGTACTTTTTCCCGCTTATGTTTGCCTTTGAAGTCTTTTTTGATTTTTTCCATTATTGGGCCCACCGTCAGTCGCATGTTGGGTTTTTTTACAAATATTTTCACAAGATCCATCATCGACATCGGTACACTACTGGAATCCTCACCTATTATCAACATCCCCTCGATTTAGTGCTTTCCAACACAATCCCGACCCTATTGTCTTTCGCCATTTTGATGTGGATGTTTGGGATGAGAATGGATCTCTTTCAATTCTCGTTGCTGTCAGTGTTCAAAAGCGCGACGGAAATAGGCGGTCATTTGGGGAAGGAAATGGAAAAGTCATCCAGCTGCCCGCAGTTCTTTTGGTTGCCCAAGTGGTTAGGAATTGAACTGTATCCATCTGACCATGGTTTGCATCATACGCATTTTAACTATAACTTTTCTAAACGGTTGTCACTATGGGATAAAACATTTGGAACATACCGCCGACCATGTCTCCACAAATAATTTTTTATTTTTGAACTTATCACTCAAAAATAAACCGATATGACTCTTTGCAAACATCCAAACTGTACAACCAGCGCAAGCTTCAATTACTCAGGTATGCCTCGTCACTATTGCAAAAAACATTCTTTGAAAGAAATGATAAATGTTAAAATAGCAAAATGTCATTGTGGTGCTAAATCACCCAGTTATAACTTCCCCGGAAATCAACCAAAGTTTTGCAAAGATTGCAAATTAGATGAAATGGTAAATGTGAAAGGTGGAAGATGTTTTTGTAAAAAACACTTTCCCATTTACAATGTGATAGGAAAATCACCTAAATATTGTATTGAATGTAAAGCTGAAAGAATGCTTGATGTAAGATACAACGTGTGCAGTTGTAGAAAACAATCGGCGAGATATAATTTTCCTGGAGATCCACCAAAATTTTGTAGAGGCTGCAAATCTGAGGAAATGGTTGATGTATTGAACTTACGGTGCAACTGTGGAAAACATAGACCAAGCTTTAACATGCCGGGAAAATCGCCCAAATTTTGCTTCGATTGCAAAAGTGAAGAAATGGTCAATACAGCTATTAAATTATGCCAATGTGGGATAAATAGGGCGTATTATAACTATCGAGGTAAATATCCAAAATATTGCTCTGATTGTAAATTAGATGGAATGATATATATTTGCAAAAAATGTACTTGTGGCAAACACAACCCCCTGTTTAATCGCAAGGGGAAAAAAGCTAAATATTGTTCTTCTTGCAAACTTGACGGGATGATTGATGTTGGGAGTAAAAAATGCGAATGTGGTAAACACGTTCCAATATTCAATTATGCAAACAAACCAGCAAAATACTGCGAAACATGTAAGCACGATGATATGATCGATGTAAAAAATAAGCGGTGCCATTGTAAAAAACATCAACCTATATATAATTTTTTAGGTAATTCTGCTCAGTATTGTAGTGCATGTAAGCTTGATGGAATGATTAATGTTATAAGTAAAAGATGTGTTAGTTGTAATTTGTTTTTTTCGACAAAAGAATATGATTATTATTGTTATAGTTGCTATTGTTGGAAATTTCCTGGATCCCAGCCTGCAAAACGTCATTTAATTAAAGAGCGGGCTGTACATACTCTCATGAAAGCTTCTTTTCCTGCTCTCGAGATTTCTTATAACAAATCTGTTGGCTGTTCGCAACGTAGACCAGATTGGTTTATAGATTGTTTAACACATTGCATTATTGTTGAATGTGACGAGGAACAACATAAATCCTACAAAAAACTTTGCGAATATGTGCGATTGCTGGAAATTCTCGAAGATATTTCATATAGACCTTTGGTTGTGCTCCGTTTTAATCCTGATAAGTACAAAAACAGTGATGGGGACATAATTGAAGGGTGTTTTCCTAATAAAGCTATCAAACCCACTGTTAAACTTGGAACTCGTTTTGAAGAATTGAGGAAAGCAATCGAATATCATCGACAAAATATTCCTATCCAAACGTTAATAGAGGAAAAATTTTTCTTTGATGGAAAATAATATAATTATTTCCTTACTTGGCGGTGGAAATCGGGGGACATTTGGGAAAGGAAATGGACAAGTCATCCAGTTGTCCGCAGTTCTATTGGTTACCCAAGTGGTTAGGGTGGGAATTGAAGCCTGCAGATCACTACAAACACCATACGCACTTCAATTGCAACTATTCCAAGCGTTTTAGTTTGTGGGATCGGACGTTTGGAACGTATAGTTAAATTTATATATATTATATCTATAATATATACAATAAAATCTTTTTAACGGGACATCCTCTATTCCCAAATGCAGAAAATTATCGAGGATGTGCTGAATGTCAACAAAATTACGTATCTGTTTTATACCAAACCGCTAAGCACCACGGCACAAACCAAAAAATTTATAGAGTTGCGAAAGAAAAAGCACAAACACGTCTTTATTGTGGAGCGCGTCCCTAAAATAGAAGTGTTTTTTAAGGCGTGTATGGAGGAACATGGCTTAGAAGAGATACCTGGCTTCCGTTTCGCTATTTTTCGTGGAGAAACGGTATACTTGGCTTCGGAAAACATCTCAGAGCAGGATTTGCGTGAAGAACTATACGATAGCGTTGTCAGTAGTAGTGATTTGTTTACCTGTGAAGAGTGCAAGGACATCATTCGCTCGCAAAAGATGAAATGTGCTTCGTGTGAGGAGCCGAGTTATTTGTGTACGTTGTGTTTTGCCAAAATTATCATGACTTGTTCTGGATCGGCGCTATGTCCTAAATGCAACAGAGCCTTTCTCGATTTTCAGGCCAAATTGTTTTTGGATGAAATGTTGGACTTATACAAGTCCGATCCGCGCAATTTGTTCACGTTGCTCCAAAAGAAGAAGAAACACCTCCCTCCCTCTCTCAAAAACCTCACAAACATCCTTCATTCTGCGATGGGAGAAGCAAAATCGAAAGGTGAAAAATTTGATTTCCAATAAAAAAATACATTTTAATTTTTAAAATGTATCCACGTCTTGTCATTCATCACAACACGCCAAGCGAATACGAAACTCCAGCACACATCGATGTTCGATTTGTCGTGTTGATCAACGATGTCGAAAGTCAAGAGTTGCCGTGTCATTCCGAAGATTTGATTGCATTTTGCTCGAAATTGTATCATAACAATTTTGTGATAAACTTGTTTGGAGAAGGAACCGCGAGCATGTTGGAATACGATTGGGCACACGATACGCTCATCGTTCACCGTTACGGCTCTAATACAACCCGCTACATTTCAGTGTCGATGGACAATATCCAAGATATAGCGGACCTTGCTGATCCAAAACAACAAAAAAGATGCGTGTTGGTTTGACCTACTTTTCGTATTCGATCGTGCAATAAAGGATCCATTCTTTGAGAATTTTGTACAGATACGCCTTTAACTCCGGTCCAGTCCCCGTTTTGAACTCCTCCAACGCTTCAGATACAAATCGATCAGCATCTCCGGGGATATGGAGGATAATTCTTAAGGTGTAGCTGTCTTCGTCGTTCATATTGGTTTGGTTGGTGATTTCCCTTGCTCCCGCAAACGCATGCCATCCGCTCTCCTTGAGATGAAACAAAGCAAATTTAGCTACTTGTGGCAAAAACCCAGCTTTCAGGTGGAACACCGTGAGGTTTGTTGCAAGGTCAACCACTTTCATTTCGAGTTGAAACTGTTTGGTGAGTTGCGCATGTTTGAGTAATCGTTCTCCCATTTTGAGAGTGTTTTTTCACTATTTTAAGTGTCTTATATAATATACATGTATATACATGTATAATATAAAATATATAACGCTATGATGCATGGGGAAACAAAATATGTTTGATGTGGATATTTTTTGAATTGAGATACTGCTTCGTTTTTTCATTGATGATGTCTTGAATAGAGTTCACGACCGCATCGATTGCTTTGGGTGTGGGATCGTTTTTGAGGTTTTGGAGTTGTTTTAGAACGCTTTGTTGTGTGACTGGGTCATACGTACACGTAGCGCTTTGACATTGCAAGCGGAGTTGCATCCCATCCAACGATTGTTGCAAATATTCCTTATCTACATCCATCACATCCGACGTTAATATATCCGATATCACCTCTAAATCTCCTTTCATTGCGTTTAATAGAGCAATATAACTACCAAACAAGGGAGCGATATCTTTTATCAAGGTGTCTACCTCGTCCAAAGAGTAAATCGTTGCCATTTTTCGTTGATTTCGTCGTTTTCTTTTTCGCGCATAGGTTAAATTCTCGAATGCTTTTTGAGGTTTTGTCAGTAACATTTTTCTCTGAAATAAGAGATAGGACCAAAAGCGTTTGGCTGCTTTGAGAGCATTGAAATCGTCTTTGTTCAAATAATGCCACACGTCCATGCGCAGCGATCGCGCATAATTTGGTAATTCTTCGCTCAACGTTTGAATTTCGCCGTCTTCATCCCGTAGTTGGATCAATATCCAATTGGTGACCTCTACGTACCGTTCTGGTTGCTCAAAATCCCATATGCTTCGAAACCTGTCCAAACATTCCTTGTGAATATCTTCATACGGTAACGGAATCCACAAATCCAATTTAACCACCGAATGACTGATGAGCGCGTCAAATAGATAAACTCGTTTTCCCCCAAGAAGTTGTTTGTAACCACGTAATATCTCATCTGGGGTCCACCGCAGTACGTAAAACTCGTTCAGGTACGTTTCCAGTTCCTCAAAGGTTTCAATCGTGATCGTGGGTTCCAACAACATCATAAACTTTTCATATTCTTTTTTGGTGAGCAATTTTTGACTGCGCAAATTTTCGACTGCAAGGATGGCGATGTCTTGGTTGTAGTCAATGACTTTTCCCATATGCTCGTCCCCAAAATAAACGTCGTATCGTTCGTCATAGCCTGCTTTTAAATCTCCAAACAGCACGTTTTCAAGGACAGCAACATACTGCACGATGTGTTGGATTTTGGACATCAATGCTAGCCGGACCTCGTTGATCGTGCAACAGCCTTCCACCTTTTCAAAAATATCAATGTCGGAAGGATAACTATGTACCTTGAATTTCGCACTACCAACGGGTAAAATTCCTTTTTGTGTGGTGATCAAATCAATGGCTTTTTGAACCTCTTTGGAGAAATGTTCGTTCTCTTCCAGTGCCTGTTCGATGGTATAGGTGGGGCAATCGACAGGCTTATGCATAAGTTGAATATTTGTACATTTGTAAGGTTCCCACTGACTGTGGGGTATGAAAGCGCTGGGAACGCGCGTTTCCAAGTCCTCCATCTTTTTCGACCTTGTTAAATTTCCAAGTCCAAAAAATTGATTGAATGAGATCAAGTTTACATATAACAATTTGCGATGGAAACTACATTTTTTGTGTTTGCCGATCTTCCTGGTGACCATGGTGATCATGGTGTTGAACTTATTGTCAACAAAGTTGAATTCTCAATTGCACCGGATAGCTGGTTCGAATGCGAAACATCACGTATAGAGGGTGATGTGGATGGTAAATTGTTCACGTTGGTCGTTCGTGCCGAAATGGATCCAATCGGGGTGGAATGCGACGATCCTCACGAGATGATTTTGAAACACTCTAAGGGAGATGTCCCTGCGCATCTCAAAGAGGGCGCATCTGGAGCAGATTTCATCTTTGGAATCCATCCTCCCGGTGAAGGTGATCCTCGTGTAAAGTAACATTTTTTTGAATAAAAAATTGATTGAAAACTGTGGTTTTTATCTGTACAAAAATGGAACCAACCAAAATGCACGTGTCCTATGAGGAGATCCACAAAATTGTGGGTAGATTGTCAAAAACTATTTTTACAGAATTTTCCCCCGAAGTAATCATTGGTATCGGTGGAGGAGGGCTTTTACCAGCAAGATTGTTTCGAACGGCGCTAAAAATACCAATGTATGCTGTTTTCATTTCCTTTTACGAAGATGGCGTGGAGGAAAGCAACGCATCGGGTCCTCAGAAAACGCAATGGTTGGATCAAACAGCATTGGATTTTATGCGCGGGAAACGGATTTTGATCGTGGACGAGATCAGTGATAGTGGTGCTACTCTGCACTATTGCGTGGAAGAAGTGTTGAAAACGTGCGATCCTTCCAAGGTTTCGGTGGCAGTTCTCCATGACAAAATGCGCGAAAAGAGCAAAATTTTGGACCTGTCTACCGTTTCCTATTACGTAGGATTGTACACCGACGACGTATGGGTGACGTATCCGTGGTCTTCTATTCCAATAGCGTTCCAAGAGTCGCCTGCATCCACTTGTGTGATGATTTGAAAGTGATTCATTTATACCTTAATTAAGGTATAAATGGATGTTTTAGCTGAAAAGAGAGAAGAAGATCATAAAAAAAGAAAAGGTAGTGATCAAGTTCATTGTTATGAATGTGGTGATTATTTATTTACCTGTTTTGTAAATGAATTAAGTTTTGATGAATGTTATAGATGTTGGTGGTGTTTTAGATGTTATTGTTTAACATGTACGGATAAATTAGATATCATTTCACACACACAAACACATTATGGTAATTGTGTGTATTGTTAATTTATATAAAAAGTGATTTATATAATTTGTGAAGAATTGATTGTTTAACGGGAGCCTTTCCCTCTAAAATGCCACTTGGTGGAAAAAAGAAGAAGAAGGGTAAAAAGAAACCTCACGTTTCTAAGCGAAGGCTTCGATATCGTTTACTCAACGAAGATTATGCGCAAGTTAAGTGTTTGTACGGTGATCGACGCGTAGAAGTTCAAATTTCTGGTAAAGGACTACGAAAAGCTCACATTCCCGGTCGTTTTCGAAAGAGAATGTGGATCAACAAAGACGATTGGGTGTTGGTTCAATACAGAACATGTGATGTCCGTGAAGACAGTTTCTGTGACATCGTTCATTTGTACACCCGCAATGAAGTCCGAAAATTGGAACAATCCGGAGAAATACAGATGAAAAAGTCCTTGGAACAAGAAGACTTTTTGGAGTTTGAAGACATTGGAACCGAAGATTCCTTGGAAGAAATCGAAAACGAGATACCACAGAGAGGAGAAATCGAGTACCCCTCTTCCTTTACCCCCAGTGCCAGCGAAGAAGAAGAAGAAATCTAAATTTACGATAACATTTACGACAAATGTCGTAAATTACAATAGCAATCCAACACGATACGCTTGAAAGGTATCTTCGAACAACACTGAAATTTGCTTACATAACTTTGCGGCTTCGGGGGAAACTCCACCCTGCAACACTTTATGAATCTTTTCACAAATGAATTTAAACTTGTCTGAATCAAGGTACTCTGGCTCAGTCAATAGAAGTTGGAAGATGTAGCGCTCGCTGGAAAGCTCGTGGGGTGCTTCGGTTTTTTCCTCATACCAGGCAATGAGTTTTCGAGTCTTGTTGTTGGAGAACGAACCTGTTTTAGGTCGAAGTAAAAGAAAATTTTGTTCCTTGATCCTGTCAAATAATTCGTCGTTGTCGTCTGTCAAGATGGTGGGCGTATTGTCTCGGGGTGGAGACGCGTAATCCTCTTCTTGAAAATCTGCTTTTCCAGTGACGTATTCGGATAAAGACGTACTAACAAAGTATTTTTGGTGTTTGATCGTTGACACACGCCAATTATCTTCTCGAGCGTGATGTTTATATACAAGTCCGTATTCCAAGCCACCTTCTGCAGTCTCTCGAACAAGTATGAAAAACGATTCGATTTGCGGATGATCCAAGAATTTTTCAAAATCGTTAATAGAGAAATTGTTGAGAATGTATCGTGGATACCCCGTTTGCACTGTATACGCAAACTCAGACAAGGTATCTCCAATCGTTTCTTCATTGTTGAGGAGGTCATAAATCTGTTCCACTGTTGATTTGAAGGTACTATACCAAGAAGTCATTTTATTTATGAAATAATTTACAATTTAATTCATATATAAAATGTTCACTTGGGGAGAAACCAGCGTGCCCACATTGGGACAGCAAGCCACGGAAAATGTGGCTATTTTTCGACAAAAAAAGAAAGATCATTTAGAAAGTTGCCTTCAACATCTTATTGAAACCACAAAACAGGAAGTTCTTTACCAATCCAGTATGGGGTGCACGGTAGCTACTGTGGGAGTCGATGAGGAAGAAAAGAACTTTCCGAATTTTGTGATCGGATTGGAAGATCGATCCGAAGAATACAAACTTTCCAAGGCAGAGAAAATTTATCTCTTGAATGAACTCGAGAGCCATTTTACAAACGTAGAAATGTATCCACACCTTGTATGCAAACGACTTATCCGGGGATACGCAGCTTTGAAGCATTGCATCCGCATAACGATCACAGATCCTGAAACTCGTGACCTTGAAATTCGTGACCTTGAAACTCGTAACCTTGAAACTCGTGACAAAACAGAGGAATCCTAATGGGTAGATACTCAAACTTTTCACAAAGTTTGAATTTTAATAAATGACAATCTGTTCAAAAATGTTGTCACGTGTTCGCCGGTCAAATGCACTCTTCACCTCTTCAAAAATATCGACTCTGTCTCTTCGACCTATCCTTGGATCTTCCAAACGACTGTTTTCTTCAACAGACGATACCCTATCAAGAGATGATTTTGATCATACCGTCACTTCATTGCGTTCCTTTTTTACTGAAAAGGGATGGAAAGAGGTTACCATGCAACACCGTCCTTCTATTTTAGCTGCCTGTGAAGATCCGTGGAACCTAGTACCCTTTACCTTTCAAGGTGTTACTTGGCCATTGCCACAAACCAGTCAAATGTGGTTGGAATGGGAATTGTTGAATCACCCAAATGTCCCTGGGATCTTTACGTTGTCCACAAGCTATCGCGCAGAACCCGATCCCATTCCAGGACGACACCAAACCATTTTTCCTATGTTTGAAATTGAGGGAAAGGGTGATTATGTGGATTTACGAAGGACGTTGAAAGAGATGTTCCAACATTTGGGATTTGGAAAACAAGAAACATTTCGCGATATCAATTATTGCGACGCATGTGCTGAAGTGGGAGCCAAAAGCATCGAAGCCAAAGAAGAAGGAGAGTTGTGCCAAAAATTTGGCAATATTTTGTTCATAAATCGGTTTCCAGAAGAAAGTTTTCCGTTTTGGAATATGAAACGAGAACCAAGTGCGATTCCAGTGCATGTTGACGAACATATCGAGTGGAAACCGATCACAATCGCACGGAAAACGGATGTCGTGGCGTATGGACACGAAACCGTCGGAGGCGCTGAAAGAGAAACCGACCCAAATAAAATGCGAAACTGCTTTGAGACCATCAGTGACGGAAAATACGCTGCCAAACTTCGAGAATTGTTTGGCAAAGAGAGGGTTCAAGAAGAAATGGACCAATTCCTCTCGTTGGACTTTTTCACGAGGTTTGGTGCAGGAATAGGCATACATCGATTGGTGCGTGCCGAAAAACTCCACAACATCTTACCAAACACCCCTCACCCGTTGTATCCCCAATACTCGATTATATGAAACAATTGAAAATAAACTCCCAATTATTTGTTGGTAAAATAATTGGCAAATCTTACAAAGAATGGCACATGTTAAAAACCCTTTTCACATCCTTTCAATTGAGGAGAGGATCCGTATTGTAAGTGATGTGCTACACAACGCGCTTGGTTGTGTGGACTTGCATCCAGAGTTCTGTGAACTGAAATGGGAGGAGCTTATCCTTGAAATCGGCGATTTGAATTGGAACGTTGAAGAATGGAAATGGGATACCGTGTTGTTTCCCGATTCCACACGTTTAACGGTACATAGCGCAGTGTGCGAGAATATGCAATTCCTGGAAAAGGACTTTACTTGGACTGTAGACACTCCACAAGGGATAACGTTGCGTCAACTAACGGAAGGTGCGTTTCGGATGAAGGGAAGCGAGTACAATTGGTGGCACGATTTGTTCTCCAAAATCAGTTGCACGTCCACTGTAGACAACCATTTGTCCATTGAGGCACACTTTTCCCATAAATCGTAATCTGCGATATATATGTGAATACATATATGTGAATACATATATATATAATAACTTAAGCAGGTTTACATCGACACATTATGAAAAAGGAGAAACCATCCCGCATATGATAGTTCCCCATCATCGAGATCAAAGGAAGTCGTACCACATTTGTACAGATCGCTCCCTATGCGAAGATTTCTTGCATTTTTCAAAATCTGCTCCCCATCTGTTCTATCTACAAAGAAATAAACATTTTTGATAGGAGCGCCTTCATCTAGGATCAATCGACCAAACGGCATGAATGGGGGTCCTATTGTGCGAGTACGGTAATTTCTTTCTTCTAAAAGTTGCCTAAAAAATTGGTTTCTAGATGTATCTGTCATCAAAGGGTAAAGGTAGCAAGTTGTTAAATGTTAAACATTCTAAAAAAAACAATTTTTTACACAGCTGGACTCTTTGGAATGGTTTGGATCGTTACATGGGTGAAATTGCCGTCTATTTGACGTTGTGTAGATTCTCTGTACTTTTCATCCAGCTCCTCGTTGTTGATCTCGTCTTTTCCAGAGACAATACGGTCTTGAATGCCGATACTGAGGAGTTGATCTTCGATTTGGTTGATAATAATGTGATTCAACGCGTCGTTTAAAGGCACGACCGCTCTCAAACACTTGAACGAACAGAACACACCTTTCCACCCCCCAAATGTTAAGGGACGTCGCAATGCATAGATTTTCTTTGCAATTTTAAGGTGACAATATTCGCAAAATCCGCTGAACCACTCAATGGTTTCTTCCGGATTGTCTTCATCGATCACACCAAACTCGTCCTCGTTCTCAAAATCGATGCACGTCAACATCCGACATCCTCCGTATTTGCAACAATCACTATCTGGATCTATAACCATCCCGTAAATGGGGTTGGTGGGTCCGAGAATCGTAAAGAGCTTCTCGTCGGTGGCCAACACTTCTTTTGAAATTTCTCCAGCCAAGTCCCCCAACAAAGCCACTTTTTGTTCCACCGTACCGATATTGTACGCGGTCACAAACGCCTCACGGACCAGTTCTTTGTTACTATCCAGAACCTCTTTTTGTTCTGGAGTGATCCTAGGGCAAGAAAAGGACACCTTCTTCTTGGATTTGCGACTTTTCTTTGGGAGTATGTCTGTCACTAAAGGCATGTCTTCCAATGTGCGAAGAATCATGTCTGCAGCGTCCTTTGCGGAAGGTAAGATTCCCGCGATGGACATTTCTTCGGTCACTTCCATTTCTGGATCTCCTTCGTCTGGAAGTGTCGCATAATACGATTTAATCCACTTAGGACGCGGTGCGTAGTCTGAAACGACCTCTAATTTTGATTCCAAGTAAGCTTTGACCACATGGTTGTAGGAGTCTTCGTTCCTATGCTGTCGTTTGATTTCTTGCAACAGAACTTGATAGACTTCTTGATCTTGATCGCCATACGCGCGATCCAATCGTGTCAAGGCCATCTCTACTTCTGGAGAACTGTCTTGATGAATGAATGCGTAGACAAAACTCGCATAATCCCAGGTATCCAACGCCGCAATCATCAAATCAAAAATATCTTGCTCAATGCCTGCTTGCATCAAAAAATACACGGGAGATTCTGGAAGATGTTCGTCAATATCACCCTTTTTCCATCGCTCAAGAATGATTTTTGCGGCCTTTTTTCCGAGGGGGGACGTTTTCGCGCTGGTCATGAGACATATAAAGAGTTTCTTATCCGCTTCTCTACTGAGGAGTTCAATAGGGAGCACATCTAATCTACTTTGCAAGTCTGCAGACATCCCAACACTAAGAGCATGGTATACGGCGGATAACTGTGAAATCTTTGCCATTTTTAAATAGTACCATATAGTTATCTGAAAAAAAGAAGATATCTTTTTTTCATTTTTTTTGTTCAACTTTGAAAAAGGTTATGGAGGTATACAATTGCAACAAAGCCACATGCAAACGCAAGTCCAAGATCAAAACCTGCGGAACATGCAAACAAAAGATCCAGTTCAACGTGAAATGTCCAACACAAATACCACCCGTGTTTCCAAAGACGGAGGTGGATTACCGCAGACTCACCGTAGGAAATGGGGTCGGTCCGTTGGCCAATGAATATACGATTACAGTCCCTGCAGGAGCCCAATCGATCACCGTACAAGCGCATGGTGGTGGTGGTGGAGGCGGTGGACAATTCAGTACCATTTTTGAGTATAATACAGGAATCATTGTTCCAATAACTCAAAACGTGCAAGCTGCGGGAGGAGGAGGAGGAGGACGGTTGACCGGTTTTTTCCGACCGTACACGGTGGGAAATCCTACTACGTTGACCGTCACCGTGGGAGCTGCAAGCCCTGTACCCACTGATCCAACAACCGGGTTTGGATTTGATGGTGGAGAGAGTCTTGTTCTTTTTACTCCCGTTGTGGCTGGATTTGAACAAGTGTGCGCACAAGGGGGAAAGGGCGGATGTGTATCTAAATCCACGGCTAATGAGGAAGGATTTGCAGGGGCTGGGTCTCCTGGAGGAAATGGAGGTGGAGGAGGCGGAGGGGCGCAACTCCTTACATTTCCGACCACTACTCCACTCCCTTTCGGTGTTGGTGGGCTGGGGTTGGAACAAGAAAGCGGTCAAGACGGTGAGGGTGGAGCCAATCCAGTATTAGGAGGAAACGGTGGATCCAATGCGTTCAGTGGAAGCCCCGGCAGTAATTCTGCAGCAGGCATTAATGGGGGTGGAGGTGGAGGTGGTAGTGGTGTGGTTGTTCCCAATAGTGGAGGTATTGGTGGTCCTCCAGGAGATTTGCTCATTTCCAATGCGGGTGGAGACTTTCGGATCCAAGATACCGGTGCAGCAGGGGCAGGGTGCGGAGTATATTTACCTTCAGCGGCTGAATTAGGAACCACCATCTTCAAAAGTGGAGGATTGGGAGCAAACGGCCTGGTAGAAATATGGTTTTATATTTTCCCTCTTGCAACATAAATATATATTATACATTATATATGGTATGTATAATATTATACGGGATTGAGGCACTGGTCGTTTTCCACCACAAACATCGCCATCGCCTCAAATAAGAAAAATAGTGTGTAGATCGCTCCGCTCCGCACCTCCAGTTCGGTCGAAAATTCTTTGTCAACACTCATTCTCAACACGTAGATCCCCGGATAGACGAGCGTTTCCACAAATTGATCGTTTCCCAATTTCTCAAATAAGATTTGTTCGTCTAAATATATGTTCATCGCCTTTCCATCCATATTATACGCTTGCAAACGCACGGTGCCCGGATCGGGACATCGAAGGTCTTCTTCTTCAAATTGGAGGATGTGATCTTGAAACACAATGAGTGTATAGTGAAGATCCGGTTTGAACTCAAAACTGTCGGACACGATCTCTGTTTCGTCACGTGCAACCAACGATAAAATCTTATCCCCACTTTCCAACTCAAAATAACTTGTTTCTCCCTTTTTCCGTGGAGGATCGGCGCCATCGATGCGAAGAGTGTATATTTCCCCATCAATCGAGTTCATATACACCACACGCACGTCGGATTGTCGAATAATCTTCAACGTGCGCACTTTGGTGACGAATCGCGCATACGCATCCTTTGGGAGCTGCATGCAAGTTTGACAAGACATCCTTATTTAAAAAGGATGTCTAAATTTATTTTAGGTTCAGAAGGAAGGATCTTGATGCGAAGGTTTCTTTTTGACCAACACATTGTTCCATCGTTGATCGATCGTGCTCTTTTTGCGTGCATCGAAGGGATGCGCCTCTTCCGAACTGGTGTATACTGTTTCTACCAACCGATGGCTCCTTTGTTTCTTTTTTTGCCGTTTGTGTTTTGAACGCCTTTCTTTTTGAATTTGTTCACGATGTCTTGGCGAAGGGTGGTGTCTTCGACGCTGTGCGGTTTCGTACGTGCGGTATTTTTGTCTTAGAGGACGTTCCGGCGGTGTTTGTGGACGCTGATGCCGATGCCGGCGTTGTTTAGAGACCGAATGCTTTTCGTGTTTTTTGTGCTGTTGTGGATGATGATGATGATGATTTTCGGAAACTCTAGAAAGAAATTTTTCAAAGCAAGGCAGTTCGATTCCGTAAGATGTTTCATCGGTCAAGGAATAGTGAAAACACTCGTTCGATTCTATAAAACCGTGGAATTCGTTTAATGTCTTGGGTGTGTGCAGTTTTATCCACCCTACGTCCACTTCCTCCAACTTTTTGTACATATTCATCCCTTTTTTCTCGTCGGTCCAAATCAAATGAAAGATCACGGCGTATATAAAATGGTCTTGAAGTTGCAGTACAAGCCACAAAATACAATTGGTTTTCGAAGACGATTTTCGGATCTTGAGTATGTTGCACGAACCAAAAACAGGAAATAGATCTTTCAAGACCGCATTTCGTAATTCAGTCAGGGATGTGCACTCTTCGGGCAGATCTTGCGTTGAAAACGATTCCTCCAACTTGCTCAAGGCTTCATCAAAATCCTCCAAAGAACGTAACGAGGTTGTTTCGGCTTCCATTTTCTCCTTTTTCGCGTGTCTTTTAGTTTCTAATCACCAACAAAAATTGTAGACTTTTAACTTTCAAGATTTCTTTAAGCCATTTTATTTTTTGTCTTATTATAAAATGGGTTCTTATTACGGTAAGAAATGCAAGAGAAAGAAAAGGTGTTGCAAGAAGAAACGCTGTAGGTGTAGTAGCTCGTACTCTTATAAATATTGTTCGCCTTCTGCTTATCAGTACATCAATGCAAGCAATTGTGCATGTGGGTGCAGTACAACGTGTGGCACTGGATGCAACACTTGTTGTCCTACCACATGCAGTACCACATGCAGTACTAAATGCGGACTTTACTACTAAATTATTTTATAATATATATCTCATGGAGAGATATATCAACAACATCTGGATCTTTTGGGTTCTGGTTCAAGTTCTTCTTGGAGACGAAGTACACTTTTTCGGAGCTTTGGACTCTTTTGAAGGTGGATGTGGTTCGTAATGTCAATGAAAAGCTGTTGTACATTTTCGCCTGTGGCTGCAGAGGTAAAATGAGGGATTGCATAATTGTCAAAAAAGAGACAAAGATCGTTGATCACTGCAGATAATTCCGCACGTTCTTCCAAGGGGACGAGATCCACTTTATTCCCCACAATGGCGATCACAGGGAATCGTTTGGGAAAAATAGCTCGGATTGTCTCAAACCATCGGCGTTTAAGAGCGTCTGAGGACCTCGTGTTGGTTACGTCGTACACCAACAGTATTGCGGCAGCATCTTTGAAGTACATAGGTATGATGGAATGGAAACGTTCTTGACCTGCCGTGTCCCATATTTCCAGGCTCACCGTCTCCTTTTCTTCTTCCAACCACATTTTCTTGGTACTGAACGCCGCACCCATTGTACTAGTGCCATTTGGATCCATATATCCATGTTGGAAACACATCAACAGAGAAGATTTCCCGACGTCAGACTCTCCGATGATGGCAACCTTGTATTTCTTCATCCCTTTTACCAAGAGCGGAATAGATATTGAAGAACAATTTGTCAAGGTCACGAGTTTCAAGGTCACGAGTTTCAAGGTCACAAGTTTCAAGGTCACGAGTTTCAAAGTGAAATTTTTTTAGGGGATAGTTGACCCAAAATGAACACGGTCAAAATTCTCACCGCGGATATTGTAGGCAAGGAGGTCGATAAGGTTCTCGAAAAAGGGGTGGAGATTGATGTAGATCGTGATATTGTAGCCATGTGGACGACGGTATCCGATTTATTGGTGGATCTACCGCCACCAAAAAAAGAAGGGGATGAAGAAAAAGAGGGAGAGGGTCTCGGAAGCAAAGCTTCCTTGGAGGAACCGGAAGAGGTCGTTCCTCTGCCTAATGTGACACACAGCACACTTGAAAAAGTCATCGAATATTGTCGCCACCAAATCGACGAGCCAGATGACGTCGAATGGGGACAATCGTTTTTTCATGTTCCCTCGAGAGAGGATGCCTCGTTGGAAACCATTCAAGTCAGATTCAGGGAGTTGGCATCTCTTGCCGAAGCAGCCAGTTACCTCGATATTGAAAATTTGTATAAAGACGTCACTGCTGCCTTTGCTATCGCCCTTGAAAAGAGGGAAACGCCAGAGGAAATTCGTGAGGAACTCGGGTTACTAGACGATTTGACGGACGAAGAAAAGGCACAAATCAAACGTGAAAATGAATGGTGTTTGGACCTATAAACCGGGCGTACTCATTATCAGTATAGGAGAATGGTGTTAGCTATTCAAAAACTACTCGTTTTCGTTATTTTTATATTCCCATTTAAATTTACCCGCATGACCTCTCTTCCCTTTACAAACCATACAAATATTACCTTGGTTTTTCAATTTTAATCGCCTTATAAATTGCCAAACATCTTCTACATTTTTGAATACTACCATTGTCAGTTAAAATACGCACATTACAACTTATACTTACATTAAGTATAAAAACAGATCCCATCAACCCCTCTTCCACACCGCATTCACCGCAAGAGAATAGCAGTTTTCACAAAGATTTGTTTGGATAATGTCCTTACTGGGACGTTTAGACTTATAAGAATAACCTCTTTGTAGTCGCCACTTGGACAAATATTACTTATTTTTATATGAGAATACAAAACCGCCAGTTTTATTCCTTTTATTTTTGCAAACCATACAAATATTACCTTTGCTTAAACCAGATACTTGTTACTTGTACAAGTATAAAAAAGAGTCTGAGCCTAGTACCCTTTAACATTTCCTAAAAAAATAGCAGCCTTCGCAGATGTTTGTTTGGACAATGTCCTTACTGATCCGGTAATACCGACACCTCACACATTTTTTATAATCCTCGAAATGGGGACAATGTTTTCGAACGTAATGATTCCATCCCTTTTGTCTGAGAGTTCCGTAGGAGGAGGAGTCTCTGCGCTCCATATCTCTGCAAACAGTGCACACTATTGAAAACCTTCTTGTTTTTTCCGTAAAACAAGATGTACAAATGATGTGTTTGCAGGGATAGGTAATCAATGCGTCCTTCAAACCGCATTCATCACACTCTTGTTTCCTAAAAAACGGGCGCGGAAAGCACGCCCGAAAGTCCAAAATGATTTGTCTTCGTTTTATCTGATCAAGGAAGGTTGCAGATAAACAACGCGTATCCTCATGTATAGAAAGAATGTGGTTTTCGACTTGATCTCGGTTTTTTCGCTTTAAAAAGGTACGGAGTCCTCGATTGATTTCTTTTTCAATGTTATACCACTTCACAGCAAGTTTTAAGGGAGAGGCTTGAGAAGGATCTGAGGGATGGGAAGGATCCAAATGAACCATATACAACTCGTTGTAGGATTTTCGAATCCACTCTCGAAATCGCGCGTACACCTCGTCTTTTCGCCATGTAATGGCTTCGGGATACAATGAACGGTGAACAACCCATACCAACCATTTCCACACAATACTCCGGGCAAGAGGATTGGTATACGCCCAAAGCATATCAAAAAGTGATCGCATCAATCCGTTCGACATAATCTTTACATAACATTGACGCTCGTACACTTTCAAGAAAATCGTCTCCTTGCTTGCGTTTGATAATTGGTGAATAGACATCTTATGTTGTACATTCATCCTATTAAAAAACAATAATGGTCCCTTCGTTTTCTTGAAAAATGATTTATGTACATTTATTTTTTGTACAAAAAGAATGGAAGACGAACAGTATGAATTGCTTCTCGATCCGAAAGAAGCTCGTTTAACACCACTACCGATAAAATACAACGATTTGTATGCGTTTTACGAACTACAAGTGGCTACTCAATGGACTGTAGCGCATTATCTGGACGCTATCGAGAAAGATCGAGAGCAATTTGGTAGTTTGGATCCAAAAATACAAAAAGTGATAAAAGGCGTGTTGTCTTTTTTCGCTGCAAGTGATGGAATTGTCAACGTAAATCTTGGAGAACGATTTATACAGGAAATACAAGTTCCTGAAGCACTGCTGTTTCTTCGTTTGCAAGCGGCGATGGAGGATGTACACGCTATTCTTTACTCGAAATTGATCGAGGCGTATGTTTCCGATGAAGAAGAACGTCGAGATACCTTTGATGCGTTGGATCGAATCCCCGCAATCAAAGCCAAGGGCGATTGGGCGAGGAAATGGATCGAATCCGACAAATCGTTTGCCCATCGTCTTTTGGGGTTTGCGTGCGTGGAAGGCATTTATTTTTGTGGATCGTTTTGTGTGATTTTTTGGATTATGACGCAAAACATCTTACCGGGTCTGACTACGAGCAACGAAGGCATTTCACGAGATGAGAGTTTGCATACAGCCTTTGCAGTGTGGGAGTATGTGCAATACGTCCGAAACAAACTGTCTCAAGCCGAAGTGTACGAGATGATCACGGAAGCGGTGGATATTGAAATCGATTTCATCAACTATTTGTTACCAGAGAATTTGTTGGGAATGAATGCGCGGTTGATGACGCAATATATCCGGTTCATAGCAGATGGATTGCTCAGAGATTTGAATTATGCACCGTATTACAACGTCGAACAACCCTTTGAGTTCATGAAAAAGCAAAATGTGTCGGATACACGCAGCAATTTCTTTGAAGTGGTCGCAACCACGTACAACCAATACGGAGTAGGGGTCGATATGAGCAAGTTCAATATGGATAAAGTTTGCAACACGTTTAACGTTTCCAATTCGGAAGCGTATCGAAGTTATCGTCAAGATATTTTCGTTGATGGTATTCACATCCACACCGAATACAGCTAATTCTCGGACTAAATTAAATTTATAATAGTATAAATTTTAATGTCGCTTTTAACTTATTTCAAGCCAGCTTATGGATGCATGTACATCCGGAGACCCTGTGATCAGCGTTGCGACAAGAGATAGGATGTCCGACGTTCCTGCGATGTCTGCATTTATATCAAAACATGGAGAGCGATTTCCTCCTGCTGATGTCGAAATGTTGATAACACCTTGCTCTGTTACAAACCCAGACGCGAGCAAGGTTCCGCCGTTTACGGCGGTCGCCGATGTATCCACTTCTGCCGCAGAATCGGTGCCTGCAGAAACAAACGTAGCAGCAGTCAGACTTGGGTTCAGATAAATACCTATACAGGCGCTGGCCCCGGTGACATTTGAAAATAGAGTAACATCCACAATTCGTAACGTCAGTCGGTTAAAGGCTGATTTGAGTCTCAAAGATACCACAGGCAGTGCGGAACCACCAGTCACAACTTTTTGGCTCGCAAAATTAAGTTGGGGGAAGATAGGAAATAGTTCTGCTCCCGTTAATACACTTTGATACATCATTCTCATTTCATCTGACGTTGCTCCTGCAGAAGTATTTTGTATTTCGTACCGAATGGGGAGTTTCGCAGTCCGGGTGTACGGCCTTTCTGAACCCATTCCCTCAAATATGTGAGCATATTGGATAGTTCCATTGGTAAGCAATCCAATCCACACTTGTCCCACATTCCACGAGTGTTGATCAAACACCAACATAAACGTATCCTCCCATGTAGTAATTGTAATTCTGGAACGTCCAGTTCCATCAAAGCGATCATTGTTCCAATTGCTTTGTGCGATGCGCGTATCAACTTGAGAACCGGAGGAAGAGGTTCTTTTAACGATATACATGGTTGTGCCATCCAATTCGTAAAAAAACCCATCCCCGCCCTGCGGGTTGGTCACCTGGTCCGCAACATCATCGAAGAGTCCAATTCTCGACTGGACGCCAACGCTTCCACCAGCGGTATTAAATACGCCGGTGCATAACGTCTTTTTGGATTTGCCTACTTCGTACTCGATGTATGGTTTCGATTGTCGAACTACACGACCTCCCGTATTGGTTGTAACCATGGATATATAGGAATTGGCGGTAAAGGTTGAGGTGGCTGCTCCCGTCACTTTTTCATCCATGAGTAAGGAATTCTTACCGGTTGTACTCACATTTTCATACACCGTAACCGTACTCATTTATTAAATCCAAATAATTTTTATGTAAAATGAATTTTACATGATAATGTTGCTTGTGCGTGTTTCGAATCCATATCATCTTTTAAGATATTTCAATCCAGGTCATGGTTGCCGATACATTCGGGCTGCCTGCAAGGTTCGATCCGATAAGACTTAGTATGTCAGAAGTTCCTGCAATGTCTGAATTTATATCGAAATAGGGAGAGCGATTTCCTCCGGATGTTATCGAAAGGTGGGAAACTCCACCCTGAGATGCCTGCCCCTGCGCGATT
>SDBV01002493.1_pt1 | contig 27564 bp, 25 predicted proteins | sample 2277081 | NCBI WGS metagenome assembly SDBV01 (sample SAMN10402039, study PRJNA504765) | marine sediment metagenome | isolation source: marine sediment core GS10_PC15, 223 cmbsf | place: Arctic Ocean: Southern Knipovich Ridge | collected 2010 | reverse complement strand
ATTAAGCATACTTTATATATTTGTACGGTTTTTTGTGCAACATAAACTGTACTATTTTTGTTAATTTTATGATTTTATTAACCTGAAGCGGGTTTTTCCTAGATGAGAGCCATCATATTGCCTACTTGTTCATGACTTTTTCGTAAATTTTCCGTAATTAACGAATCGAGAGGTTATTTGAACCGCAGAGGCGCAGAAAGCACGTAAGCGTCAAATTAACCCATCTTGACTCAGCAATTCCCGCCATTTTCCAGCACCCTCTTAGCGGGTGCTGGAAAACATGCCTCTCCATTTTCTCCCTGTATTCAAATATAAAGTCATTTCTGCACAAGACGGAGTGTAAAATTATATATATTCATTGAATGGAATGTTTTTTTTGTTTAATATGATACCTCATATGCAAAATGGAGATCTCTCAATGCCTTTACCGATGTACCAAGACAAGCCTAAGCATCCTCTTGCGGGGATAAGGTATATTTTGGCTATTGCTGCGGGTAAGGGGGGCGTTGGTAAATCGACACTCACCGTTAATCTCGCTCTTGCGCTGCAGCATTTGGGCTATCGTGTTGGAGTTCTTGATGCGGATGTCTACGGACCTTCGGTGCGGAAGATGCTGCCTGAAGACCGACTTCCTTCGCAAAAAGGGGAGACTTTGATCCCAGCTCTGTGTCATGGGATTCAGATGATTTCCATGGCCTATTTTCGTGGAGATGACAAGGCGGCGGCAGTGAGAGCTCCGATAGCGAACGGGATCATTAGTCAATTTATCGAAAATGTAGCTTGGGGAGAACTGGATTACCTTTTGATCGATTTTCCTCCGGGAACAGGGGATATTCAACTCACTTTAGCCCAAAAAGCTCATATCTCAGCCGCGCTAATGCTCACCACACCCCAAGAAGTCGCCCTTATGGATGTCCGTAAAGCGATGCACTTGTTTGAACAAGTTAAAATTCCGATCCTTGGTGTGATTGAAAATATGAGTTATTACATTCACGAAAGTAAAGGGGAAAAGGTGCCCCTTTTCGGGAAGGGGGGAGGAGAAAAATTAGCACGAGAAACAGGAGCCCCATTTTTGGGAGCTATCCCGATCGCTCAGAAAATTTCCGAAGCGTCTGATGAAGGGAGATCCCTCTTTAGTGGGGATTCTCAACAATTTGGTGATATTCAAAATGTGTTTTTACATCTTGCAGGCCAAATCAAGGATCATCTTGCACAATCACAAGAGGGTTTACAATCTTTTGAGCTGATGTGGGAGGAGATAAAAGGATACATTCTTGATGACATTAATGATTTTAAAGTTGGCGGTGTTGAAGATTTTTCAAATTTCTTTAATGCAGTAATTGATGAAAAAGCCTTCGATAGTATATGCAGTTACATTGAAGGGGCAAAAGCTGACGATAATGTCGAAGTAGTTGCTGGGGGAGGTTGCGATAAATCCATCGGTTATTTTATAGAACCAACGGTATTGCTTACCAAAGATGCGGGTTCTACAACCATGTGCGAAGAAATATTCGGGCCTGTGATCACTATTTATGTTTACAAGGCAGATGAATTTGAAGAGACATTGAAACTTGTTGATAATACCTCACCGTATGCATTAACCGGGACCATATTCTCTCAAGATCGCTATGCAGCTGAAAGAGCAAGCCAGGTACTCGTAAACTCAGCAGGTAACTTTTATATCAATGATAAACCTACGGGCGCTGTGGTAGGTCAACAGCCATTTGGAGGTTCAAGGGCATCGGGTACCAATGACAAAGCAGGGTCGAAGCTGAATCTGCAGCGTTGGGTATCCCAAAGAACAATCAAGGAAACTTTTGTGCCACCAACAGATTACAGGTATCCGTTTTTAGGTTAACTCCTGGAAAGTTTGGAACTTTCCAAGACTTAAAAGCACATGCAACCGGAAACATTTTACCATATTTATAACAGGGCAAACGGCAGCGAGAATCTGTTCAGAAGCAATGAAAATTATCGTTACTTTCTGAGACAATGGGTAAAATATATACAGCCTGTTGCTGAAACGTATGCTTATTGCCTGATGCCAAATCATTTTCATTTTTTGATTAGGACATTTGGTGAAGGTCAGTTAAAAAAGAAATATTCAACTCTTGGAAAGTTCCAAACTTTCCAAGAGTTGATGGAATTCCGTTTCAGTAAACAGTTTGCTAATCTATTTAGCAGTTATACCCAGGCCTATAATAAAATGTACAATAGAAAAGGAAGCCTGTTTATCCCCAATTTTAAAAAGAAAGAAGTTGACTCTGACGAATATATTACAAACGTAATATTTTACATTCACCACAATCCCGTACATCATGGCTTTACAGATAGAATCGAAGACTGGCCATTTTGCAGTTACCTTGTTACACTATCAGAAGGGGAAACATTTGTTAATAGAAAGGCAATAATAGATTGGTTCGGCGATAAAAAAGCATTCAAACAATTTCATTTGCAATCGCTTCAAGATGCTCGAAAAATTAAAGAAATGGAGTCAAAATATGTCTGATAAGTATATCGGTGAAGTATTGGTGATGAAAATATCATTTCATTTTGAAATCATTCCACAACAGTGTAAAACAAACGTATTTTTTTTAATTTAGTGTAAGATCAGGATCATCATGAAAAATCAGACAAATTCCGGAAATATTCGTTTGGCTGCATGGATTTTTAGTATTGGCGGTCTGGTACTGGTAGTGATATCTGGATATTATTGGGTTGATATCAAAGACATCAAAGATCATTGGGTTCCTTCTAAAGGAATGGTAGTATCATTAATCGTTGATAAATCCGAAGGGGGAGCGGCACCAATTGTATCCTATGTCTGGGAGGAAGATACACTCGCATATACATCAAGTGTTTATAGTTCCCCGCCAAATTTTATGATTGGAGATTCTTTAAGTATATATGTTAATCCAAATTTGCCTCAGGATGTAGTAATTGATGAATTTACCCACCTCTACTTTTTGCCAATGGTTTTGGGCATTCTGGGAATCACATTTGTGGTAATAGGATTTGGAATTTTATTTTTTTCAAAAAAAATATAAATTAAGCGGGACAAAAAAAAGGTGTTCATTCAAATGAACACCTTTTTTTAATCACTTTAACAAGCTGAAATACTATGCTAACTGGGCATCAAGTTTCCCTGTCAATACATTTTTAGGAACAGCACCAATTTGTTTATCTACAATCTCACCATTCTTGAAAAATAACATCGTCGGGATACTCCTGATACCGAATTTTGCTGATACACCAGGATTGTTATCCACATCAACTTTCCCGATAACGGCCTTCCCGTCATATTCGCCTGCCATTTCTGCTACTACCGGACCAATCATTTTACAGGGACCGCACCACTCTGCCCAAAAGTCAACCATTACTGGTTTATCTGTTTTCAATATTTCTTCAAAATTGTCGTCGTTAATTTCAATTGTACTCATTGTTTTTCTAATAAATTATTATCATTAATACATTTGGAAATGAAAACGCAAATATACAGAATTTTGTTCCTTATGCCTTAGCATATTTCTTATAGTCTGGTTTTCTGTCAGCAGGAACATTAATTTTTTTTCTAACGATCTCCACGCGTAATCCATTAATGTTTTCCAGATGTTCCACAATTTCATTGCTTACACCAACCATATATTTTTTAGATAGAAGCTCAACCTTCAGGCCACTTTCAATATCCTTAAGGTTTACTTTCAGATTGCATTTACCCAGTGAAGCCAAAACTGCTGATTCAATATTTTCTATTACATCCTGCGTCAGGTCAGAAACATCGATATCAACTACCAGCTCTTTTGATAGTTGTTCACGGATATCATTCAATAGTTGAATTACTTTTGGACGAAATTCCCAAACCCCTGGCTGGTTATACCGTTCTTCTACTTTACCGGTCAGGTATAGAAAGTTTCCGGGGCTTATAAAATGTTTGTTTTTCAGATAATCCTCGCCAAACATTGCCATGTCTAAAGTGCTGTTAAAATCTTCGATGGTAAACAATCCAAAAGGTTTACCTGATTTCGTAAACCGCTCGGTATATTTTGTTACGATTCCACCCAGGTTGATTACCTGGTTACGGTAATCCTCACATTTATCGGCCGAACAGGTGCAAAAATACTTCAGGTCAATTCTGAATTGGTCAAGCGGATGGCCGGAGATGTAGAACCCCACTACTTCTTTTTCTATTTTCAGCTTTTCAATTTCATTATATGGTTCCAGGTATGGATACTGTGGTTTAGCAACTGCAACGCCAGAACCTTCTCCAAACAATGAATGCTGTGAAGCGCTTTTCTCCAATTGCATTTTATTCCCGTATTTAATTGCTAATTCTATCAGTGATGATTCACCATTATCTGTTTTTTCAAGATATTGACGACGGTTATAAGTTTGGAAATTATCGAATGCACCCGCCATGGCAAGGCTTTCAAATGTTTTTTTGTTCACTGTTCGCAGGTTGACCCGTGAGGAAAAGTCAAAAATATCCTCAAAGTTTCCATTTTGATCCCTTTCTTCAATTATAGATTCCACAGCGGCATCACCTGTTCCTTTTATTGCGCTTAAACCAAATCGTATTTCTCCATTATTGTTGACGGTAAATTTCATCCGGCTTTCGTTTATTTCAGGCCCCAATACTGTAATTCCCTGCTTACGACATTCATCCATGAAGAAAGTAATTTTGTCAATATTACTTTGGTTGTGGGTGAGGACTGAAGCCATATATTCTGCAGGATAATGCGCTTTAAGGTAGGCCGTCTGGTAGGCTACTACTGAATACGCCGCAGAATGGGAACGGTTAAATCCATATTTGGCAAATTTTTCCATTACGCCAAATACTTCTTCCGCTTTCCGGGCATTGATATTATGTAATTCTCTTGCCCCTTTTACAAATATTTCTTTTTGCCGGGCCATTTCGTCTTTATCCTTTTTTCCCATTGCCCGACGAAGCAGATCTGCCTGCCCTAGAGAATATCCTGCCAATATCTGTGCGGTCTGCATGATCTGCTCCTGGTAAACCATGATGCCATGAGTATTTTTGAGGATATCTACCAGTAAAGGATGTGGATAGACTACCTTTTCTTTACCGTGTTTTCGATCTATAAAGTTTGGGATGAAATCCATAGGGCCTGGTCGGTACAGGGCATTCATCGCTATCAGGTCTTCGAGGGTGGTTGGCTTCAGCTCTTGGAGGTATTTCCTCATCCCCTTTGATTCAAACTGAAAAGTTCCGATTGTATCAGCGTTTTGATATAATTCAAATGTTTTTTTGTCATCGAAAGGAATTGCATCTATATCAATTTCCACGCCTTTAGTTTGCTGGATCACACTTATTGCATCCTTTATGATTGTAAGCGTCTTTAATCCGAGAAGATCCATTTTCAACATGCCCGCGTCTTCGATTACTTTACCGTCAAATTGGGTGACCAAAAGGTTTGAATCTTTTGAGGTCGACACCGGGATATAGTTTTTAAGATCATCGGGGGCAATGATAACCCCTGCAGCATGAATGCCCGTATTTCTAACTGAGCCCTCCAATTTCTCAGCCAGCTCGATGACCTTGGCCCGCTCATCATTTCCCTTCCGAATATCAGAAAGTTCAACAACCTCTTCAAATGCCTTTTCAAGTGTAATGCCCGCCTGTTCCGGAACCAGTTTAGCCAATACATTTGATTCGGATAGGGGGAGGTCACGTACCCGGGCAACATCACGAATGGAACTTTTCGCGGCCATAGTGCCAAAAGTGATGATCTGAGCTACCTGGTTGTAGCCATATTTGTCGACAACATAGTCAATCACTTTTTGTCGGCCCTCATCATCAAAATCTGTATCGATATCCGGCATACTAATTCTTTCAGGATTGAGAAATCTTTCAAAAAGAAGACTGTACTTGATGGGATCAATATTTGTGATTCCGATGCAATAGGCTACTGCCGATCCGGCGGCCGAACCCCGGCCAGGCCCGATCATTACCCCAAGGCTCCTGCCGGCATTGATCATGTCAGAAACAATCAAAAAATATCCAGCAAATCCCATATGTTTGATTATGCTGAGTTCATGATTGATACGTTCTTCAATTTTACTGGTTATTTCACCATATCTTTTAGAAGATTTTGCTCCTTCGTAAGCGATGTGTTTAAGGTATTCGTCGGCATTGGTAAATCCTGGTGGAAGTGGAAAATTTGGAAGTAGAATATCTCTTTTTAAATCCAAAATATCGACCTTATCCACGATTTCATTCGTGTTGTCAATTGCTTCCGGTACATCTGAAAACAATTCAGACATTTCTTTTTGAGTTTTAAAATAAAACTGATTGTTAGGGAACCCGAATCTGAAATCCTTTCCTCCGAATCCGGCCCCTTTCCAAATAGGTTTGTTCTGCAACTCACCGGTATTTACACATAGTAAGATATCATGCGCATTTGCATCATCCTGGTCTACATAATGAGAATCGTTTGTCGCGATTGCTTTTATATTGAATTTTTTGGCAAACCCAATCAGCACTTTATTTACTAGTTTTTGTTCTTCCAGATCATGGCGCTGAAGTTCAATATAGAAATCATCGCCAAAAAGATCCAACCACCATTTTAGCAGTTCCTCGGCTTCTTCTTCCCCCTTTGTAAGGATGGTTTGTGGAATTTCAGCAGCAAGACAACAGGAAGTCGCAATCAGGCCATCATGATATTTTACGATAAGTTCTTTATCAATCCGGGGCCATTTTGAATACATCCCTTCAATGTAACCCAGCGAACATAATATTGATAAATTTTTATATCCTTCCTTATTTTTTGCTAATAAAAGCTGATGACGCCTGTTGTCGCGGTCATCTTTGCTGAATTTCTGTTTTGTACGGTCATCAACCAGGTAAAACTCACAACCAACAATTGGTTTGATGTTGTATTTACTTGCTTCTGCTACGAATTTGAAAGCACCGAACATATTTCCATGATCAGTTAATGCTACTGCCGGCATTTTATCTTCACTTGCTTTTTTCATTATCCCCGGGATACTTGCTGCGCCATCGAGCAATGAGTACTGGGTATGGCTATGAAGATGAGAAAACTGCGGCATTGTACTTTCCTGATAAAATAAGTAATGTATCAGATTAAAAAAATCTGCTATTTATTTTTAAAATTGCTCATTTGATAAAATGAAGGTCAAATTATAGTATTAGTATTGGGATTCAATTATTTGCAAATAAGAATATAATATTTCCTTTTTTGCCAAATTATCAAATGAGGTAAACCTCATTACGAAAGTAAAAATAAATGGCAATGGCTCCTAACCGATGCGTTATTAAATTGTCAAATTGTCTGCAAGTGTTCATTTTATAAGCGCAAAGTATGAGGCATCAGAATAATTTGCTTAACTCACTATTTTACGGGTACGTAAACGAGCTTTTTGGTTTCAAAAAATGGTTCAGAAAAATAGTCAGAGAGGGCATGGGTTGTGGTTGGTTTTCCCAACTCATTTATTTCCTCAATAAGGTCTCCTCCTTTCAAAAAGAGAATGCCATTTCCAGTTTCGCCGGGTAAAGAATTATTTATCTTTTTGTGCACCCAGTGGTAAAACGTTGACATCCGGTTTACAGCCCTGCTGACAATGAAATCAAATTTACCCTGCATAGTTTCGACCCTCGCCTGTATTGCTGTAACATTTTCCAGCTTCAAAGAATTGGAAATCATTTTTACAGCTTTAATTTTTTTACCAATGGAATCAACAAGATAAAAGGATACATCAGGGAATAGAATTGCTAATGGAATGCCCGGGAATCCACCACCGGTTCCGGCGTCCATTACCCTGGCTCCTGGTTGAAATTTCATGATTTTTGCAATTGCAAGCGAATGCAAAACGTGTCGTTCATAAAAGAAATCCATATCCTTTCTGGAAACCAGGTTGATTTTACTATTCCAATCGTTGTACAGGCGCCCAAGGACTTGAATTTTATCTTTTTGGAAGGAGGAGAGTGCAGGGAAATATTGAAATACTTTTTCGGGAGAATCCATAAAATATTAAACCCCTGCTTTTACATGTGGTCTTCCTTGCCCTTTACAAGTTCGTACATTAACTCCCTTGCACGGTGCAGTTGGGCCTTGATAGTTCCTAACGGTGCTTCCAATTCCTTGGCAATTTCTTCATAGGACAATTCTTTAAAATACCTCAGCCGCACAAGTCGCTGATATTTTGCCGGTAGCTTGGTTACAAACATCTGAACAAGCTCTTTTTTTTGTGATTTTATTGCTTTTTCTTGTGGATCCAGGTTTTTATCCGGTAAATCAATGGAAACATTTTCGCCACTTTCATCCTGGTATGAGGTATCGAGGCTCATGGTTTCCAACCTTTTTTTGCGGATAAAATCAATCGAATTGTTGGTAGCGATCCTAAAAAGCCAGGTACTGAAGGTATAATCCTTTTTAAATCGGTCTAAATTTTTGAAAGCCTTCGCAAAAGCTTCAATGGTTAGATCTTCAGCGTCATCAACATTTCGTACCATTTTCAGGATCATGTGGTAAACGGGCTTTTTGTATCTTTCCATCAACATGGCGAAGGCTTGTTCATCCTTTTCCTTCGTGGCCTGATCAATCAGTTTGAAGTCTTCAAGTGCTTTGTTGGAAAATTGTTTTTTTAATTCGTCCATGCAATCCTTTTGGTAAACAATACCCGTGATACCACGAAAATATAGAAAAACAGGAAAACAACGTCTATAATAATAGTTAACGGTAACGGGAATTTTACGCCGGATTTCTTTTTAAATACTTCAAAAGCAATTAAAAATGGTACGTACGCTGTTATAAAGGTTAACGTGAAGTATATCGGATCAGGTAAAAAAAAGAGGAATCCAATAAAAAAAATCCACAAACTAAAGTGGGTGAACAAATAAATTCCCAGTAAAATTCTACTTTTTGTTGTATAATATTTGCCTACCGATAAATGGCGGACTTTTTGTTTCAGATAATTTTTGAAAGTTATTTCAGGCGCTGATACAACATTTGCATCATTTTCTAAAACCACTGATGTATTTTTCTTGTCTGCATATCTGTTTACAAAAAGATCGTCGTCACCCCCTGTAATTTTAAGAAACCCATTAAACCCATTGTTATCCAGGAATAATTTCTTTTTATAAGCCAAATTTCTTCCAACACCCATGTATGGATGCCCATTGGAAGCGGCAGATATATATTGGATGGCAGAAAATCCGGTTTCAAACTGAATAATTTTATTTAAAAGGCCTTTTTTAGAAGTATATGAAGAAAATCCAATAACGAATTGTTTATCATCTTTAAATGCATTGGCCATTCTTTTGATCCAGTACTGGGAACCAGGGAGGCAATCGGCATCAGTTAACAGGATTATTTTGTTCTTAGCTGCTTTAATACCCAGAGTTATTGCATATTTTTTGCTGTTGACGTGATCAGGTACACGATCGATATTAACGATTTTTAAAGAAGGATGTATTTGTTGCAGACTTTTCAGGTAGTCAAAACTTTCGTCGAATGAATTATTAATTGCAACAATTACTTCAAATCTGGAATATTTCTGATCAAATAATGCCGGTATCAGAATTTTGAGATTTTCAATTTCATTTCTCGATGCAATTACAATGGAAATACCCGGGTGCGATTGATTTATAACAGGCTTTATTTTCTGCAATCCAATAATGAAGTACACCTGGTAAGCCATGTGGATAATTGCAACGATTTCGAATAGAATAATTAAATATTGTACCATAATATCAAGCGTGCAAAGATACCCTACGCATGATAAATAACAGTCGCCTGCATACGGTTTTCCAATATAATTTTAATTAAATCAATGTACTTTTGCCACGTTTTACAACCTATGGAATTCAAGCTTACTCAAACCGATAAATATTCCAATGCCCGTGCAGGTATTCTGAGCACAGCCCATGGAGATATTACAACTCCCATCTTTATGCCCGTAGGGACTGCCGGATCCGTTAAAGGTGTGCACATGCGGGAACTTGAGTTTGATATAGCGGCACAAATCATTTTGGGAAATACATACCATCTTTACCTCCGCCCGGGGTTGGATACTATTAAACAGGCGGGTGGCCTGCATAAGTTTAATTCATGGGAAAAGCCAATTCTAACGGATAGTGGAGGTTATCAGGTCTATTCACTCGCAGAAAATCGAAGAATCAATGAGTCCGGGGTAACATTTAAATCTCACATTGATGGCTCGACGCACATTTTTAATCCGGAGGGGGTCATTGATATTCAGCGAATAATAGGAGCTGATATCATTATGGCTTTCGATGAATGCACGCCCTATCCATGTGATTTTGAATATGCAAAAGCTTCTATGGGAATGACCCATCGATGGCTGGAAAGATGCTGTAAAAGAATGGACCAGTCAGAGGCTTTATACGGATATGAACAAAACCTATTCCCTATTGTGCAAGGGAGCACGTATCCTGACTTGCGAAAAGAATCTGCAGAAATGATAGCATCATTTAGCCGCGAAGGGAATGCCATTGGTGGTTTATCAGTCGGGGAACCGGCTGAAGAAATGTATGCAATGACTGATATGGTTTGCCAGGTATTGGCAATTGATAAACCGCGGTATTTAATGGGCGTGGGGACACCTGAAAACATTCTTGAGTCTATTGCCCTGGGTATCGATATGTTTGACTGTGTAATGCCTACCCGAAATGGAAGAAATGGCATGTTGTTCACCTCGGAAGGTATCATCAATATTAAAAATGAAAAATGGAAAAATGATAACAGTCTCATTGACCAAAACCTGGATGGATATGTAAGTACGACCTATTCAAAAGCGTACCTTCGTCATTTAATTATTAGCAAAGAAATTCTTGGTTCACAAATTGCAAGTATACATAATCTTACCTTCTACCTGTGGCTTGTAAAAGAAGCAGGAAGGCATATAACTAAAGGCGACTTTAGTTCGTGGAAAAATAGAATGATTAAAAGCGTAACCAATAGGATTTAGCATGCGGATCATTGACCGGTATATATTGAAACAATTTCTCAGCACTTTCTTTTTTGTTGTGTTTTTGCTGGTACTGATTATTGTAGTGATCGATATTACTGAAAAAATGGAGACATTCACAAGCAAGGATCTAACATTTTTACAAGTTGCAGGGTTTTATCTTGATTACATCCCATGGCTTGCCAATACAATAACACCCATAACCGTTTTTATTGCAACGGTTTTTGTAACCGCGAAAATGGCTAACCACACAGAGATCATTGCAATACTCAGCAGTGGTGTGAGTTTCAGACGGTTTCTTGTTCCGTATATGTTGGGTGCATTTTTTCTGGGCAGCATTAGTTTTTATTTTACGGGGTGGGTTATCCCCAATGCCACCAAATCAAGGGTAAAGTTTGAAAATGAATACCTTGAATCAAGATATTCATTTAATGAGCGGGATACACATTTTCAAGAGGATCCGGGGGAATATGTATATATCAGAAACTTTAATAATAATTCGAATACAGGATACAATTTCACCTATGAAAAATTCAACAATAATGAATTAATCGAAAAATTGTATGCCAATAACGTTAAATGGATAGATTCGGCGAGTTTATGGCGGATAAATAACTGGCAATTGCGTGTACTGGAAGATGGAAAGGAGACGATTACCACAGGGGATACCATGAGTTTGAAATTAAAAATGCACCCTAATGATTTTGCAAGTGATAAACGATTAAATGAAGCACTCACAATTCCCGAACTTGATGCGAAAATCCTTGATTTAAAAAACAGGGGATTAGATGGTTTTAAATTGTATCAGATCGAAAAATATATCCGTATTTCCTATCCGTTCACAGTTATTATCCTCACATTCATTGGTGTGATTGTGTCAGCCCGTAAAGCGCGCGGAGGTACAGGTTTTCAAATTGCACTTGGTTTTACAATATCTTTTGTATTTATCATTTATTTTATAATGAGTAAAAGTATGGCTGAAGGTGGTAGTTTACCACCACTCCTTGCAATCTGGCTACCTAACATTACTTTTACAGCACTTGGATTGGTCCTGTATTCTACGGTTCCTCGTTAGAAATGAGATACCTCAAATACTTTGAATTGCATCTGATTGTTCTTCTGTGGGGGTTTACAGCTATTCTTGGGGTTCTTATATCCATACCTCCCATCGAAATTGTCTTTTACAGAACATTAGTAAGTTTTTTAGGAATTTTCATTTTGTTGAAATTCAGAAAGGAATCCATTGCATTGTCGAAAAAGGATACATTGAAACTGGTGTCTACAGGGATATTATTTTCTGTTCATTGGATATTATTTTTCGGTGCCGCCCGGGAATCAAATGTTTCTGTAACGCTTGTAGGTATGTCAACTGTGGCCCTCTGGACAAGTATTCTTGATCCTCTAATTAATAATAAACGTATTCAACTCTATGAAATCCTCATTGGGCTGGGGATCGTTGCAGGCTTGTACATGGTATTTCGGGTAGATGCAACCTTTCAATTGGGATTGATCATGGCGATATTATCAGCCCTGTGCGCTGCACTATTTATGATTATAAATTCAAGGTACACCCGGCGTATCAATAACTATCAAATAATGGGATTTGAGATGTTTGGCGCCTGGCTTACCACGTTGCTTTTCATGCCCATTTATAAAATGTACCTGGCAGGTAATGGAACTGTACAGCTTGTGCCAACTTTGATTGATTGGTTTTACATTTTAGTTTTAGCACTTGTTTGTACCATTTATGCATATTCGGCATCTGTCAGGTTAATGAAAAAGTTATCTGCATATGCAGTAAATCTAACCGCTACATTGGAGCCTGTATATGGAATCATTCTTGCACTGGTGATCTTTGGCGAAAAGGAAAGAATGACCATTAATTTTTATATAGGTGCTGCCATTATTTTAATAGCAGTATTTAGCTACCCCATTATTCGAAAAAGAGTCCTTACAAAAACAATTAAAGCGTCATAAATTCAATTTGCCTTTCCAGGTTGTATAACTTTTAAACCCGGCCGGGATTTCCACTTCATGAACATAAATTCCAAACAAGCAGGAACCTGATCCTGACATACTTGCGTATATAGCCCCGGATTCATACAACATTTCCTTAATTTCCCGCAGTTTCTCGTATTTGCCAAAAACTGTTTCTTCAAAATCATTTTTTATCAGTGATTTCCATTTGCTTACCACGGTCTTGATTTTTTCAGCTATTGAAATTTTCCCCGACGGTTTTCTAATATGAAGGTTATCGTATGCTTCGGCACTTGAAACCCGGGTATTGGGGAAAACCATCAATACATGCATTGTTATTTTTTTTATTGCTATAGGTTGAAGTTCCGTACCTGTTCCCGACGCGATGGCTGGAATATTTTTAATAAAATACGGACAGTCACTCCCGAGTTTAGCAGCAAATGATTCCAGATTCTGAATCGAAATATTAAGCTCAAACAGCTCATTAAGGATTTTTAATGCAAATGCCGCATCTGAGGATCCGCCCCCCAACCCCGCTCCGAAAGGAATAACTTTATGAAGATGAATTTTTACTGATGGTAAATCGTATTTTTCCCTGAGCAATTCAAACGCTTTCCAGACAAGGTTTTCATTTGTAGCGGTATCAACGGGAATACCCGACAGAGTGAAAGTGCTTTTATTTTCCTTTGAAACTACTATTTCAAGAATGTCTCTCCAGTCAGTTGGGAACAGGGCCGTTTCAATATTGTGATAACCGTCCGCACGTTTACTTAACACACAAAGGCCAATATTGATTTTGGCATTTGGAAAGACTATCATTATTTAATTCAGGTACACTCCAAATCAGGGCTTATTATTTTCCTGGGCTTTATAAATCATATCCACAATTTCCTCAGTAATTCCCGAAGAAGAAAATCCACCATCATTCATCAGGTTTTGCATTGTAACCATTCTGGTCAAATCAGAAAACATTGCTACAATGTAGTTGGCACAATCTTCTGCAGTAGCATTTCCAAGAGGCGATAGTTTATCGGCATAATCTATGAAAGCGTTGAAACCCGTGACACCGGTGCCTGCTGTGGTCACTGTGGGCGATTGTGAAATAGTATTTACACGCACTTTTTTAGCTTTTGCGAACCTGTATCCATAACTCCTGGCAATCGATTCAAGTAATGCTTTTGCATTCGCCATATCCGAATAATCAGGGTAGGTCCTTTGCGCAGCTATGTAAGACAGGGCAACAATGGATCCCCATTCGTTCATCGCATCCTTATTTTCTGCAATCTGCATCATCCGGTGGAAGGACATCGCAGATATGTCAAGCGACTTATGGAACCATTCATAGTTTAAATCACCATAGGCCCTTCCTTTTCTTACATTAGGGCTCATGCCTATCGAATGTAACAGAAAATCCATGGATCCTCCAAATTCCTCCATAGCGCCGTCGAATAGGTTCTCAAGATCTTTATTGGAGGTAGCATCGGCAGGAATTATCTTCGCATTTACCTGTTCGGCCAGTTCGTTTATTTTCCCAAATCTCATCGCTAACGGGGCATTTGTAAGTAGTATTTTCCCCCCCTCTTCATGCACACGTATTGCGGTTTTCCATGCGATCGAATTTTCATCCAGTGCACCTGAAATGATACCCCTTTTTCCCTTCAGTAAATTATTAGACATGTACGATTATTTTTAATTACTAGTATTTCTGCTGGCAGTGATCGGGAAAGCTCCATTTTGACCGGCATCAATGGTTCCCGAAAAAGTGTCTCCCACAAACACCCCGGTCATCGAAAGATCCATTCCGGATAAATACAACATGCATTTCATCTCGTTGCTTTCACCAGTGGTATAGGTAAGGCTTTCTAATTCGGACTCTCCATATTCATAGGATTTCATTATCCCTTTCATTCCTTCTTCCGTTTGAGTAAGTATAAAAGTGCCGGGATAATCGCCATTGGGTGTTCCTATTACCGTGTATTCCCATGTTCCAACAGGGCTATAAACAGCTTTTTTAGATCCGGCACATCCAAATACCAGGATGGAAAGTAAAATTAATACTGATTTTTTCATTTTGGTTATCTTAATTTTCGGGGTGCAAATATAGATAAAAATCTAGAGGGGATGAAAATGCTCTAAGGTTACTTTTTGGTCTTCAATAATTTTTAATTTTGTCCGCCAGTTACGCCGTCTTGCACTTCTTGTTTCGGTACTGGTATTACCAGGTAACATTTATTTGATCTATTTTTGTTTGATTTTAATTTATAATATGGATAACCAAGCTCCCATAGGAGTTTTTGACAGCGGTATTGGGGGACTTACAGTAGCCCGGGCAATACATAATATTTTGCCGGATGAGCAGTTAATATATTTCGGTGACACGGCGCATCTTCCCTACGGGGATAAATCCGCTGCAGCTATTCAGGCATATTCAATAAAGATCACGGATATGCTTATTTCAGAGGGTTGTAAAACCATTGTTATAGCCTGTAATTCAGCATCTTCCGCAGCATATGAGTTATTAAAAGAATATTCAGCTTCAAAAGCGAAAATAATCAATGTAATTGACCCCATGGTTAGGTATGTAGCCGAGCATTATAAAGGTAAAAAAGTTGGATTGATTGGTACAAAACAGACTATTGCATCTAATGTGTATGCCGATAAATTGATTCAGAGCAATTCGGGGGTCGCCATTCAAAACATTGCCACACCCTTGTTAGTACCTATGATTGAAGAAGGATTTATTCATGGGAAGATCAGTCATGATATTATTTTAGAATACCTCAATCATTCCGAGCTAACAGATATTGACGCTTTGATCCTGGGATGCACACATTACCCTCTGATCAAGGAAGAATTAGAGGTTTTAAGTAATGGCATAAAAACACTTGATTCTTCAGAAATAGTGGCAGAAAACCTTCGTAATTATCTTGAAGGCAGTAGTCAACTGGCAACAAAAAGGACTGGAAGTAACAAATTTATGGTATCAGATTACACAGATTCCTTTGAACGATTGACAAAACTGTTTTTTGGAAAAAAAATTCATCTCGAGCAGTATATGCTTTGGGAATGATCACCCGATTTTGTTATTTTTATAATTTGAATGATAATTCTGTTTATTTGCATTCATTTATTTTTTAATTTTGTACCGATTCATCTTTTTCCCAGTTCAATGAGCGATCTCATAAAACACGAATGTGGCATAGCACTTATCAGGCTTAGAAAACCCTTATCTTATTTTATAGATAAATACGGGCCAACATATGCTATGAGTAAAGTTTATCTACTCATGGAAAAACAGCGTAATCGTGGCCAGGATGGAGCAGGGGTTGCAAATATCAAGTTAAATATGCCGCCCGGTAAGCGCTATATTAGCAGATACAGGTCAGTAGATCCTAACTCACTGACCACTATTTTTGATAAAATCGGGCGAAAATACAGTAAAGCAAAAAAGGAAGGAGGTGAACAATTTTATAATGAGTTCTGGCTAAAAGAAAATTGCGCATTCACAGGAGAACTATGGTTGGGACATCTCCGTTATGGAACGCATGGCAAAAATAGTATTGAGAGTTGTCATCCTTTTTTAAGGCAGAATAGCTGGCGCAGTCGTAACCTTGTAATGGCCGGTAATTTTAATTTGACCAATGTGGATGAATTGTTCGACATACTGGTTGGGCTGGGCCAGCATCCGAAACAGAAAGTGGATACGGTTACAGTAATGGAAAAAATCGGACATTTTCTTGATGAGGATAATGAAGAAATATTTAAAAAATATAAAGGGAAACGCTCCAACGCTGATATTACCGGACTGATCGAAAATGAACTGGATCTTCAACGTGTTTTAAAAAGATCTTGCAAGGATTTTGATGGAGGATATACAATGGCAGGATTAACTGGTTATGGAGCTGCTTTTGTGGCCCGGGATCCTGCGGGGATCAGACCGGCTTATTATTATGCCAATGATGAAATAGTGGTGGTGGCCTCTGAAAAGCCCGCTATAAAGACAGCCTTTAATATTGAATATAATGAAATTCAGGAAATAGAACCCGGTCATGCTCTAATAATCAACAAAAGTGGTGACTACGCTGAATATCCATTTATTAAAAAGCTGGAAAAGAAATCCTGCAGTTTCGAAAGGGTTTATTTTTCGCGGGGATCAGATCCTGATATTTATAATGAGCGAAAGAAGCTGGGGCGATTACTCGTTCCTCTGGTATTGAAGGCGATAAATTTTGATTTGAAAAACACGGTGTTTTCCTACATTCCGAATACTGCAGAAACGGCATTTTTAGGTATGATGGAAGGGATAGAGGACTACCTCATTACACGTAGAAAAGAGATAATTCTGGAAGGAAAACCTCATGTTGATTCGCTGGATCAGATTTTGTCTTTTAAACCTCGTGTTGAAAAGCTTGTTTCGAAGGATGTAAAGATGCGAACATTCATAACCGATGATATTCATCGTAATGAAATGGTAGCTCATGTATATGATACCACTTATGAAGTGATACAGAAGGATATTGATACCCTGGTAGTGATCGATGATTCTATTGTTCGCGGAACAACCCTTGAGAAAAGTATTCTTACAATGTTGAACCGTTTAAGTCCGAAAAAGATTGTAATTGTATCTTCTGCTCCACAAATAAGATATCCTGATTGTTATGGAATTGACATGTCCAAGATCAATGAATTTGTAGCTTTTAAGGCGGCAATGGAATTGGCAAAAGAATCCGGAATGGAATATTTAGCCGACAGCGTATATGAAAAGTGTAAATCATCGGAAGGGGAAACTAATGTCTCAAATTATGTAAAGGAAATTTACAGTCCTTTTGATTATGAACAGGTGTAAGCAAAAATTAGCGACAGTGTACAACCCAAGGATATGACCGCTGAACTTGAAGTGATTTACCAGACGGTTGAAAATCTGCATAAAGCAATCCCGAAACACACTGGAGACTGGTACTTTACGGGGGATTTTCCAACTCCGGGAGGCAATCGGGTCGTAAACACCGCATTCATTAATTTCATGGAAGGCAAACTGGTAAGGGCATACTAAAAAAGCTAATCCTGACAGTTTGTGTAAATTAATCCCGAAAAGAGGGGGAGGGGTGATAAAATTCACATATTCTGTAGGTTCGTAGTCAGAAAGGATACAGTAAGTTTATCCTGTATTTAAACCTAAATTTCATTTTTATGAGAAAAATTCTACGAATCTCTTTGATTCTGGTATTTGCGGTTGGTTCTGCTTTTGCCCAGGATCAGACGATCTCCGGCAGGGTGACTGAGTCCACGGATGGATCAGGCCTCCCGGGGGTTAATGTATTGCTTAAGGGTACCAATACCGGTACTGTTACTGACGTTGATGGGAACTATAAACTTAATGTAACTTCAGGGGGAGGCACACTGGTGTTCTCATTTATTGGCTATCAAACAATTGAAAGTCTGATAGGCAGCAGGTCAGTTATTGACATTGCCCTGGAACAGGATGTAACCCAATTGTCTGAAGTGATAGTCGTTGGATATGGTACTACAATCAAACAAGACCTGACGGGGAATATTGCTTCATTATCTGGAAAAGATATTGAAATGCAGCCGATAACTACGGTTGAGCAGGCGATCCAGGGAAGGACTGCCGGCGTACTCGTTACTTCTCAGAATGGTAAACTGGGACAGGCAATGGACATCCGTATTCGGGGTGCATCTTCAATTTCAGCCTCTAATCAGCCATTGTATGTCATTGACGGTGTTCCTGTAACAACTGATAGCCAGTCAAGAAGTGTTGCAGCTACAAACCCCATGGCGGATATCAATTTCAATGACATTGCATCCATTGAAATCCTGAAGGATGCCTCTGCAGCTGCAATCTATGGCTCAAGGGGAGCAAATGGTGTGATCCTTATTACCACTAAGAAAGGCAGACCAGGTAAAACCCAGTTTGACGTGAACCTGCAATATGGATCCAGCACACCCACAGGCAACAGGGAGTGGATCAATGCTGATGAATATATCCTACTTTATTCTGAAGGGGCCTTTAATAATGATCAGCGTGAGGGGGGGGGATTTGCCGACCTTACTGTTGATGATGTAAATCCCGGGAATTATGCAAATTTAGAAAACCACGCTGATTATCCGGGATCCTGGCTCGAGTTTATGGTTGACTTCATGGATGGCATGGATGGTGATTATGTGGGGAATGCCAGTTATTCTGACATCAATCCTGCTAAGACGGATTGGCAGGAGGAAGCTTATCAAAAGTCCACTTTCTCAACTTTTGATTTAAGTGCTACCGGAGGAAGTGAAAAAACCAGATTTTACCTGAGTGGGTCCTATAGCAGCCAGGATGGATTATTACTTGGAAATTCATTTGAAAGGATTGCCGGCAGATTAAACCTGGATCACACTATTAACCAAAAGGTCGATATAGGGCTTAATTACAGTGTGGCAAGAACAGTAAATGATCGCGTGTCCAACGATAATTTCTTCTCAACACCACTGCAATTAGTGGCTCAATCACCGCTTACTCCTGTTAGTAATGCCGATGGATTTGTTGACAACGCTTTAAACCCGGGCGCTATCTACTATCCGGCAACAGTTGAAAATGCAAACGCAGATTTTATTACAACAGTATACAGAAATTTGCTGAACACATATCTAAGCTGGGATATTGTTAAAGATTTGAATTTCCGGACGGAGTACGGATTTGACTTACTTACCCAGGATGAGCAACGATATCAAAACTCAAGAACTCTTTCAGGCAGAAGTGTTGGTGGATATGGGTCATCCCGATGGGTTCAGATTTTCAACTATACCACAAAAGGGTATTTCACCTGGAGCCCGACATTGGGCGATGCACATAACCTTGATGTTGTACTGGGTATGGAATTCCAGGAATCCAACAGAAAACAAACAAATGTTGAAGGTCAGGGATTCCCGGTAAACGAGTTGAAAACAGTAGCTTCCGCAGCAGAAATTGTGGTTGGTAGCTCAACATTAAATGAGTTTGCGTTTGTAGGATACTTCCTGAGGGCAAATTACAAGTTCAATAATAGATACTTGTTGAGTGTAACAACACGAATTGATGGATCATCAAGATTCGGGGAAAACAACCGGTATGGTACTTTCCCTTCAGCAGCTTTAGGATGGATTATTTCCGAGGAAGATTTTCTCAGTGGAGGCAATACTCTGAGTTTTTTGAAACTACGAGCCAGCTACGGATTAACCGGGAATGCGACGATTCCTAATTATTCAACATTTGGAACATTTACTTCGGCCAGTTACAACAATAATTCAGCATTGGTTCCTGAGCAAATTGCAAATCCTGATCTGACCTGGGAAACAACAAGTCAGTTTGATATTGGTCTTGATTTTGGATTTCTTAATGACGCAATTTCAGGTAGTTTCGATTATTATGAAAAGAATACTACTGATTTACTTCTTAATGTACCTATACCCGGAACAACAGGCTTCAGGACCCAGTTTCAAAATGTGGGTGAGTTAGAGAATAAAGGCTGGGAGATAATTGTTAACTACTACCTCAATGCAGGTGACTTTAGGTGGGAAACCAGTGTAAACCTGGCATCCAACAAAAATAAAGTTACGAAACTGGCTGGTGAGCAGGAGCAAATTGATGGCAATACCGCACTTAATAAGGTAAGGATTGGTGAACCCATTGGGGTGTTCTGGGGTGTTGAATATGCAGGAGTTGATCCTGACAATGGTGATGCACTTTGGTTCTTACCAACAGGTGAAACAACCAATGATTACAATGAAGCCAATGCACCTGAAAACAGGAAATCCCTTGGAGATCCTAACCCATCAATGATTTATGGTTGGAACAATACGTTCAGGTTCAAAGGATTTGATTTGTCAATACTTGTTCAGGGAGTAGATGGAAACCTGATATATCTGTCAGGTGACAGATTTATGGCTGCCAATGGTCGGTTCGAAGACAATCAGACCAGGGATCAGCTTGATCGCTGGAGAAAAGCAGGAGATGAAACAAATATACCTCAGGCCAGGTTATACAGAAACAATGGCGCCCAGGCATCAAGCCGGTATCTATCTGATGGATCTTATGTACGGTTAAAAAACTTATCATTTGGATATTCATTGCCCAGAAGTGTACTTGACAACATTGGTTTTACCAATTTAAGAGTGTATGTGAATGCATCTAATCTCGTTACGATCACAGACTACATCGGATGGGATCCCGAAGTAAATGCAGATGCATCGGCTAGTAATATTGGATTGGGTAATGATTTCTATTCTGCGCCTCAACCAAAAACATTCACTTTTGGCATTCGGGCTGGATTTTAATACTGAGGGTTAAAAATATGAAAATTATGAAAAACAAAATGATGAAATATATATTGCCGGTCATTGTACTAACAATGGTAATGGCGGCATGCGATGATGACCTCACTAAATTGCCTCCGCAATCAGTGCCAACATTGGTTGCACTTAACACTGACGAAAATGTTAAGCAGGTATTAATAGGAGCTTATGATGCTCTGAGTTTTACCGACCTTTTTGGAGGTGAAATATTGAGAAATAGCGAACTACTGGCGTCAGATAATGAAATCAGGTTTACCGGAACATTTAATGCTCCTGCTGAAATCTGGACAAAAGATATGACCACTTCGAATGGTGATGTTTCTGAGGCATGGCTCGACGGATATAATACGATCAATATTACAAATAATGTTCTTTCAGCACTGGAAGTAGTAGACGCTGCAGATCGCGATCTGGTAGAAGGAGAAGCACGATTTATTCGGGCACTGGTATATTTTGAGGAGGTGAAATATTTTGCCATCCCTTATAGTGCTGGTAATGCCGGGTCAAATCCGGGGGTTCCAATAGTTCTTGACCCAACGACAGAGGTGAATGAAGCAAGCCAGGTAGCCCGTAGCAGCGTACAGGCTGTTTATGATCAGGTGATATCCGATCTTACCATTGCGATCAGTAAATTACCTCCTTCAAACGGAGTTTTTGCCAACAGTGTCGCAGCCAATACAATTTTGGCACGGGTATATCTACAGATGGGAGACTATAGCAATGCCTTGTCAGCTGTAAATTCAGCATTGAATGATGCTAGCGGCAATTACCTGCTTACATCTTCATACGATGGAGCTTTTAATAATGAATCCAATAGCTTTGAGGATATATTTTCAATCCAGGTAACAACCCAGGATCCAACAAACGCTATGCAATTATACTATGGCCCTACTCTTGAAAATGGACGTGGTGATATTGAAATTAACCAGGCACATCTCGATTTTTATGACCCTGCTGATGAGCGGCTGGCATTTCATTATGCTGATCCTTCAACAGGTGAAACCAGGACGGGGAAATGGGTAGAGCAATTTGCCAATGTTGGCACCATTCGATTGGCCGAATTGTACCTGATCCGTGCAGAAGCTAATGTACGGCTTGGCTCTACATCAGGTGACACTCCTGCAAATGATCTGAACAGGATCAGAAACAGGGCAGGATTACCCAACATTGCAAACCCTACGTTAAACGATGTAATGCTCGAACGCAAGCTCGAACTTGCCCACGAGGGTCATGCAATTCATGACTTCAAACGTACACAGGGAGATTCCTATCGACTTACTGACCAGAATGGAGTGACCGGTGACGGCCTTGTGGATGGTTTTGCTTATGATGCGGATGAATTGATTTATCCAATTCCTGACAGGGAGATCAATGTAAATTCAAAGCTTACACAGAACTCAGGGTATTAATACCGGTGATAGAATTAATAATTAAAGGTACCTCCCGATACTTATTTCGGGAGGTATTTTTTTTCTTTTATCGGATATCCTTTATCATTTGTTTTCCTAATTCTATCTTGTCGATCCCTGGTTTATTGGACCCTTCAACTTACGTAAACCGACCAAATACCACTTGAATATCACGATCCTAAGGTGATATCTCAACCGGTTAAATAGAGTAACGGTTCAAATAGCTACTGGATATTGGAATATTTTACGAGCTTATTTATTATTTTTAAGTCTATGGCCAGCATCTGCGAATCTATAGCCTATAAAAAATTTGGCGTTTCCATGGCCGGTCGTCACTTTCAATCCTTTATCAATCTTTGCATTGATTAAATTTCCGGAACCCTGGATCCCTACAAAGAATCGTCTCCCATTATAGCCCAGGGCATTCATGGACCGTCCCCTGAACGATATGTTAGTCTTAAGAGAATTCCTTGAGTCTAGCCGGTAGTCACCCATATTTATACTGAAACCAGGGATAAAACTTAAAGTAAGAAAAAAATGCTTCTTAACAACAAAAGTGTACATGTAGCCAAAATTCAAACCCAGGCTTCCCATATTTAAATCCTGAAGGTGCAAAGGAGGTGAAAAATCGCCAGCTATTTCGGGCGGAATGACGGAGGAATCAGCATCCATAACGTACAGTGAAAAATTAGCGCCACCAATGGCGCTTCCAGCACTTTTTTTCTGAAGCTCATTTAAAATAAAAGGAGCAGTTAAAGAAAACTTCCCATGATTAAATGCATAAAGGTATTGCATTACAAAATTAATGGATCGAATATCTTCCCTAACCATCGAGGATTCATCTATGGCATTGCTGACCCCATTGACATTTTGGACGGTATAACCATAGTAATATTGATATGTAAATTCCATGTAATGTTTTCTGGTGAATACTCTAGCCTGGATATCCAGAAAATCACTTTCTTCCAGATCGGTATCTTCAACAAGTCCAACATTAAATGCTATATCGAGGGCAAACCATTTATAAGCAAAACCAAATCCCAGGTTTACTTGCCTTCCCGGCCGGTATCTTATGCTGGAATTTAGATTATTATCATTCACCTGGAAGAATGTGTACTTTGTTACACCCAGGGCTTTTAGTGAAAGTTCATTAGAAAAATTAGAAATATATGAAGTATCATGGGATTGATAAAGGATTTCGTTAATTAATTTCTGTGTTTTTTTTAGCACACTATCGGCCTGCGAAATTTGTGCCTTGGATACATGCTGATACGAAAAGAAAAGGGCTGCGATTAGAAAGAGTCTTAGGTACGAAAAGTAGTTTCCTGCCAGCATATTTCAATCAATCAATGGATTGAAAGTTAATTAATATCCCGGCTATTTATGAAATTATATGGAGAAACTTTCTCCGCACCCACATGTTCTGGATGCATTGGGATTGATGAATTGGAATCCTTTTCCATTTAGCCCGTCAGAGAAGTCCAGGGTGGTGCCCATGAGGTACAAAAGGCTCTTTTTATCGACAAAAATTTTTACGCCTTTATCTTCAAATATGTGGTCCCCTTCTGATGATTGGTTGTCAAAATCAAGATCATACATTAATCCCGAACATCCTCCTCCTTTTACAGATACCCTTACCTGGTAGTCTTCGGAATGGCCTTCATCGGTACGAAGTTGCGAAATTCTGCTTTTGGCTTTATCAGTAATTGTTATCATAGTAGTATCTGTTTCTGTCAAGTGCTATTGCCTGTTTGTAATTTGTCTTTCCGGTTTTCGGTTCAGGTAATTGGATTTAGTGTTATATGAAATACCGACAAGGTATTGATGTCCCTGCCGTAATACAGCTTATCAAGGGCCTCGTACATGTTCCTGGCCCTGAAGTAACTTGTGTGCAATTCAGTTTCTCCTTTTGCTCTCCACTGAATAGTATAATGATTTTCTTTTTCAATGTTTTTAGAAACGTAGCTGTACATATTTTTTAATACATCCAACTTATCGTAGCCCTCGCTTGTATGAAATAAAAACGATTGATTGTGTCTCGGATTTACTGTAATTAAATCTAATCGTACCTTACCGTTGGAAGGGCTGAAATCAAAAATGAGCGTAGCATTGTCAAGCCCCAGGTAATCCTCAATTTTTTTCTGAGCGCTGGCCAACTCCACATGGATATCTACGTTCGAATCAATCATTGTTCCTTATGTTCCTTGTTCTTTTTTCTGTTTTGCTTTTTAAGACCAACAGGATTCATGAATTTTACCTACAAAAATAAACAATAATGTTTAAATCCGAATTTGAATGGAAAAAATTGACCATATCGGGATTGCGGTAAAGGATATCACAGATTCCGAAAAATTGTTTTCCCGGTTACTCTATGATGATGCGTATAAAACTGAAGCTGTACCATCCGAAGGTGTTTCTACCACATTTTTCAACATTGGTGGGAATAAAATCGAGCTTCTGGAAGCTACAGATAAGGATTCTCCCATAGCAAAATTTATAGCCAAAAGAGGAGAGGGGATCCATCATATAGCATTTGAAGTTGAGGATATTGAATCGGAAATGATGCGTCTTAAGGATGAAGGTTTTATTTTATTGAATGATGCCCCTAAAAAAGGGGCTGACAACAAACTTGTGTGTTTCATCCACCCAAAATCCACTAATGGGGTACTCATTGAATTGTGCCAGGAAATAAAAGACAGAAATGACTGAAAAGCGTACAGAGATAAAAGAATTGGGTGAATTCGGCCTGATCAATCGAATAAGTGAGAAAGTTGAACTAACAAACACATCCACTAAAAAAGGAATAGGGGATGATGCAGCTGTTATCGATAACGGGGATGAATTTACACTTGTTTCCACAGATCTTTTATTGGAAGGTATTCATTTTGACCTGAGCTATATGCCTATTCAGCACCTTGGTTATAAGTCAGTGGTGGTAAATGCATCTGATATTGCAGCAATGAATGGAATTGCGAACCAGGTAACTATCAACCTTGGATTGAGCAACAGGATTTCCGTGGAAGCGGTGGATGCATTTTATGAAGGTGTACGTACAGCCTGCCAAAAGTATAAGATTGACCTTGTTGGAGGTGATACATCAGCATCGGCTTCAGGGTTAATTATTTCCGTTACAGCTATGGGTACCGTTGACAGAGCTAAAGTCGTTTACAGAAACGGCGCCAGGGATAAAGATATTATTTGCGTAACCGGTGACCTTGGAGGGGCGTACATGGGCCTGCAAATTCTGGAGCGCGAAAAACAGGTGTTTCTGACAAACCCGGAGATGCAGCCCAAACTGGAAGGGTACGACTATATCGTTCAACGCCAGCTAAAACCTGAAGCAAGGACAGACATTATACATGAACTGGCCGGCCTCGACCTGGTTCCAACATCCATGATTGACATTTCCGACGGACTTGCCAGTGATTTGATGCACATTTGTTCACAATCACATAAGGGGGCGCGAATATATGAGGATAAGGTCCCGATCGACCAGCTTACTTATAGCACGGCGGTTGAATTTAATATTGACCCATATACCTGCGCATTCAATGGGGGGGAAGATTATGAATTGCTCTTCACCATCAAGCAGGAAGATCTTCCTAAAATTGAGAAACATCCTGATATCCATCTTATCGGATATATTGATAAAAACCTGAAGGGCTCGAGTTTAATTACCAAAAGCGGGCAGGAAATTGAAATTAAAGCACAGGGTTGGAATCATTTTGAATCGGGTTAAAAGTCCGAATAAACTTGCCGGGTGGTACTGCCCGACCGGCAGGCTTGCACCCGGCGGGTTGATAGAAAATTATCGACCCGCCAGGAACGGAGCCCTTTAGTGAATGGAATTAGAATGCGAAAATTGTGATTTAGTTACTGGCTACCTGTGGGGCAACCCGCTGGGCGGCCTTGCACCCGGCGGGTTGAAAACTGCTAGTCGAAATAATAGTCTTCTGACTTTATGAATTCTTTATTTTCTTCATGATATCTTATAAACTCTTCTTTTGAATTAAAAAATGATAGAACTTCTCCCTGGTCAATAAATGTGGGTTTATTTGATAAGATAATTCGATACGATGAGTATTTCCAATCTGAAAAATTCAATACTAACCCATGGTGTATAGGGTTTCTGTGGATATAGTTTACAAGGATTCTAAAGTAGTCCTCATCCTCAACGGCTATTCTTTTAAACGGTTGAATAAATAGTCTACCCATCCTTCTATGAATTTTGTTAAATGATTTGGAATAGCTGTTAAAAAAATTGCTAAATACTTGGGTAATAAACTTCGAATATTCTTTCTCTTCAATATTGTGAAGCCCTGAAATATAATCAGACTCTTTAATCTTTAGAAGTAAATGAAAGTGGTTTGGGATCAGGCAATAAGCATAGATGTTTGCAATGGGGATAATAAATCGTTTCAACTTTTTTATAAAATATTCGTAGTCTTTTTCTGATTTAAAAAGCAATGCCTCACCAACTGCTTTGTTATAGATATGGTATGTTTCGCCACAAATCAAAGTCTCTTCTTTATTTACTGATTTTTGATAATCCATAAAACGTTTAGTTTGAAGATTGATAAAATTATAAAACTTTTCAGATTTTTCAACCCACCAGATACGCATCCTGGAACGAATGGATTTGGAATACTGAAATCGTGATATTGACCCCGGCTACTCGAGTAAACCTGCCGGGTGGCCCTTGCTCCCGGCAGGTTGAGAAATATCGACCCGCTAGGAACACGCCCTCCAATGTACAGATTAAGAATTGAAAGGTGCGAAATCGTCCGTGTCTACCTGTCGGGTCGACTGTAGGCAGGCTTGCTCCCGGCAGGTTGAGAGAAAGCTGCTCCAAAATTCTCGACCCGCCAGGAATCAGAGT
>SDBV01002492.1_pt1 | contig 27567 bp, 22 predicted proteins | sample 2277081 | NCBI WGS metagenome assembly SDBV01 (sample SAMN10402039, study PRJNA504765) | marine sediment metagenome | isolation source: marine sediment core GS10_PC15, 223 cmbsf | place: Arctic Ocean: Southern Knipovich Ridge | collected 2010 | reverse complement strand
TGTCGGTATGTGACCTGAGGATTACCCGCCGAGCAACGCAGCAGATAGTGCCTTAGGTGTTCTCTGGTGGGCCCAGAAGGACTCGAACCTTCGACCAATGGATTATGAGTCCACTGCTCTAACCAACTGAGCTATGGGCCCCAGCAATAGTAATTACTTTAAGTCAACTTGTTGACGCGGTGCCCTTTTGGGCCCTAACTACGATACTTTTTTGCCAAACCAAGATGAATTAAATCAGATACAACAAATAAGCGCAAATCAATATAAGTCGATAATCTTTAATTAAACTGTCAGACGCAATTTATGTCCATATTATGACAGATATAAGGTTGCTGCGCTCAGGTTTACCCTAAGGGATAGGACCTGACTATTTCAACTCCCTTGTGATGTTTGTGGCTATAGTCGTCTTGCCATCTTTCTCGGTCACGGCGATTATGACTCTTTCCTTATCTTTAACCGCTGTCTGGGTAGTCATGTTACCTGTCTCAAATGTGTTTTCTATCGTGTATCCTTCATCTTCCAGACCGGTCTTATAGAAATCGCTCACTTTACTTAAGCCGTCTTTAGTCTCATGCGTAACAATTATGAGCTGGGCCTTGTCTGACTTATTCGTGCTCGCGAACGTAAGCTTGGCGTCTTTGTAAATCGGAAAATCTTTTGGAAAATCTTTTGGTAATTTAACATTATCTCCAAGCTCGGTCTCTCCCTCGCTCTTATCGTTTTTATATTTATAACTTCCCTTGTCTTTATCGATCTTGACTTCACCTTCTCCGTCCTTATCTTTAAAAGTCTGGGAACCCGATAATGAACAGCCGGCGAGCGACGCTAATATAAGTAGAGCCGCAAGCAAGATTGATATCCTTCTCATAAGATCTCCTTTTAGATTGACGTGACGCTTATATTATCTAATTATAAAAACAATGGCTGCTTATTACTAGGCGTCTATGGGGAAATTAAAACCGTCTTCACTGCGATTATCAATATCCTTCACCTGATCGTCGAAGATTATCTTATTCCCGCCGAGTCTTTTTGCTAAGTACATATTGTTGTCCGCCTTATGTATCAAGTCTTTATAATTTCTATTGCAGCCGTCATAGGAGGCAACGCCGATACTTACCGTTGGCTTGATAGCCATCTTTATCATTTCCGGATCAAAGACCTCTAGGTTACCGACTTGAACCGCGATCCTTCCGGCGACGACTTTGGTCTGCATGAGATCGGTTTCCGGAAGAATTACTAAAAACTCATCCCCACCGAACCTTCCGACAATATCTGTCTTTCTACACGCGGCAATCAGCGCTGTGGCGATCAGCTTTAAGGCTTTATCCCCCGCTAAATGACCCAGATTATCGTTTATCATCTTCAGCTTATCGACGTCGATCATAGCGATCGATATCGTATGGTTATGTCTTACGGCCCTACTGAGTTCCCTCTCAAATCGAGACCCGATATATCTTCGGTTGTATAAACTGGTAACACCATCGGTGTCGGAAAGACTCTTAATGCGGGTATATAGCTGGCTGTTCTCAAGAGTCGGTCCGATCATATTCATTATTGAATCTATAAGTCCGAGATCCTCGCTGTTGAGGTGCTTGCCCTTTTCACTGCTTACCGCCAGTGTTCCCAGCACCGTGTTCTTTGATTTTATGGGAAATATAACCAGGTCACTGACCTCTTCGTTCGGCAGCCGTATATCCAGTATCCTTTTTGACATCCCGTTTCTCTCGATGACGACCGGCCTTTTAGCGTGTACTACTTCTTTTATATATCTTCTACTCAGTCTGTTTGCCGCGGCACCTGTGTATGACCTGACGATTGCGTGGTTTTTTATCACATAGGAAATATTTGAATCGTTATCCTTTAAAAGGGTTATCTCACCAACCGCGATTGGAAATAACTTTGAAAGCTGACTAAGAATCTGTCTAAGTATCCTGTCGATATGAAGCGAGGTGCTGAGGCTAAAAGCGATTCGATTAACGATCTCCAGCTCAATATTTTTCTCTGCCAGTTCCGCTGCTTTGTCCTGAGTACGATCTTCACGCGCAAAGCTCTTTTCAACCGCTTTTTTTTCACTGGCTATTAACTCTTTGTTGGATATTTCAAGACGTTTACTAACGTCAGCTAGCTCGTTGCCTCGCTCATCAAGTAGGCCTGCGAATTTTGATGAGACGTGTGCGAGCATGGCAAAAAATCCTGCCAGCATAAGAAGTGTCGCCGCGAAGAAGCCTTGCCCTCTTGATAAACTGGAACCTCTAAATATCTCTTGCGGTGGAATCAGGCCATTATTCTCTGCCAAGGCAATTGCGCTGAAGACGATGATGATAGTCGCGGTCACCGCCATCGCCTGTCTTCGTCTCAACCAAAAATTAGCGTAGACTATCAAAAAAGAGAACAGTATCGGGCTGACCCAGCCGATGCCGGCCGAAAGATATGATATCAGGGAAATTACTAAGATTTCGAAAATAATAAACGTAAGCTGTGCCCGTTTTTTTGATTCCGGACTCTTCGAGTCATCGTATATCTTTGAAAAAGCGAAAGACGATATGAACCATAGCACGATGACTATCATCAGCACATAGGAGATATTTAGGCCTAGGATAAACTTAAAAACTAAAGTAAGCCCTAGGAATGCAGCTATTAGGCTGCGACGTATTGTTTCTGTGCCTGCTTCCCTTTTGTAACTACCGTCAACAGCTTGATTTACCTCACCGGCAGCTCTTTCCATTTCACCATCATGTTTTAGCTTATATTACTATCTTCATCACCATAAACATCAAGGGCAAAACAAAAAAATAAGCTTATTTCTGGATCTTCTCGATTATCGCGTCCGCCATCTCTTTTGTCCCGGCGTTTCCACCAAGATCGTAAGTAACGGACTTACCCTCTTCGATAACAGCGGCTGTTGAGTTAAAGACCTTGTCAGCTGCTTCGTCTTCATTAAGATGTTTTAACATAAGAACGCTTGAGAGGATCAACGCTGACGGGTTGACTTTGTTCATTCCCGCGTATTTAGGGGCACTACCGTGTGTCGGCTCAAATACGGCCATATCTTCGCCTATATTGGCTCCCGGGGCGACTCCGAGGCCACCAATAAGACCGGCACATAGATCGGATAGAATGTCACCGTAAAGATTCTCGGTGACGATCACATCGTATTCCAGGGGCCGCTGGACAAGCTGCATGCACATATTGTCTATTAAGCGCTCTTCGAATTCAATGTCGTCGTATTTTTTCGCAACATCCTGACATGACCTTGAAAACAGCCCGTCAGTAAATTTCATAATATTAGCTTTGTGGACGGCGGTTACTTTTTTTCTATTCTCTGTTCTCGCGTAATCCATCGCGAACTTACAAATCCGTTCCGACGCGGCCCTTGAGATAGGTTTTATTGACTCGGCATGGTCGGCGTCGATCTCACGCTCGATCCCGGCATACAGATCTTCAGTGTTTTCCCGAACTATAACCAGATCTATGTTGGTATACTTGGATTGTACTCCCTTAAGCGATAAACATGGCCTAAGACAAGCATAGAGGTTTAATTCTTTTCTAAGAGCGACATTTACACTTCTAAAGCCGCTTCCTATCGGGGTCGTGATCGGCCCTTTGATGGCTACTTTGTTATTTCTTATTGACTCTAAGACATTATCCGGAAGCGGTGTTCCGTACTTTTCCATCACGTCGGCTCCCGCCTCAACGTCTTCCCAGTTGATATCGACTCCCGTAGAATCTACGACCCTTCTCATTGCTGCGGAAATCTCCGGGCCAATCCCGTCTCCGGGAATAAATGTTACATCATGCGCCATTTCTTCTCCTGTTTTTGTATTTTACTTCAGTCTAACTTAAATCCGCCATGTTTTTTGTAATGCGCCACTATTCCGCCGTCGGAAAGTATCCGTACCATTGCCGGTGGTAGCGGCTGAAATACAAGCTCTATACCTTTAGTCAGATCCTTGACTATCCCCTTCGAAAGATCTACTTCCAAAGCGTCACCCATATCTATCTTGTCAGTATCACAAACAAGAACCGGAAGACCGACATTTATTGAGTTTCTGAAAAATATTCTGGCAAAGGACTTTGCCAGGACCGCGCTTACACCGGCGATCTTGATTATGCGGGGGGCGTGCTCCCTGCTGGAACCAAGACCGAAGTTTCGGCCTCCGACAACAAAATCGCCTTTATTCATCTTGGAGGCAAAATCGGGATCGGCGTCTTCCAGGACATGCTTAGCAAGTTCCGGAAGGTCCGTCCGCAGATGAAACAGTCTGCCCGGTGCGATATGATCGGTCGAAATATCGTCGCCGAATTTCCAAGCTTTGCCTTTTAAGTTTTCCATATTTTCAATCATTTTCTTACCTTTACTTAACTTGTGTCAGAGCTCTAACCTTAAATCTGCTTTCAAATTCTTAGAAACTTTACTCCTTAACCAAAGCTCAGACCGACCGGCTGATAGTTTTGCGCTTTACAATTCAAGTTACTTGTTCTTGCGTTTCCATGTCTTTGGCCATCGGTCAAATTTTTCAATCTTAAATATTAAATCTTAAATCTTCAATTCAAGAAGCGCCATACGCTTCGAGTTACTAGTTTTTACGTTTTACGCCTTCGGCCCTCGATCAATATTTAAAATTTAATATTTACAACTTGCAATCGACAGTTTTATCGTCGTTACGAGGAGTCCTATTCCTGGACGACGTCGTAATCTTAAGGCTTTCCGCTTCGAGTTACTTATCTATAAATTCCCTGGGGTCCGTGATCTCTCCCTTGACAGCGGTAGCAGCAGCTGTTGCCGGAGACGCTAAATATATATATCCTTTCGGATTACCCATACGCCCTTGAAAATTTCTATTAGTAGTGGCGACACAAACTTCGCCGTCACCCAAGATACCGCCATGAACTCCTACACAAGCTCCACATCCCGGTCCGGTTATCATCGCTCCCGCTTTTACAAGCTCTTCGACTACCCCCGCCTTGATCGCCTCAAGATATACTTCTCTGGAAGCCGGGGTGACTATCAGCCGCGTTCCCTTCTTGACCGTGCGCCCCTTAAGAATCTTAGCAGCCTCCAACAGGTCGCTTAACCGTCCGTTGGTGCAACTTCCGATAAAAACCTGCTCTACTTTCTTACCGGCCGCATCCTCTACCGTACCGGTATTATCGACAGTGTGAGGAGATGATATCATCGGGACCAGTTTATCTACGTCGATTATATGTGTTTCTAAATACACGCCGTCAGCGTCTGCGGATACCGGTCTGTAATCATCCGGCCTTCCCTGCTCAGTCAAGTATTTTTTACTTATTTCATCAGCGGCTATTAAGCCGGCTTTCGCGCCGGACTCGACCGCCATATTGGCTAGGGTAAATCTATCGGTCATCTCCATTGACTCGACCGTCGGACCGGTAAATTCCAAGGCCTGATAGGTCGCTCCATCGGCACCTATCTTACCGATAAAATATATGATCGCGTCTTTAGGTGATACCCCGCTTGGAAACTCGCCCCTTAACTCAATCTTGATCGTCTCCGGTACCTTCATCCAGGTCTTTCCCGCCGCCATCGCGACAGCAAGATCGGTGGAACCCATTCCCGTAGCAAAGGCGCCCAGCGCCCCTGACATACATGTATGAGAATCAGCACCGATGACAACGTCTCCCGGGCTTGTCACCGACTCGACCAAACGCTGATGGATTACCCCGTCACAGATCTCTGAATATTTGGCTCCGGTACGATCGGCGAATGAACGAATCATCATGTGGGCGTTGGAAAGTTCTTTTCTGGGGCTCGGTGCGGCATGATCCATATAAAATATAGTCTTATCGGGATTTGCGACAGTAACGGCCCCCATCTCATCGAACTGTTGAATAGCTAGAGGTCCGGTGCCGTCCTGAAGAGCCAAAACGTCGACATCAACTATTACAATATCACCGGCTTTCGCATCTGTATTACTCTTTGCCGATAATATCTTCTCAGCTAACGTTTTGCCCATCTGTCTGGTGCTCCCCGTCTTTCTCTTTTTGGTCCAGATAGTCCTGATATATACTCATGAGCTCTTTATCGAAGAGTGCTCGCTTTAGCTGAACTGACATACTCCTTACCGCAACTAAAACATCCTGAGCTTCTTCCGAGGTTAGTTCGATTCCGTATTCATGAAACTTTGCTTCTATAGACGCTCCGCCGGAATGCTTACCTATTACCAATTGCCTGGTAAGACCGACTTCCTCCGGAGAGAACGCCTCGTAGGTCTTTGGGTCTTTTATAACCCCGTCCGCGTGGATACCCGACTCATGGGCAAAAACATTTGTGCCGACTATCGCTTTCCAGATAGGGATCGTCCTTGCTGATGCCGCGGCTACATACTCTGAAAGCTCCCTGAACATCTCTGTTTTTAAGCCGAGGTCGTGATTTCCGATATACTTCATCGCCATTACGACCTCTTCTAAGGCGGCGTTTCCAGCCCTTTCGCCAAGACCGTTAATAGTCGTGTTGATCCATGTAGCCCCGGCCTTTACCCCCGCGAGGGCATTTGCCGTTGCCATTCCGAAGTCGTTATGGGTATGCATCTCAATATCCAAATCGACCTCTTTTACCAGCTGCTCAATCATATTAAACGTCTCGAAAGGCTCCAGGAGTCCGATAGTGTCGCAAAAGCGAAGCCTGTCAGCACCGGCTTCTTTGGCGTTTAGTCCAAATTCTATTAAGAATTCCAAGTCGGCCCTTGAGCCGTCTTCAGCGTTTACAGATACATAAAGGTCATGCTTCTTGGCAAAATCGACAGTTTTAGAGATGCTGTCTAAAACCCATTGCCTTGATTTTTTAAGCTTCTTCTCAATATGAATGTCGGAAACGGCGATAGAGATGGCTACAGCGTCTACCCCGCAATCGATAGAACTCTGGATATCGCTTTCTACCGCGCGATTCCATGCCAGCACACTAGTATTAAGCCCGAGTGCCGCTATGCGTTTTATAGTCTCCTTTTCGTCACCGCCCATAGCCGGTATGCCGGCTTCTATCTGATGAGCGCCTACAGCGTCCAACAATTTTGCAATCCTTATTTTTTCTTCATTCGCGAAAACGACACCGGCCGTCTGCTCGCCGTCTCTTAGGGTAGTATCGTCGATTTTTACCGATTTACCCGCAGTCGCTCTATCAATGTCAAAATCTTTTAATTGAGACAAAAGTCCCCTCCTAAAAAATGCATCAGCTAGTCAAGTATTGTAATTTTACAATATATAAGTCTTGAGAAGCATTGGAACAGTTATCAATACTACCGAAAAGTAGTACCGATGGCAAATATTTAGTATTTAGCCAAGATTTCTCTTAACAGCTTATTTACAACTTGTGGGTTCGCCTGACCCTTGGTAGCTTTCATTACTTGTCCGACCAGGTAACCTAGAACTTGCTGCTTTCCGGCCTTAAAATCCTCGACCGAGCTTGGGCTTGCCTCTATTACCTCTTCGATGATCGCTTGAAGCGATGACTCGTCAGATATCTGTTCAATTCCCTTTTCCTTTACGATCGATGAAGCGTCTTGTCCACTCTCGTACATCTCCAAAAAGATATCTTTAGCCATTTTTCCGCTGACCGTACCTTTATCGATAAGCCCTAGTAATTCGGCAAGCGAAAGGGGTGAGATCGGTGAATCGTCGATCTCCTTACCTTCGGCGTTAAGATGCATGGAAAGCTCTCCCATGATCCAGTTGGCGACCGTCTTCGATTTATCAAAACTTTTTAGAACCGCTTCGAAATAATCTCCCATTGCCTTGGTCGCGGAGAGAAGTCCGGCGTCGTATTCGGATAGCTTGTACGCGCTTATAAATCTAACTTTTCTTGCTTCGGGAAGCTCCGGGAGAGTAACCCTTATATCTTCTATCCATTTATCCGATATATCCATGGGAACTAGATCCGGATCGGTAAAGTAACGATAGTCGTGGGCCCCTTCTTTGCTTCTAAGGCTAGTTGTAAGATTTTTCGCGGCGTCCCAGTGCCTTGTCTCCTGAATTACTTTATCGCCTTCGCTTAAAACCTTTTCCTGACGAAGGATCTCGTATTCGAGCGCTTTTTGCAAAGCCCTAAAAGAGTTCATATTCTTTACTTCAGCTTTTACGCCTAGTTCTTTATCGCCCTTGACCCTTAGAGAGACGTTGGCATCGCATCTCATCGAACCTTCTTCCATATTGCAGTCCGATACCCCGAGGCTTAAAACAAGTTGTCTCAGTTTTTGCATAAATGCCCTAGCTTCCTCAGGTGTTTTGATATCAGGCTCGGTAACTATCTCCATAAGAGGCGTTCCCGCCCTATTGAAATCGACCAGCGAATATTTGGCATCCGCTATCCTGCCGGTCTTGCTTTGATGGAGCATCTTACCTGTATCTTCTTCCAGATGTACCCGGTTTATCCTAACCCTGCTATGGCTGCCCCCCGCATCTACATCTAGATGACCTTCGGTACAAAATGGTCGTTCGAACTGGGATATCTGATAGTCCTTCGGCATGTCGGGATAGAAATAGTTCTTTCGATGAAACTGGGTGAATGAGGCGATACCGCAATCGAGCGCCAGGCCGGTCTTGATCGTATATTCGATCGCCTTCTTGTTGGCGACCGGCAGTGACCCGGGCATTCCCAAACAGACTGGGCAGACCCTGATATTCTCCTCGCCACCGAACTCGACCTTGCAACCGCAGAACATCTTGCTCTTGGTAAGTAGCTCTACATGTATCTCAAGCCCGATAACCGTCTCGTATTCGATTTTTGTTTCCGTTAGCGACATAAGAGCATTTTAGCACGCCTCCGGCGTGAATTGTAAATAGCAAATATTAAATATTAAATATTAAATATTGAACAATTGTCAAAAGAAAATGAGTACAAAACAATGCATAGAGTGAAGACTTTATTACCAAAGCCGATTTGACGCTAAAAACTAAAGCAGTTTATTTTATTTTTAATATTTCCGATTCACGGTTATCACCCGGTTAATTATCAGAGCGTAAGTAGTAAAAGTTAGCACGCCTCGGGCGTGAATTGTAAATAGCAAATTGTAAGTATTAAATATTGAGCAATTGTCAAAAGAAAATAAGTGCAAAACAATGCCTTGCTTAAAGACTTTATTGCCAATGCCGGTATGACCCACAAAACTGAGGCAGTCTATTTAATATCAAACCTTCCAGCTCCAGCTCCCATACTTCTTGCTTTCTAACTCACCTCTAATGCTCTTTTTACTACTGGTCAAATTTTGCAATTTACAACTTACAATCTGCAATTTACAACTCGAGAAGCGAATTCCGCTTCGAGTTACCTGCTCTTGCCTTTATGCCTTTGGCCCTCGATCAATATTTAAAATTTAATATTTACAACTTGCAATTTACAATTCGAGGCTAAAAGCCGAGTCAAGCACTCCACCGCTCTTCTTCCTCGCTGAGGTCTACAACGTCGGGCCTGATCAGATTAATAAAATCCGCCACGCTCATCTTGATCGACTCTGTATGAGAGCCGGCGGGGAAAAGGATCGTCTCGTGCCCGATCAAATTCCTGTCCACATATACAGGAAAGTCAAAAATATCCCCTAAGGGTGGGATAGCGCCCAACTCCCAGTCGTTGAATTCGTCGACCATTTCATCTTCCGTTTCAAGCCTTGAGTGCTTATTACCGGTAGCTTCCCTAATTTTTTGATTGCTTATCCTGTGCCCGCCCGGGACGACTATCAAAGCGCGCTCACCATGTCCGGTCACGACCAGACATTTCGCGATCTCGTCGGCGTCTACCCCAAGCTCTCTTGCCTCTTCTATAGTGCTATAGACTCGGAGATGGTTATATACTTCATAATCGACTTCGTTTTCGTCAAGATAATCCAATACTCTTTGATCCGCGGCCATAATCATTCCTCCTGAAAATTATTAATTTTTCTTACTATCTTTACTTCCCTTTTCTTAATAAAAATAAGTCACCTGCGGCTCAAAAATAAGCAAAAAAATATCGCGTTGTTTAGGCGCGAGTTTTTAATTTCTATTCAGATGTAATAACCAAAGCGGCTACAAGAAGCCCTTTCTCATCTTATCTAATTTTTCTCTTACATCATCGGGAAGGGTCTCTTCTAAAAAAACTCTTTTTTGCCGCCCCTTATCTTCCTTGATATCTTCTTGGCTCTCCCTGAATTTCTCCCCTAACTCTCTCGGGGTCATTCTCCTGACATTTGATCTAAAGACAACTTTTTGTTCATTGTAATCGGCAGTGACAACAGTGACATTGTCCGATCCGCAGCTATAACTTAATCTCTCGATGATGGTATCGGCCGTCTTACCTTTATCGGTAAATATGATCTCTACACCAGCTACTTTTTTGGAGCTTTTGCTCACCCCGTCAAAAACAACACATATTTCTTCACCTGACGTACCGCTAAGCCCCACAAGGTCCTCGATAAAAAGATTTATCGACGCTTCCATGTCGTCGGAAAGAAATTTCTTGTATTTATCGAGCTTATGGATCACATTAAAGCCGTCTACCAGTAGCTTCTTTGTCATCTCCTTGCCCCACTTTTTTTTCTCCGACATTCATGGAGAAGGATTCCGGCGGATACAGAGACGTTTAGCGAGGCGACTTTCCCAAACATGGGGATCTTGACCAGAAAATCGCATTCTTTTTTGACCAGCCGAGTCAGTCCGCTTCCCTCGCTTCCCAAGACGATAGCCGCTTTTTTCGGCCATTCAAATTCATCCACGTCTTGCCCAAGGTCACCTTCGGCGCCTATTAGCCAGAATCCGTTATCCTTCAACTGTCTGCCGGCGTCAGTCAGGTTCGCCTTCACAATCGGTATATGCTCTATAGCCCCAGCGGATGCCTTCCACGCGGCCGGAGAGATAGTTGCCGACCTGGCCTTCGGAATTACCACGCCGCTCGCTCCAAATATCTCAGCCGACCTTATGATCGAGCCGAGGTTCTGAGGGTCGGTAATGCCGTCCAGCAACAAGACAACCGAGATGTCCTCTTCGCTTGTCTTATCTATTAGATCGCCGACCACAAATGTTTTGAAGGGTTCAGCGACAGCCACGACACCCTGATGGGCGCCTCCGGCCGTGATCTCATCTAGTTCTTTTCTCTTCTTCGACTCGACTCTTATCTCTCTATCTCTCGCTTTATCGACCAAGGCTTTTTCGGATCGCCTCGTCTCCTCGCTTAGATAGATCTTGATTATCTTTCTGTTACTTTTTAAAAGTTCGCTTACGGGGTTCTTGCCATATATTATCTCTTCGATCAGTCAACCTTTCCGGATAAGTTATTACTTGATCTTTTTAACTCTCGGTCCCTGAGGAGTGTCTTCCAGCTCAAAGCCAATATCAATTATTTGCTGCCTGATCTCGTCCGCTTTTTCCCAGTCCTTTTCTATTCTTGCCTGCTCCCGGGCATCAAGTAGGGCTTTTACTTCTTCTTCACCGTCTTCGCCGTCCTCAGTCAATGCCTCTAGGGAAAGACCCAAAGCGTTATTTAGAAGGTCCAGAGTCAACTCTTTGGTAGCTTTAAGTGAATCGCTTTTTGGGATTTCATCTTTGCCGATGATAAGAGAGTTTACCTCCCTGACATGCTCAAAAACCACGCCCAGCGCGGCTGCTGAGTTAAAGTCGTCATCCATTGCCTCTATAAAGCGCTTTTTGACACGGTCATTTATTGAATTTAACTCGGACGATAACGCGTCGCTCTGCTGACTCTTGCTGGAAATTGTGAATTCGATATTCGCGAGAAATGTTTCTACCCTCTCAACCTTGGCTTTAGCCTCTAACAGGCCTTTCTCGGTATAATCAAGATGATTCCTGTAATGAGTCCCCAACATAAACATCCTAATCACGTTGGTTGACCACTCTTTTAACGCCTCCTGAAGCAGGGTGAAATTTCCAAGAGATTTCGACATCTTCTCTTTATCAATATTTAAAAGACCGCAATGAGCCCAGTATCTTACGAACGGCTTTTTACCGGTTGCCCCTTCCGACTGAGCTACTTCGTTTTCATGATGGGGAAATATCAAGTCCTGAGCTCCGCCGTGGATATCAAAGCTCATCCCCAAATACTTAAGCGACATCGCCGAACATTCGATATGCCATCCGGGCCTGCCGTCCCCCCAAGGGCTTGGCCACTTCGGCTCTCCCGGTTTTGCCAGCTTCCACAAAGCAAAGTCCATAGGATCTTCCTTGTTAGTATCTATTTCGACCCTTTCACCCGCCCTCATGTCCTCGAGATCTCTTCTGGACAACTTTCCGTAATCCTCAAACTTTCTTACAGAAAAATAAATGCCGTCAGGTGTCTCGTAAGCCAGGCCATTGCCTTCTAGGTCTTTGATGAGTTCGATCATCTCCGCTATTGTCTCGGTGGCTTTCGGGGCGGCGCTTGGCGATTTTACTCCAAGCTGCGACATCTCGGACTGAAAAGCGTCAGTATATTTTTTTGATACGTCCTCGGGGGCGATGCCCTCTTCTTTGGCTCGATTGATGATCTTATCGTCGACGTCTGTAATGTTTTGAACGAACTCTACATCAAAACCTCTCCATTCCAGATATTTTCTCATCACGTCAAAACTAAGAAAAGTTCTGGCGTTACCGATGTGGATATAGTTGTAGACTGTCGGCCCGCAGACATACATGCCGACCTTCCCCGGGTTATTCGTTTCAAATATCTCTCTTTTTTTTGTAAGTGTATTGAATATCTTTATCGCCATCTAATATCTCATCTCTCTTGACCGATCACCTTGTCAAGGCGGCTGATAGTCTTCTCTTTTCCCAGTCCGTCTATGACCGAAAAAAGCTCAGGACCTGAATCCAGCCCCGTCAAAGCAAGACGTAGCGGATGGTAAACAGCCTTTCCTTTTATTCCATCCTCCTTAAGGTCGCCGGCTACACTTTTTATCAGATCTCTTATTAAGTCGCAGTCCAGATCTTCGACACCGCCTAGCCTCTCCCTGAAAAGACTCAAAACTTTTATCGACGGCTCCCCTCTCAGTTCTTTTAAGGTATCGTCAGCCAGCTCGGGATCGCTAAAGAAAATCTTTGCGTAGAGGGGCGCGTCGGCAAGCGTTGTAAGACTGGTCCGAATAGCCTCCGTGATCTTCTGTACGTTATGATCCTTAGAGTCCATTCCAGCGGCCGACAGATACGGCTCGATTAATAGCGTAAGCCGCTCCACAGGCATCCTTCTTATCCACTGGCCGTTTAGCCAGTCCAACTTTGGAAGATCGAAGATCGCCGGACTCTTAGAGACACGATCGATCGAAAATTTTTCTACAAGCTCGTCGATATCGAATATCTCATTTTCGTCACCGGACGACCAGCTTAAAAGAGACAAATAATTGATTATCGACTCCGGAAGGTATCCCTTACTTTTATACTCTTCTATTGATGTCGCCCCATCTCTCTTTGAGAGCTTTGCCTTATCTTTACCGAGAATCATCGAAAAATGACCGAACATCGGCCGGGGCTCACCTAAGACATCGTAGATCATTATCTGCCTGATAGTATTTGTGATATGGTCCTCACCTCTTAGTACGTGCGAGATACGCATAGTTATATCGTCTACGGCGGCGGCAAAATTGTAAGTGGGCATCTTGTCCGCTTTTGCAATAATAAAATCGCCTATGACCTCGGATGATATATTTATTTTATCTTTTATAAGATCCTTGAACTTGATCTCGCGGGGCCCATCGTCTCTATCGATCTTAAACCGTATTACGCCGGGCTTTGATAAAAGCTCGCGCTTACGCCTTTCGTTGTCGCTTAGCTCCCGGCACTTACCGCTATACATAGGCATCCTGCCGGACGCGAGAGCCATCTCTCTTTCTTCTTCAAGCTCTTCAGGGCTGCAATAGCAGTGGTAGGCATTGTCACTTTTTAAGAGTCTCTTCCAGTAATATTTATAAGTGTTAAGTCTTTCACTTTGTCGATAGGGACCATGTCCTCCGCCGATATCCGGTCCTTCGTCCCAATCTATCCCCAGCCATTTTAAACTCTCGATGATCGATTGTTCGAACTCCACGGTCGATCTTGTCTTGTCGGTATCCTCAATCCTTAAAATAACCTGGCCGTGGTAGCGGCGCGCGAAAAGCCAGTTAAAGAGCGCCGTTCGTGATGTTCCTATGTGAAGATCGCCTGTAGGGCTTGGAGCGAACCTGACCCTTATCGGACTTTCCATTAAACGACTACCTCTCTCTTCGATGGATTTTTTTCATCAACAAGCGCAACGCATTGAGCCGCTACGCCCTCGCCTCTGCCGGTAAAGCCCAGCCCTTCGGTGGTCGTTGCCTTAACGCTCACTCTTTCGACCTCTATGCAAAGAGTGCCGGCAATATTCTCTCTCATTTCCTGCCTGTAATTCGCTATCTTCGGCTCTTCCAGTATGGCGGTAATATCAATATTTTCTATAAAAAACCCTTCGTCCTCGATGATTTTTTTTGTTTTCTTCAGAAGCTCGATGCTGGAAATATCTTTAAATTCAGGATCGGTATCGGGAAAATGGGCGCCGATATCCGCGGCGGCGATGCTTCCAAGCAGAGCGTCGATGACCGCGTGAATGACTACATCCGCGTCAGAGTGGCCGATCAGACCATTCTCAAACGGGATCAGGACACCGCCAAGATAAAGCTTACCCCCAGCGTCGAACCGATGAACATCAAACCCTGAACCGATCCTCATACCACACTTTCCTTTTCCTTCATGATAGCTGAAATAATACTAAGATCACCCGGGGTTGTTACCTTAAGGTTCTCGTAATCTCCAAACACAAGCTTTACGGGCCGCCCGAGCCTTTCCACTAGCGATGAGTCGTCCGTGCCCTGATAGTCGTCACTGACAGCCAGAGCATAAGCATCTATCAGAACATGGTAGTCAAAGACTTGAGGTGTCTGAGCCGCCCACAGGCCTTCTCGAACCAGAGTGCTGGCTATCACATCCATCTTACCGGCAAGCTTTATAGTATCGGTTACCGGAACCGCGAGTATCGCTCCGTTGTCAGCGGTGGCGGCCTCTATGACCGCCTCTATTTTTTTAACCGTGACATTGGGTCTTGCCCCATCGTGGATTATCACCTTTTCTGTTGTCTTATCCAGACTCATAAGTCCCAGATAGACAGAATCCTGGCGACTCTTGCCACCGGCAATTATACTATCTACCTTGGCGAAGTGAAATTTATCGACTACATCTCTTCTGCAAATCTCTATTGACTCTTCGTTGGTAACGATCGTTATCGAATCTACGGACCTACAATGTTCTAAGCAAGCGATAGAGTACGATAGTAGCGGTCTGCCAAGGAGATCTATAAACTGTTTTCCAGTCTTATTCTTAAATCTTCGGCCTGCCCCGGCCGCGACGACGATTGCGCGGTTCATAAACTACCGGTTCTCTCCTTTTGCCTTGGCGAATATCATCCTGCCTGCCGGAGTCTGGAGCACGCTCGTAACGATCAGTTCGGCATCGCTGCCCACCAGAGAAACACCATCTTCAACAACGACCATCGTGCCGTCTTCCAGATAGCCGACCCCCTGGCCTTCTTCCTTGCCCTCTTTTATAATTCTTACCTTCATCCCCTCACCCGGGATAGCGACTGATTTTACAGCGTTGGCGAGGTCGTTGATGTTAAGTACCTTAACCCCTTCTACAGAGGCTACCTTGTTTAAGTTGTAATCGTTAGTGAGGATCGCAGCTTCGATCATTTTCGCGTGTTTCACTAGTTTAGCATCGACTTCTCTAATCTCGGGGAAATCCTGATCAGATATCTCCAACTGTACGTTGGGTTCAAGCTGTATCTCCCTTAGAACATCAAGGCCGCGCCGACCACGTGAACGTTTAAGAGAATCATCTGAATCAGCTATATATTGAAGTTCGTTGAGCACATACCGGGGAAGGATCGCCTCTCCCTCCAAAAATCCGCTCTTGCCAATATCTAATATTCTTCCATCAATGATGACATTAGTATCGAGTAATTTTTTAGTGGGGACACCTTCTCTTGAATGTTTGGCAGCGTTGAAAAGCCTGTCCAGATCCTTCCATCTTCTCGAGCCGAAGCGCAATCCGAGGCCGCCAAACATCAGGAAGACCAAAACAATGTAGAAAAGCTTAATTAACCTGAATCTGTCAGGTATAAAAAACGCAGGAAGCGATACCAGCAACGCAAGTATAAGCCCGATAAGTACACCGGCTACGCTGGAAATCAGCTCGGCAAGGGGGATTTTTTGGATGCCGTCTTCTATCCAAGTGAAGAATTTTGTCAGCCATCTGCCAAGAAAGCCACCTAATAAATATCCAAGACCGGACCCGAGAATAATCGAAATAACTAATATAAATAATCTGGAAGTTGATGTCCCGATCTCTTGAATAAACGTTGACCCGTAAGCTCCGGCAATTGCTCCACCAAGAATAAAGACAAAGCGAATGATCTCAACTATCATCTTTATCGGCTACTTTGATCTAAATACTTTGTTAGCCTCGACCTCCTTATACTTTGCTGGGCGGTGTATGATGTATAAATAAAAATAAATTATTTAATTGTCTAAACGCTTCACAAAAATGATACATCTTTCGATAATTATATTGTCTAAAAAAGACTTTTCAAAATCGAGCACATTATACAAGGAGACTGTAAAAATAACAATCGATTTACTCGATCAATTTCAAGAAAACGCTTCAAAATACCTCACTAACGAGCGAAGTTTTTTAGATATAATCGTAAAACTACAAGAATCCGCCGCCTGCGTCATTTGAGCCATTTTCAAATCCATTACTGATTGTGACTATATTCCCTGTCAAGCTTTCGACCAACCCATCCCCGCCGACGCGAGTCTCGAAGAGATAGGCAAGTATGTGCGCTCCAATCTTAAGCCTTTCTTCGTCTCCACAATACGTTCGCTACATTCTTTTTACTTGTCCTTTGCACAACCCAAAAGTTTTCAATTTTCATCCTTAACTTACTCCCTTACTCCTTACTCCCTTACTCCTTATGAGTATTGGGTATAGAAAATCAGAGACGGTTTCGAGCAAAGAGATGATGATATGTCTGATAAAGAGAATAAAGCGATAATCACTAATCTTATAAATGAGCTAAGCAAGGGAAATTCTGCAGCTTATAGTAGCGCTATCGAACCGGACTGCGAGATCATGTATTGGACCGGTGAATCGATGAGCAAGGAAGATTTTATCGACTTTATCGATACGGTCGCCGTTACCCACCCGGACTTTAATATCTCTATCGAGGACATCATCGCCAGCGACGACAAAGTCGTCGTCCGTTACACGGAAAGCGCGATAGTAAAGGGTAGCTTTATAGGGATGGAACCAAACAAAAAAAGATATTCACTTCCAGCGATCGAGATCTACCGTCTCTCTAACGGCAAGATCAACGGGCTTTGGATGGCGTGAGTTGAGGGTGTCAGGGTTAGGAGTGAGAGAGTGAGGAGTAAAAAAATAGAGCTGAAAGCAGATTTGAGAGGTCCAGGCAAGGAACAAGAATGATGAAAGGATTGCTGATAGTGCATTTGAGGACTTGCAGATTGCCGTCGATGTAGGCCTGGGTATGGCAGACAGAGCCTTCGCTAGTGATAAACTGCACCTTTTTCAAAGACTCGAGTACGATTAGCGATGAGCATAGAGGATAGAATTTAAGGACTAAAAATTGAGAACAGAGACTGGATGAGCGGTTATTGTAAAGCGTCAAGACAACTATGATTATGTCAGTCTATTAGCGGGAGATTCTTCACGCCGCGTTACGCTTTCTTGAAAATAGCAAGAGTGTCGTCATCTTGCATTTTTGGCCTATAAAAATGCTATTGTTATTTCCCTCACGACTCCATGATTTATTCGGATTATCGATTTTTTAACTTTCCCCGTTACTGAAGTACTCTGGTTTTACGCTTTTCCCTCCAGACTTTAGACTTATCCCTCTTGACTAAAACCCCCGATCAATATCACATATATCTCTCAAGCAGATTATATTCTTTAAGTCTTCTAAGACCTTCCTGGATCGCCTGAGCGCGAACAGCGCCGACACCTTCTACGTCATCTAACTCCTCGACGGAAGCGTGGATGATGGATTGAAAATCGTGAAAGTGGTCGACAAGCTTATTGATCACCCTAAGCGGTAGCCGGGGTATCCTTCTTAGAAGCCTGAATCCGTGCGGATGGACCGTTTTATCCAATTCGCTTACATCGCTGTCATATCCCAGTACTATCGAAATATTCATCAGATCGAAGAGATCTTCAGCGTCTGCCTCTTGAAGGCTGTCCCTTACCTTTTCAGCCGACTGATCATTCTCGTTGTAATCTTTGATCAACATCATCGAATCGTCGTCGACGCCGGCAATAAGCTCTTCCAGCTGCATTCTAAGGAGCCTCCCTTCTGAACCAAGCTCATTGATATAGCGTTGAATTTCGTGACCGACCCTCTTTACCATTTCGCCCCTTTGGGCGACTGTCAGCACATCCACAAGGACAACCAGATCCTCAAATTCCAAGGCGTTCAGATTTGAAGAGACTTGATCTAAGCGGCTCTTGTATTTCTCAAGAGTCTGCATTGCTTGATTTCCTTTTGAAAGAACGACCCTAATATCTTGTAGAGCGTATTTAAAATCATCGATATATAACGATATGACTTCTCTCTTCTGAGAAATGGAGATAACCAGTTCTTTGGTCTGCTGGGCGACTCTCTCGGCTGTGCGGTGACGCATGCCTGTCTCGTTGGTAACAAGAGATGGGTCCGGCACCAGGTGGACGTTGGCGTAAAGGATTTTCGAGACAGATTCGTCCAAGATGATAGCGCCATCCATCTTCGCGAGCTCATAGAGTTTCTGGGAATTAAAATCGCAATTTATCTCAAATCCGCCCGTTATGATATCTTTGACCCTCGGGGAGTCGCCGATGACTATCAAGGCGCCCGTCCTTGCGCTTAACACGTGGTCAAGTCCCTCTCTTAAATGGGTCCCGGGGGCGACCTTTACAAGGGCTTCAGTTAATCTTTCTTCTGCCTTTTTCTTCACTAATCAGCCTGTTACCTTTTTTTATTTAGATTACTTGCTCGATCGCCTGTTGTAAAGAGTCAACCGGCCGTAGTCTTACCCCGTCTACTTTTCTTAACTTTTCAACATCGTGACGAGGCATGATTATTTGTTTAAAGCCTAGCTTGATCGCTTCGTTTACCCGCTGATCCATCCGGCTTACATACCTGATCTCCCCACCAAGACCGATCTCACCGAAAGCAACAAGGTCATCCGGCAGGCATTTATCTTTATGGGCGGAAGCGACGGCCAGGGCAAGTCCCAGGTCTATGGCCGGTTCTACAACTTTTAATCCACCGATGACATTGACATACACATCTTCCTGTTCAAGATGAAGACCGGCTCTTCGTTGAAGGACCGCAAGTGTCAAAAGAGCCCTGTTGTAATCAAGGCCGCTGGTAAGGCGCCTGGGTATGGATAAGTATGACTTACTGACAAGGGCCTGCAACTCTACAAGCAACGGCCTGGTTCCCTCCATCGTCGCAATTACTATTGAACCCGGACTACTTTTCGGCCTCTCCGCAAGCAAGGCCTCAGACGGGTTGGTTACCGCGACAAGACCGTTATCTTTCATTTCGAAAATAGCCAATTCGTTAGTGGGTCCGAACCGATTCTTTATAGTCCTTACCAGACGATATGAATTATGATTGTCGCCTTCAAAATAAACCACGGTATCCACCATATGCTCAAGTAACCGGGGGCCGGCAATGGACCCGTCTTTGGTCACATGACCGACAAGGAAAATCGGGATACCCCAACTCTTCGCCAGCCTCATAAGCTCACCGGCACACTCGCGGACCTGAGAGACGCTACCCGGCGCGGAAGAGACATCGGGATGATAAAGGGTTTGGATGGAATCGATTATCACCATCTCCGGAGCGACTTTTTCGATCTGCTCCTTAATGTTGTCGATCGCTATCTCTGAGAGTATAAACAGGTTGTCATTGACCGCTCCCAGCCTGTCGGCTCTGATCTTTACTTGCTGGATTGACTCCTCTCCGGAGATAACAAGAACAGGTATTCCCTGTTTCGCAACATTACTCGCGGTCTGAAGAAGCAGCGTCGATTTTCCGATCCCCGGCTCTCCCCCGACAAGGATAAGTGAGCCGGCAACGATCCCGCCACCCAATATCCTATCCATCTCGTCAATTCCGGTTAAAAACCGCTTATCTTTTACCGCCTTCACATCACCTATTGGAAGCGGTTTTTGAGATGAAAAAATCCACCGTGATTTTTCCTGTTCACGATGGCTCTTCTCTTCGACATATGTATTATATTCGCCGCAATCCGGACATCTCCCTATCCACTTGGGTGATACCGATCCGCAGCTCTGGCACGCGAAAAAGGATCTATCTTTTTTCATGCACCACTTTTTGGTCCCCCGGTTGCTACTTTTTTCTTTTTCAGGCTTAGCTTCATCTCTCCATCGACGTTATCGACAAGAACCGTCTGGCCATCTTTAAATTGTCCCGACAAAACCGCTTCGGACAGCGGGTCCTCGATCAATCTTTGAATGGCTCGGCGCAACGGCCTTGCGCCGGACGACGGATCATACCCCTCGTCTACCAACAACTCTTTCGCCGAGCCGGTGAGCTCTATGTCAAGATGACGTTCCTTGACCTGAACGCGCAGACGGGCGATCATCAGATCGACGATTGATGTGATCTCATCTCTGGTAAGCTCATGAAAGACGATGACATCATCTATCCTGTTTAGAAACTCAGGTCTAAAAGTCTTTTTAAGCTCACTTGTGACCTTATCTTTCATATCATTATAGGACTGCTCTTCGTTGTTTGTCTGGCTAAACCCAAGCGGTGTCCCCTTCTGAATATATCTCGCTCCGATATTCGATGTCATTATCAGAACGACATTTTTGAAATCTACAGCCCTTCCTTGCGAATCGGTTAGACGTCCGTCCTCTAATATTTGAAGAAGGATATTAAATACGTCGTGGTGCGCCTTCTCGATCTCATCAAGAAGAACGACGCAGTAAGAACGTCTGCGTACCTGCTCCGTTAGCTGACCCCCCTCTTCGTAGCCAACGTAACCCGGAGGTGAACCGATAAGCCGTGAAACCGAGTGTTTCTCCATATACTCTGACATATCAATTTGTATAAGAGAGTCTTCATCACCAAACAAGTATTCCGCCAAGGTCTTCGCGAGTTCCGTCTTTCCAACTCCCGAAGGTCCGAGAAATACAAATGAACCGGCTGGCCTCTTCGGATCTTTTAGGCCCGCCCGAGTTCTTCTTATAGCTCTGGAAATAGCTTTTACCGCCTCACTTTGTCCGATCACGCGATCGTGAAGATTGTCTTCCATCTTAAGTAATTTCTGAGTCTCTTCCTCCGTCAGCTTTGTGACCGGAATACCCGTCCATGTTGAGACTATGTGAGCGATCTCTTCTTCGGTTACTTTTATAGGCTGACGGTCCTGAGGAACTTTCCACGTCTCTTCAAGATCCCTCATCTCCTCTAAAAGCAAGCGCTCTTGATCGCGTATATCCGCAGCTTTTTCAAATTCCTGCGATTGGATCGCCGACTCTTTTTCTTGCCTTAATTGTTGCAGCCTCTCTTCAACATCCTTGAATTGGGGCGGCGCTGTCATAGTCATTATTCTTACCCTGGCGGCCGCCTCGTCGATCAAGTCTATTGCCTTATCGGGAAGAAAACGATCTGAGATATACCTATCAGCCATATTTGCCGCTGATACAAGTGCCTCATCCGTTATACTGACCCGGTGATGGGCCTCATAGCGGTCTCTTAGGCCCTTTAGTATCTCTATCGTCTCATCAACGCTGGGCTCGCCGACAATTATCTGTTGAAAACGTCGCTCTAGGGCGGCGTCTTTCTCTACGTGTTTCCTATATTCATCGAGAGTGGTTGCGCCTATCGTTTGAAGCTCGCCTCTGGCAAGGGCCGGCTTTAAGATACTTGCCGCGTCTATCGCTCCCTCGGCAGCTCCCGCACCTACGAGATTATGCATCTCATCTATGAAGAGAATGATATCTTTTCGTTCACCTATCTCTTTCATCACTTTTTTTAACCGTTCTTCAAACTCACCTCTATATTTTGAACCGGCGACTAAAGAACCAAGATCCAACGTATATATCTCTTTTCCCTTTAGAAGCTCTGGCACTTCGTTACTCGCGATTTTTTGAGCAAGACCTTCGACCACAGCCGTCTTTCCGACACCCGGCTCCCCAATAAGGACTGGGTTATTCTTAGTCCTTCGCGAAAGTATCTGCATGACCCGCTCTATTTCATTGCCTCTTCCAACAACCGGATCAAGCTTGTTTTCACGGGCGAGCATTGTAAGATTACGTCCGAATTCGTCAAGAAGAGAACTGCCATAAGACTTACTACCACTACCGCTAAACTCTCCGCCTCGTTCCTGCGTAGACCTGGAGCCCTGATACCCCGATAAAAGCTGGATCACCTGATTTCTTACTTTCTCAAGATCCGCGCCTAAGCTGAGCAGGACCCTCGCGGCGACACCTTCGCCTTCCCTGATAAGGCCGAGTAAGATATGTTCGGTCCCTATATAGTTATGGCCTAACTGCAAAGCCTCTCTTAGCGATAGTTCAAGCACTTTTTTCGCTCTGGGAGTAAAGGGTATGTGACCGACCTGGGTCGAAACGCCCTTTCCGATCAAGTCTTCGACTTGTAACCTGACGTCGACAAGATTGATCCCAAGGTTAGTTAGAGCCTTATACGCGATTCCATCCTCTTCTCTTATAAGACCGAGTAATAGATGTTCAGTTCCAATATAGTTCTGATTAAGCATGCGCGCTTCTTCCTGGGCAAACACAACAACGCGCCTTGCTTTTTCTGTAAACCTTTCAAACAAATTAATTACCTTTCAATCAGAATCATTTAACGTATATTTTACCATCATCGCAAAGTTTTAACCACCGAGGACGAACTATATGCTTTCATCCCCTGATATCCTTTAAATTCTTATCGATATCTCTTTTTTGTTTCAAAACACAAAATATTAGGAAATATTTTTAAAAGCAGACATTATACGGAGGTATATATAATGAAAAACGGTTCAAGGCCAAAAAGCGGTCTATTATCAATTCGAAATATCTTTATCTTTGCTGCCGGCATAGGCGTGGGTATGCTTTTCTCCCCAGATACCGGAAAAGCCAATAGGGCAAAAATTAGACAGAGATTTGAAAGCTACCAAGCTGATATGCGAAAAGAAGAAGGCAAGCTGATTAGAAAGAGCCACTACGAAAAGGGCAGGATGACCGGGGTGGTCCACAACATCGGCCGCCGTCTCAACCTTATTAGTGAGCGAGAATCCAGCGATGACGTTGTGAACCAAAGAGTCAGAACGGCGCTGGGCGAGGACCCCAAAGCTCCTGATGTACCCAGGTTGAATATAGACACTTATGAAGGCATTGTTACCTTGAGGGGCGTTGTCGATAAGGAAAGTCAATCGAAGCAGATCGTCGAAATCGCCGAAAAAGTCAGTGGTGTAAGCGAGGTCAAAAACTTGATCCATGTGGAAGAAACAGCTCACAAAGATGAGACCGGCTGATCCCTTGTAAGCCCTGATCATATCAGTTCCTCCGGTTTGAGCAGATCAAAACCATAGCCTGTTAGCTTAAGCGCAGGGCAATAACGTAAATTCGCCGATTATTTAATAAAGTTGCCAAATTTTTAAGGCTATAAATAAGATAACTTCTTAAAAAGCGAACAAGGCTTTGCGCTGACAGAAGTGACGGTAGTAGTCATTACCATCAAAATTTTGGTATCTATCCCAGTACCCGTCTTTTTAAATGCTGCGATAAACTCCAAGACAAAGACCTGCTTGGCAAAGCTCAGGCTGATGAATGGCGCTATTTAGGTCAATGGCGCCGACAATCAAACGTATCCCTCTAACCAAAGCGATCTTGTCCCTTCGTATATAAAGGAGATCCCAAATGAAGCGGATGGCGGGGCCTAATCGCTAATACCGGTGACATCGACGTCACCTGCCTGTGTCAAATACTCTAACGGTCACACACATTAGATCATGCTCGTCCGACCTTTCGAATCACCATTAGTAATTAGTATTTAGAAGGGCGATTCGTATGCCGATAAGACAAAGTGATGAATAGATTTATAAAAAAATCTGCCAAGAACATAGGTAGGGTCAAAAGCCAGATACTTTCGGGTGACGGCTTTACTTTAGTAGAGCTGTCGACGATTGTCATGATCATCGGCATCCTTCTCCTTATCGCTGCTCCGTCGTTTATTTCAATATCCAGCGGCTCAAAGATTAAAGCCTGCGAGTCGAATTTGAGAGTCTTTGACGGCGGGATCCAGCAATACGTGTTGGATTTCGGTATTAGTCCGGGTAGCTTCGGAGAAGTCGTACCCATATATGTCAAAAAAATTCCGCCTGAACCCACGGGCGGTACCTACGCGTTCATCGCCGCTACTTCGTCTTCTCTAGCTCACGTTGAGTGTTCGCGGGGTCATTCTTACTGAGATCATCATCGTTCGTGTTGTGAAAACTTCTCGGCATGAGGACAGTTGCGCCCTCACTCTTATCGAAGTCACCGGGTGTTACAAATTTTGAACTTGGAAAATCTTTGAAGATTTCGACAAACCAGACTATCAGGGCTCTATAAAGGGCTCTTCTTCCAAATTTTCCAATTACTTTGTCTCCCGCGAATATGGCTCGCCAAATGCGCTTCGGTCTTCCGTGAAGAATTAACTCTGTTAACTTTACTCCGAAAAAAAGGGCTCTTGGCGACAGGTTCGGCGTATGAACGACTTGATTTCTATATCCCCACCTCGCCGGATCCGGTTGGATCAATTTATTTAAGGGAATCTTGGCGCCGACCCGAGTCCAAAAATGAGGGGTAAGATAGGTGGCATTGACAAAATCGGGGTCCATTTTTCTGATCCTAAATCCCCTTCTTATCATCGTCTTCCAGCTTTCGTCCTCGAGACCATAGATAACGTTCACGCAAGAGAGGATCTTAGCGTCCCTAAGCAATTTAACCGCTTCGCAGGCCATCGAGTAGCTGCTTTTATCAAAAGACTTTACTATCGTATCATCGTCCGACTCTACCCCCATCGCGATAAAATCAATCCCCGCTTTTTTGTATAGATGAAGAATATCCTTATCCCGGACTATGGAGGCTACTGACGCGTTTATAGTAATGGATACCCTTGTCTTTCTTTCTCCAAGTAGATCCAGTATCTCCAGCAACGCTTCCTTGTCGGCGGTAAAATGCTCATCCGCCGGCCAAATATGCCTTACGCCATGCTCATCCACAAGAATTTCCAACTGGTGAACGAAGTTTTTCGGACTTCTATGCCGAAACGACCTCCAAAAGATCCATTGACCGCAAAATCCGCAAGAGTTTGGACAACCCCTGGCAAACTGTATGCCCGACGCCCTTTGGCCGAGCAACTTATAATCGCTCCAATCTACAAGCTCCCACCCTGGGCGATAATTATCGAGATCGTGTATCAATTTTCTCGTCTTATTAACCTTCATATCTTTTTCTTGACGCCACACAAGACCCGTTACGCAAGCGAGATCTCCATCGACTTTTAACGTCTCTACGAGATCTATAACCGTGGCCTCGCCCTCACCACGGACGATAAAATCTACCTCCGGAACCTCGCTCATTATCGTCCTAAAGGCGAAAGTCGGGTAGACGCCGCCATAGACGACCTTTATATCGGGCAGGCTTTTTTTCAGATATCGCACTGTCTCGACGACTTCTTGGTGCGCGGCGGTAGAGCCGGTATGGCTAATTCCTACCATTTGCGGATCGAAGTCTTGGGTCATCTTCAAGAGTTGCTTTTGGCTTAGCCGTTTAACATCGGCGTCAATGATCTTCACTTTAAATCCGGCGTCCGATAACGGTCCGCCGATCATGATGAGGCCAAGAGGGGTCTGGTAACCGAGTCCGTACTCGCTGGAAATATAGCCCCTTCTGGGGTTTATAAGAAGTATTCTCTCGAGCTTCATAACGCCTTTTTATTGTTAAGCCATTGTAAGGAAAGCGAATGTTCGGACAGCCCGTATGCTATCACACTCTGCTCTTTTACTCAAAATATCGCCAAATTTTTGATTTGCCGACCCCTAAATGAGACAGCGCACTAATGCTTACCCGATTTTTGTTAGTATAAAAACATTGTCGACGAAAAAGTCTGGCTCCGACCTTATTCAGGCCTGACCGCCGCGTTACCAAATAGCCTCTTAAATAGTCTCTATCGCTTCTCTTCCTTTGTTTAGTCTGGTAATACCCTCATCTATCTCACGTACAAGCTTACTTTGAAGCTCTTTGCTTGTAGAGACTATGCAAGAAAGCTGAGCGTCGTTATCGGACCCCAAAAGATCGTAATCATCGACAGACCGACCATGGCCATCAGTCACTACGCAACCGGCCTCGGTAGCGATCAGTAACGATGGAGCGATGTCGTAAGGACTATTGTTTAAAATGGATCCGTTTCCCACCGCGGTAAATCTCTTCTTTGTCCACGGCGCTTCCTCGATCATCCTTTTACCGATGTCAATGTAGGCGTCAAGTTGTCCGGTGACCAGACGGGTAATAGAAAAGCTCGCGCTACCTATATCAAATACGCCTCCATCTGTTGAGGACTTGTCGACCAGACCGGCGAGTACTGTCATCGTCTCGATCGCGGGACGTCCCCTGAATCCGAGAGTCCAAAAAAGTGATTTTAAGTCTTCGTTATTTCCCCGTGAAAAACTTATCTCTTCATCGCCGAGCAACAGTCGGGCACCGTTGCCTTTTTCCGCTAAAAAAAGATAGTCATTTTTTATTTCCTGGACCGCGCCAAAAAAGACGTCTTTCAATTTTGGCCTATCTTTCATCTCTGAGACGGCTATAGAAACGCAGCAAGACTCCAACCCCGCGGCGGCCGGCCTCGTGCCGTCGATGGGATCGATAATAAATATGGCCCTTGGATCGCCGTAGACCACCATGCCTTTATCTTCTGAGTAGTAGGCGATATCGCCCTCTTCCTTTAAGTATGACGCCACCAGATCCTCAGCGATCTCGTCGATTTTAAATGTGCTATCCCCCCCGACAGCGTAGCCCATTATTTTTTTAGACGATACTTTACCCAGATGCGGTTTTACCGTCTTTTGTATCTCATTACAAAGATCAATAGCTAACCTGCTTATCTCCAACTTTTCTCCCTTGTCTTAGATTCACCGCCATCAATTCTACCAGCCCTAAAGTCGATGTGCGGAATTTTATTTTTAACCTTTAAGAGTAGCCACCTCTATTTCCTTAAAAGTTTTCAAACCATTGAAAAACAATCGTATCTTGATCGCTTTGGACGACGATTTACGGCCATGTTCTAAAAAAGAAAGCGATCTTGGAGGTAAATCATATCCTACATTTCTACACCGACGTTTAGGATGACGAGTTTGTCAGGTAGCAATATTCAGATCAGCTGATTAATCAAATTTCTGGCCTCCTCGACATCGTCATTCAAAGATTTCTACCCGACAGCCTAGACCGCCTTCATTGTTAGCTTAACTGTCCGGTAAGCTAACAATTTGCACTCCTTACTCCTTACTC
>SDBV01002491.1_pt1 | contig 27568 bp, 34 predicted proteins | sample 2277081 | NCBI WGS metagenome assembly SDBV01 (sample SAMN10402039, study PRJNA504765) | marine sediment metagenome | isolation source: marine sediment core GS10_PC15, 223 cmbsf | place: Arctic Ocean: Southern Knipovich Ridge | collected 2010 | reverse complement strand
ACATAAACCTTACCCAAGTGGTCCGTGATTTTTGCCTTTTCGGCACCGTACACTTCAAAATACGCCTGTAGTTCTAATGCCTTATGCTGGCTGATTGCAAAACTCCAGATGAACTTTTTTCTAGCATCTCTGGATACAATGTAAGCATACTTTGTGCCGTTCATTGCTCTCTTGAAAGTAATACTCCCCGTGGGAGCTATCGAATCTCCAAGTTGAGGATTAGGCAATATGCTTGTCACGGCTATCGCCGGGTGTGGACCTTGGATTGTGAAAGCCATTAGACCGGTATTAACTCCACTGAGGCTGATTGAGAGAAGATTATTGGAGTACAGACTTGTTGCTCAAGTACCTGTGCAGTTACCTCTAACTCAAGAGCAATGTCGTTCCGATCTGGTCCAGTTCTAGTAACGGCAGCATCAGGCGTCACGATAATACCCGTCCACTGCCGACCTTGCCAATCTCGAAAACCAACTACCTGCCCTAAAGTATTCTCTAGGAACGCTAACAATGCATCCACTTCACTGTCTTTGATGACACTGAAGTCCATGACCAACGTTCTCTGCGACGGCCATTTAGGATCACGGAAGACAGTTAAAGCACCACCCCGAGATTCTCGGTTGATTCTATTGGATTGATTCCGGTCCCGGTCGCCAAAATTCGGTGTCCGAAGAGTAAGGCTTTCCGTAGGATCACATTTTGCTGTACTCGGGAAGTAGAAGAACACATCGTTGTGTTTGCTCAATGGTGGTGGCACAGAACGAACCAGTGAACTACCACCACCGCTGAGAGGGGCGTAGTGTTGTGTGATATCACAATCGTCCCCCAGATTCGGAGAAATTGGCACACCGCTTCTTATGTGCAGGAAGGTGAAACTATGCACAAGACTAAGAGTGTTACTTGCGGTCAAACCTCTGACCATATTCATGGACACAGCTTGTGTAAATGTGATGGTATTCTGACCAGACTTACCCACATTACTATCATTAGAATGGGTAAACGTGATCGAGTTACCGGCGGTAAGTACAATCGGAAAGATAGCTCGTTGGGTGAATGTTAGTGTATGACTTGCTGTTAGGGAAATTCCAGAAGCTTTTACTCTTTGTCTATTATTGCTTTGGGAAAAGGTTATGGCACTACTTGCTGTAACCGTAATACCCCCAACTTTGATAAGTGCCCTATTATTGGTTTGAGTAAGTAACATCGTGTTACTTGCTGTTCTAGTGAGTAAGCTAGGGGCCGCAGTTTGTGCAAAGGTCAATGAGTTGCTGGCAGTTAGATCTATTGGACCTGGGATAGTCGCTACGACACTTTGTGAGAGTGCCAAAGTATTGCTTGCAGTCCTAGTAAGTAGACCTGGGGCAGCAGTCTGTGTGAAGGTAAGAGAGTTGCTGGCTGTCAACTTTATGGGTACGAATAAAACTACCGCTTGACCAAAGGTAATAGTATTACCAGCAGTGGGGCTCCAGGAACCACTTCTGATATTCGTTTGTGTGAAAGTAAGTGTATTGCTAGCTGTTAGAGGCTTGAACTTCTCTCTTGAATTGGTTTGTGTGAAGGTGAGTGTATTACTAGCAGTACGTGTAAAAATCGTCACTGTACTGAGTGCTGACCCAAAACCAAGTGTCAAGCCAATACCGAGTATAGCTTCATCGTCGCCGGGGACGGATGTTAGCGCAACCAAGGGCGCTACAGCGTTGCTTTGTGCGAACGTGACTGCATTTGAAGCGGTCAAATTTATGATAGTCATATTGGTTCACACTCATACAAAAAGTATAGAGCAAAAAGAAACTGGGCGGGCCACATTAGCCACACCCAGAATCTTGCAAGGGAGTACCTTACGCACTGGTAGTGTAGGTGATCTTCAATTGATCGCCATTCACAACACCAGTGTCACCTTGGTCGAACAGAGCAGTGGCCCAGAGCGTACCGGTAGCAGCATGGTCACCTTTATTCTGCGGTGCAGCACCACCACCCACAATGCCGAGGCCCTTCACAGTACCCGTACCAGTCATATCAAAGACTTCCTGAGTACCATTCGAGATGGATTGGCCAGATGCCGGATCAGGGTTCCAGATAGGACGAGTCACGGTAGAGTCCGCATTTCCGGGATCAGTGTACGTCTGATATTCGTCCCAACCATTACCTACTTGATCGATATCATCATAGATATCATCCGATGCCAGAGCCGTGAAGCCCGCAAGATCAATCAAGAGCATGTACCAAGTTGTGATCTGTGTAGCAGCATCGAATTGCACGTTAAAAATCGAGTCTTTTCCTTCATTCACGATTCCATTGGTCATACGGTGAGTCGCCATGAGCAACCCACTACGCCAATGTTCACAAACGAAGAAACCCCTCATAGAAAATAGACTTCGAGTAGTTGGCGTTTTACTGCCTTTCCCAAGAAAACCACTCCGACCCTTCTGAACGCTGGCCATTTGGTTCATAGCAAAAAGATCATTTGATTCGCTGTGCATTTGCACTTCTCCTAAATTATGGATACCGTGAATCCTGATTACTTGAAACTTGAAGAAGTGCCACGTCGTTGTTCACGGCGAATTTGCGACATAACACGGCGAGCGGTGGTATCTGGATCGGACGTTCCGTTCACATTGATATCACCTATGTTGACAGAATTATTGACCACCCCACCCTCTTGTCGATATACAGGAGTCACACCTGCATTCATCGAATTGATTTGCGATGCGAATTTCCGGGAAGAGCGAGCATTGACTACAGTTTCTCCAGAAGACAACATCGCAGGAATGGTATCCGTTCCCCTGGAAGTGAAACCACCAAAGGCACGATATAGAGGACCACCGTGTCTACGGAACATAGGGCCGCCAAACATCCTTGGTGCGGCGTTACCTGCGGCTTGGGCTCGATTGATTTCTAACTGCTTCTTTAGAGTCGTGTCAGCAGCTTTTGTGGCAGCCTCATAACCACTTTTGATACCTTCAGTGAGGGAAGCACTTGTACCTATTGAACCATTCAAAAAGTTCATTGCATCTTGAATTTTCTTAACTGCATCAGCACTTTCATTTTGACCGGTTGTTAATTGTTTTTGGGTTTGGATTCCTTCCTTGATCTTGCGATCTACTGCATCAATTGCTTGTACTCGTGCATCAGTACCACCAAGTTTTAAGCTTTCACTTTGAAGTTCTCTTAACTCTTGTACTCTGGAATCAAAAAGATTTTTCAATTTACGTTCACCAGCTTGAACAACATTCGGAGTCAAGCTAATAGCTTCTTGTCCAAGTTTAAGTGCTTTATCAATAATGGTATCGGCCTCGGCCAAATTCTTATCAGTGATAAAGGGTTGGGCAGAGAGTTCTTTCAACCTAGTTTCTAGCGCATCAAATCCCGGAACAGTCTGTTCCGTGAATGAGAAAGTTCCAAAATCAAAGACATCGACTAGGTTTTGCTTACGAATCTGTGTAATAACCTCATTAACTCTTTCGAGTGCTCGTGCTATCTTCTCTTGACCCTCAGCTACTTCCCCCTCTTTCTTCTCGACCAATTGCTGCCTCTTAGCTGTGACCTGTGTCTGCAAATCTCTGACACTTGCCAATTTGTTAGCGGCATCAATTTCAGCCTCAATACCCAAATCTGCCACTCCTGCGACAATTAGTTCAATGGGTATCTTGAGTGTAAATTTATCACTAACTGCTTCGAGTGCTGATATAAGAGATTCTTGGACACCAACGAATTGAGGTTTCAGTTTATTGAATATTTCATTGAATTTGAGTTGCTGATCAACACCACCAATGATATCTCCAAAATCCAAATCCTCTTGATCAAATCTCAATTCTTGGATTCGTGCAAACGCATCCTTGGCATTTGCAATAGCAGCATCACGATCTTCTGGGCTGAGAATTGCCCCGCCTTCAGTAAAGATACTGAGATTATCTTGAAAATCCTTTACAGCACTTTTTAGATCATTGAGATTTTTTCTCTCACCAGCAAGTTTCGTCTTGGCTACTTCTGCTGCCGCAGTATCAACAACATTCTGCGCCAGTTTAGTTGCCAATTGCTGTTTGAGAACCTTATCGAGCAACTTTTCAGCATTGAATAGTTGTGTTCGACTACCACTTGCTGCTGCTGCTGCAACAGATTCCTCAGTCAATTCTTTGACACGATCTAGTTGCTTAATTCTTTCAGTAAGTCCCGTACCAGTAGCAGGGGTAGCTTGTGCTTTTCTCAGAGCTTTTTCAGCACGTTCTTGTCGAGAGAAAGCTTTCTGCAATTTGTTGAAGTTACGTTGGCGTCTATCGAATTCGTTATCAGCAATGTCCTCACGGATACCTGCTGCGTCTTCAGTTCGTTTAGATATTCTATCTTCAAGACCACCAATTTGATTTTCAATAGCCCGCACAAATTGCTCTCTGGAAGATACTAGGTCTTTCAGAGACGAATCCAGGTTAGCAACAAATTGGTCATTTGCTCGTCGGATTGGTTCTTGTGCTTTTCGGGCAGCAGCTTCCAAAGTAAGCAGAGTTTTCAGACTTTCTTTTCCTAATTTCGCAACCTCTTTACTAGCATCAGCAGCATCCAAAGCGATCTGTTTTAGGTTTTTAAGTTCGATCGCATCAATTTCGGCCATCCTGTCCGCAAAGCCTTTTAAGGCGGCTCTTTCATCGAGAAATTCAAGAAGGAACCCTAATGCTATACCAAGACCAAGACCAATACCAACTATACCAATCTTTGCACCAAGAGTGGCAGCAGTAAAACCTTTTGTTATAGTAGTTAGACCACCTAAACGAAGACCATAAGTAAGAAGACTACCACCCGCCACTGCTGTAGCAGTTGTTCCTAAATTTTCAATAGCACTATTTAGAACACCTAAGCCACTCGTGATCGCAGGTAGTGCATCCTGTGCAAGTTCTAAGAAGCTATTCTTCAATTTCTTAACAGCCTGCTGGAATTTTACAGCATCCTGCTCATTAAATTCTGCTAAAAGATCGCCAAGAAATGTCTGTGCATTATCTGATGCTGCCCCAATTTCTTCTATACTTTCTGCAAAAATCTCACTTTGACTAGTCAATGAAATGAAAGCATTACGGGCACGAATATTTGTGAAAAATCTAGCAATCTTGGCCGTACTACCACCCGCTTCGTCGGCAACAGCTTCGATAACACCCTGTAGACCACCAAATTTCTGGATGGCTCCTTCAATATCCTGAACTTGAAACACTTCTTTGAAGAGTCTGGCCAACTCTCTAGGTGGTTTTTGAAGTTGGTTGATAAGTGCTCGAATTTGAGTTAAACTACGTGATGCTGACACACCACTACGAGTGATCGTAGCAATAGCGGCACCCAATTCTACAAAGTCAATACCGGCAGCACGAGCTAAAGGTGTAACATTACCAAGTTGATCAGCGATATCACGAAGACGAACTCTACCCAATTCGATCGTCTTGAAGAGCGCCGCAGACACCTTATCTGCACTTTCAACACCCTGATCATACGAGTTTAAGACAGAAGATAAAGCTCCAACAGCTTCACCCACACTAGATGCAGAGATACGTGCCAACCTGTTGGATTCAATGAACAACTTATTACTGTCCGCTGATCCTCTCACCTGATTTGAAAATTCTTGATATTTTGCTTCGGCAAGATCAAGCACATCAAAACCGAATGAATTAGACGTTTCAATTAACTCTGTTTTCAGTCTGTTAACTTCATTGCCAAAGTTCGTTACCCCCCGAGGTGAAATAGCGGCGGCTTCGGACAGTGCTAAGTTGAAGTCAACAGCAGTAGTGACTGCTTCTCTCAACTCATTTTGGATTAAATTGATACCACGTACAGCAAATTGTGCCAGGGCGATACGACTAAGGGTTTGGAAAGACAGAACAAGTCTAGCACTGGATTTACCTGCATTGTTCAAAGATTTTGCGACATTGTTGATTCCACCAGTCTTTTTGGCAACTCTACCTAATGCTGCCTCAGCACCCTTTGCTCCAGCAGTAATTTTGCCAAGAGATTTAGATACATTTTGTCCATTAAAAGTCTTTGCAGCATTACTGGCAGCCAACAAGTTATTAGTCATCCCCGCCAGTGCACCATTCAGGCGACCAATGTTAGAGATGGCCTGACCAGCGTCAAAACCTAGTGTTTGGATGATTTGTTCAGCCATTTTAACCCACCCTGATGGACTTGAATTTCAGTTTTTTCCAAGGTGAGGGTAACTCTACGGCTGTCCTAGCGTAGTCCTCAAAGGCATCTCTGCCCACTCTTTGAAAATTGTATGGCCCAGGTTCTTTCAATTTAGCGAATAACCCACCCGCTACGGGGTTTTGATTTGCGTTGTTAAACTCATTAAAAACCAAATGAAACAAAGATGTTTCATATGTAAAAGTGAATCTACCCCTACGTGGGTCTTTATCAAGTTTACCTTTACTCTGTTGAAAGCCCACACTTGGTCCCAATGCTCTTGGGTTGTCTCCGCGCGTGACTTTGATACCCGTAATTGTCAAAGGAAAGCTAACGGCTCTGGCCAACTTCAAAAACGTGGCTCTCGATGCGCCAGACCAAACGGGGATCGCAAGCAGTACCGTAGCGTTAAGCCATACAGTTGCGGCACGTTCAATCTGTTTAGACATTAAGGTGTCTAATCGTTTACGCCAAGCATCTTCATTGATTGTAAAGCCTTTGAATTTGACTTTGAACTTCATTGCTAATCCTATTACTTCCTCCGACCACCAGTACGCTTAGGCGACGGCGAAGGCTTTTTGTCAAAGCCTTTTGTTTCCTCAAATCCGCACCTTTGATCGAAAGCCAAAATCAATGCTTGTGTCCAAGAACCACAGTCATCCCAAGAGTCTTTTACTCCTGGGGGTCTGATTCCGAATCGTTCACAGGCTTTCCAGATTGCGAATTCAGTGCTGGTGTACTTGGGCCAGAGGTATCGTTTGCCGCCGCCTGACCACGAAGAAAAACCTCTCGTGCTGCATTAAGCTTTTCTTCATCCAGAGCATTCGCCTCAACCACTGAGTTGCCAATATGGTTGATTTCAATGGAAGAAAAACCAGCACCTTTGAGGTCGTCCACATAGTTTGCCCACGTTCCTGAGTCTTCCATATCTACAGTGTCCCATTCGATGTTATTCTCTCGAAGGGATTCAAGGACAATCCAAGCCATACGCTTCGTGTTGTATAACAACATGGCGGCGAGATAGCTGGGGTCTTTGTGGTTGTAGATAGTTTCACTTCCAGGTCCGAGCGCAGCGGGTGGTTTCGGAGTCTGAAGGAATTCATCGACCGCATCCAGGTCTTGGATGGCTTTTGCAATGAGGACAATATCCTCACCGTTTTCACGGGGCAATACCAAAGTGACTTTGTTAACGCCGGTTATTTCGCGTCCACCAATTTTCATTTGAAAGGTTCCCTTGCGGAGAAAAGTAAAAGAAACTAGGGGTGAGCGTTCCCCTAGTGTGAGTACCCTTGTGGGTTTACGTTCGAGTCAGAGTCGGTTTGACGGCGTTACAACGCCCAGTAGAACTGACCGTAGCAGCATCCAGGTCCACTTCGAGAGTGTCATACCGGAAGTCTGGAAGGATCGTCGTTTCCGTTTGTGCTCCGCCACAAGGCGGCACATGTTCCACTTCGAGGTCGACGGCGTAGGGTTCACAGGGATCGGTAGAACTCGATACCCATTCACTTGCCCCACCAGTACCATTCAAAGCATCAAAGGGTGTGATCGTTTCGCTGGTGCCGGTAGTAATGAACTCATAAACTGCGTCCAAAACAATGTCCAACGGGACTTGATCACCTTCACGAACCGTATCAAGGTTGCCCCTATCCAGTTCGTATTCCATCTCACGGTTGACCGTCCAAGTCAGATTACCATCACCCAACTTGACATCAACTTGCTGGGCTTGGAAAGTGACCACACCGCCATCCACATAAGTTCCAGCCCCAAGTGCGGGAGTGAAGGCGATATTGGTCGTGGTTCCACTGGTCGGAGTACGAGCCGATACAACATGTACCTGAGTTGTATCCGTTTCTCCTGCTACAAGAAAACGGGCGCCAACAGGTACTTGATCCGTTACCGCGCTGTTCAAGACTACGGTATCGATATCAAATTCAGTGTCGGTTGCTACAGGTGCGGTGACTGCCTCATTGATAGCCCCCGTCCCAGACAACCCATCTTTGATGCGAATCGTTGCATCGCGAAGTTCAATTCGTGCCATTGGTTATTACCTCAACCTTATGTTCGAGTTACGGTCGGTTTGACAGCATTACACCTACCAGTCGAACTAACGGTGGCGGCGTCCAGGTCCACTTCGAGGGTATCGTAGCGAAAATCTGGAAGGATTGTAGTTTCTGTTTCTGCTCCACCACACGGTGGAATATGCTCCACTTCGAGATCAACTGCATAGGGTTCACAGGGGTCAGTAGAACTTGACACCCACTCACTTGCCCCACCGATACCATTCAAAGCATCAAAGGGTGTGATTGTTTCGCTGGTTCCCGTCGTAATGAATTCATAGACGGCATCCAGGACCACATCCAGCGGCACTTGATCACCCTCACGAACCGTATCAAGGTTGCCCCTATCCAGTTCGTATTCCATTTCACGGTTGACCGTCCAAGTCAGATTGCCATCGCCCAACTTGATATCGACCCGCTGAGCTTGAAACGTGAATACATCACCGCTAGCATAAGATGTAGTCGGTGAACCCAATAGTGGTGTAAAGACCATGTTGGTTGTGGGTGAAGTCGCCGACGGCGTTCTTGCGGTAACTGTATGAACAGTGGATAGACCACCGACCAAAGCTTCCGCTGCCATAGTAAATCTAGCACCCACGGGAACCAAATCGACATCGGCAGTATTCAATGCGATAGTGTCGACATTGATTTCGGTGTCAGCCGCCACGGGGAGTTCTGATGCTTCAGCAGTACCAGACAAGCCATCTTTGAGCCGAATAGTTGCGTCACGCAATTCAATTCGTGCCATGTTTTATCTCCTGATGAGTTACATTGCGTAACTGTTTGTGTGTATGTGAAGTTGCTATGGACAAATGTCCATCACAAAAGAAGTGTCAACGCCCATTTGACGGAGACGATTTACAGAATCAATCTCCCCGAAATGGAAGACTTTTACACTCTCTTTTCGGCCTGATTTGAGAGCTAAGCACCCAATCAAAGATTGGTCATCTTGTCCCCCAGTACCATACTTCTTAATAGGGATTGATTGACTAGCAGCTTCGGCCATGAAGCCAGCCATGTCAGTCCCTTCGTAGGCATTGGGTAATTGTCCACCCATATGAGAGAAGATCAAAATATTGACATCTACATCGAAATGCCAAAAGTTTGCACTCACCTCTGCAATGAATGGGCCGTTGATACGAATTTCAAGTCTGTTAGGGGCTTCCATGAATGCAGTAGTGCGTTCTTCTACACCCTCAAGTAACGAAACAAAACTCTGGGCAGTAGCGGCGATCTTGAAATGATCCATCACAGACGCCTGTACCCATCTGGGCCAGTTTGGATCATACGCCATTTTACAATACCCCCGAGGCAACTTGTTGGAAATCTAAAATACTGTGGCCTGACAAATTATGAATTTGTTCAGGTGTGACGCCAACCAACTCCACAGCCATAATTTCCCAAAGAGAATCAAATTCGCTATCAGTTACTGTCTTGATTTCATACTTCTTTCCTCTGTAAATAATCCAAAAATCTTCCTTGATTTCAAAACCATTTGGGAGGTCTAAAGGATCAATGTAGAACCAACGTTTACCTTGATCGAATGTGCCACCATACACGAACTGTTTGTCCGAAGAGATCATCGAAATGGTTTGAACTTGATCCCGAGTTATCTTGACAGGAAGAACAATAGCTCGACGTATGTCATTGGCTATTCTACCTGTCCAAGTGATTGCGCCCGTGCGAGTGTTGGTGGTCTTTGTCCCCTGTTCATACAGAACAATAGGAATACCATACATACGCTTCAGAGTGTAGATCGCCCGTCTGATTTGTCTGGACATTTCAAGCCACCTACAATTAGTTCCAATGATCCGCGATATACGACGCCAGCACAGTTCCAGTTGTACCAATAGCTGTAACAAATACAACCCATAGAATAGCGTTAGATCGTTTTCTTGAACGCTTTAGTCTATCAACTTCTAGGATCACACCGTCATTTCCGAGTAACGCACTTTTGATCTCGTTTACAGTTTCGCTTAACCCTTCTAGGAGAACAGAGTGACGCGCTTGTGTAGTATGAAGATCAAGATTAGTCGGATGTTCACATACCTCTACTTTTGCTTCCGGCATCTTGTTTCCTCCAATCTATGTTAAGCCCGAGGGGCTTCCCTCATACACCCCGTAAGATGAATGAGGGAAGCCCCTCCCGTTAGGGAAGGGCTTCGTAGTTGGCTTAGCCAAGCACGAGCGTTGCGAGAGCCGAGTCAAGGACTGCGGTTCCTGCGAGCAGGTCGAGAACGACCTTCGTGCCCTGAGCGTCGATGTCATACTGCATCGTCGCACGCATGGCGATATCGTTATGGGAAGCCACGAACGAACGGGCACCCATCGAGCTATCGGGTTGGGCCAGAGGACGGCTGACCAACGCAAACGAGTTGCGGTGGAAGGCGAGGTTAAAGTCACCAGCCGGGCCAGGGAAGGCAGCGTCATCATTAGCGACGGCGATGTCCAACGGGCGATCCAAGAGGACACTCGTGCTGGTCGAAGTCGAAGCAATGACTTCAATCACCGTGTAGGTGTGACGAGTACCGAGGGTGGAACCAAAGGCAAGCAACTGACCCACGACGAGATTCTTATCAGCCGTGTGCTGATCGATGATAATCTCTTTTGTGTGACCAGCGGGGTAAGCACCCTGGGCATCAGCATCATTGTAGAAGGTGACCGCTGCGCCAGCCCCAACGTCAAACTTCAACGGCTCACTGAGCGTGATATCATCTGTAGAACCGGTGACTGCCGTGACCCAATGTGGTTGATCGTTGCCAACAATGTCGACAAAAACGCCAACCGCAGTCGTAGCAGTAGAGGTCAAGACAATGACGCCAGCTTCGCCAGCGACTTCAGCACCGGTTACCGTATCGCCAGTTGCGACATCGCGACCGTTAGCGGAACCCGCAAGAATGCCGTTGACATTCTGATCCATGAAGGAATCAAAGCCCAGAATACGACCCAAGCGGGCCTCTTCCAGAGCCGTTCCACCATCGCCACGCTCGTTGGCTTTCGTGAAGATGTCGGTCTGCAACAGAGCCGTTTCCGAACCCGGAGCGAGGACCAAACGACGACCCGAAGTGAAGGCAAGCGAGCGGTTAAGAGCTTCGCGAGCTTCCAAAATCGTGTCTTTCGCATTGGAAGAACTCAGGAGTTGCAGACGACCAACTCGGTCATTGACACCACCGATCAGTTCGTGAGCCATACGGCCCAAGATCGCGCGATCGATACCATTGCCCATCGCCTTCATGGCGGGCTCCAGATGGATTGTGATCAAATCCTGGAGGCTCTTGGAGCGCTCACCATCTTTGATGACAAAACCGGCGTAGAAGTGCTGATTCAAAGGAACCTGCACGTTGTTGAGGACAGCATCATTATACGTGATGGTGTCCGCGTCCGTCTTCCGACGAACCGTCATGTCGGCGGGCTTGCGAGTGTTAACCACGTCGCCAAACTGTGCCACTTCGCTCGAAAAGTCACGATGGATGAGCATTGCCATCACCATGTTCTCTTCGAGAACAGCAATGGACTCGCGTGCCCAAAGCTCAGGAATAAGAGCGTCGTTATCATTTGCGAACGACGCCAAAACATTGAAATACAACATAAGTTGCAGTCTCCAAAAAGGGATGTGCTTGTGGCTCAACATGAGCACAAAGCGAATTGTTAAACACACTACCCAAGCAAATTAGCCGTCGTTCGAGGCGCGAGCTTTCAAACCCAGAGCTTCTGGGTTCTTTGCACGCATATCAAACCACTGTTTGTCGTTCAGCTTGGTGTGATCGACATTGCCATCCCCGGTGAGACCGCCACCAGTAGCGGATGAAGAACCAATTCCCTCCCGAATGTTATTCCGAAAGAAATTACCCCATTCATCTGGACTCTTTTTCATGTACTCGACAGCTTCGTCAGGCGTCATCTGAAGTGTCTCAGCAGCACCAGAGTCCGCATTCTTTACCGTCATCTCTACCATAGGCACCAATTGCCCGGTAGGTTTTCCGGATGCGTCCATCTTATCGATCAATTTCGTCTGGCTGCGAAGCTGGACGATGATCTGTTGTGGGTTGTACGCCTCGTGTGAAATCGCCGCAGATTGTAGAGCCTGCGTAATCGTTGATTCCGTGTAACGATGTTCCCACTCATTTCCTTTGGTTACAGCAGTTTCGTACTTCGTTTCCCACTCCTCATCGTTTGCCTTTTTCTCGTGGGCAGCCTGCTGTTCCTTTGTACGGTTTTGCTTACGAAGGTCTTCCAGTTGAACTTCAAGCCTGTCTTTTTCCTCAGAGTCAAGGTTCTTGTTTGCCAAGAGTTCCTCGAACTTCGCTTCCAAAGACGCCACATGTGCTTGGTTTTCTGTATCTCGATTCTTGCGATCTTTCGCCAATCGCTCTTGGACAAACCTGTTCACATCATCCTGATTGAACTTACGTCCATCGTCGCCGTCTTTGGTTTTTGCCGCTGCGGCTTGCTGTACTGCGGCTGCGCTAGCAGCACCATCGTCACCTGCGCCTTCATCGTCACCATCAACGTCGTCAAAAGAAGCCAGAAGATTTACCAACAAAAACATAGAGTTCCTCCCATTCGGAGTGCCCAGCATTTGTTCAAACACGAGTCGCGGCTGGTCGCCGACTACGTGTCGGGTATTAAGATACCCGTTCAATACGGATATGGTCTCCATCTCTGAGGAAGGGTTTCAACCACTTCCATGATCTTGTAGATGGAATACCATTCAAAACATGTTCTAAGGGTTCTTGAGTACGGTTAAATGTCGTTGTTACCGAACCAATACCCTGTCTGGTTACTGCCAGATTTTCAAGTTCAAAATCAGGGTCCACACCATCAAGTAGCGAATAGGCAATTTCATAATTGGCCATCTTAATGGTATCCACGACCACAGTATCGGCGCCCCGTGGAAATTCATTTTCTTGTGTGGCCTCAACCACTCTTATCTGAGCTAGGGCATCAGCGTCGCCTTTTTCGGCATCATCTGCTACATCCGGGTTTGCTTCAAGAAATACATGAACTGCATTTTTCAAACCTTTATAACGGAGTGTATCGATTATTCGTGTTGCCTCTTCGAGTGACTTACGTCGGTCGTCGGCGTTAGCCAAACTCCAGGCCGTCTCGTGAAGTCGATCATCAAAGTAGGCTTGAGCCTCTTGAATTGTGCCATAAGCCATTGATCAACCTCTTAGTATGCAAGCCAAGAATAAAGAACAGTACCACCATTACCAGCAACTCTGATTTTTGCTGGATGACGTATTTCCAAAAAGATCGTATCACCTTGGGCTAACTTAAATGCTTCTGTAACTCCATCGTAACTCACCGAGAGGGAGAGGGCTGTAGCATTTCTATTCGTGATATGCACACCCTTGAAAGCTTTAATATCGCGAACTCCGTCAAGCTTTTCAAAAGTTGCAGCAGCAACACTTCCAACACCATTTGCTTGGAAAGACGCTTCCGGGTCAATTGTTACATCAAACTGTGAAGCCATTTTATTCTCCGTGTTAGCTAGGGTTTAATTCCCGACGGCTTTACCCTTGCCACGGGTTTGTTTCTGTGTGGTATCATTGGCATCCGTGTCATTGGCGTTCGATCGTTCATCCACGCCTTCTTTGTTGTCGGCAGACAAGTCATCAACGCCTCGCGCAGCGGGGGTACTGCCACTTTCAGCAGTCTGTGCGGCGGCTATCCTTGCGATACGTTTAGCGTGATCCTTTTCGGCTTGGGGAATTTCCGCTTCGCCGTCGAAGCCGAGGGCATTGGAGAGGGTTACGTCGCTCGCCAACCCCTCCTCTTTGGCTAATCGGATAACTTCAGGGTCGCTGGTTGCGTAGCTGGCCGAGTCGATTTCCTCAAAAATCTTATTCAGTTTGTCAGGATTGATGCGACCACTCATCAAGGCAGTTGATGCATCTTTGGCGATTTCCTTTTTGGCCGTCGTAGACGGGATCGAGAACATCAAGCCCGTCAACTTATCAGCTTCCTCAATGCGATCAGCGTTCGTCTTCAAACTGTACTGAGACGGGTAGGTAATGACAACTTTGCTAACATCATTACCCTCGTATGCTGACCAGTGACCAGCAATTTTACGTTCGCCCGTTTCCAGAACCAGACCAATGAAGGCTAAGCCTGCTTCCAAACCTTGATTGTCGATACCTCTTGCGTCAGCAGATGCACGACTCGTGCCTAATGCAACTACAGCAAGATTCACGAGCTTTCGAATATCATCTTCCAGCTTACGTTGAAGTGCCATAGATGCCATCAAAGGTTCTGAAGGTGGCGCAATGAATTTAGGTCGATCAACACCGACATCGTAGATTCTACCATCAATAGTACCAGTTTTAACGATGTTATCAGCCCCAGCTTGACCACCACTGGTAGCTGTGCCGTCTTGCATAACATCAGTCTTCAAGTGACTGCCTACTGATCGACTATCCTGTTGTTCGGTATACGTGGGAATATTTGCCTTCAAGGCATACACCACGTCGCTCGATCCAAGATTGAGCAAAGCAATTTGGTGGTGAGAAATATCTTTGAGCAAGCTGTCATCAATATCAAAGAGTACGAACGGAATCTTTTTCAGTTCTAGCTGGACAATATTTTCACCCATCGTACCATCGTGGTGGATAGGTTCATTACCTTCATTGAAGAATTGGTAACGAACAAACCCATCTTCCCCTATCCAAACCAAGCGAAAACGTTGAAAAGAATTAGTGGGAAGAGAGACACCATGAAAAACTGATGTGTGATCAATCACCCAGTCTCTCAAAAGCACAGACTGAAATTCACTTTCTTGCTCGGGTAACGAAGTTGTCCAGGAAAGGATATCCTCTACACGATACATATACATGTAGGGAGAAGCAGAATTCGCGTCAGCCAAGGTGGGACCGTTGGGCGCGATGTTATCAACGTACACGCCCACTTGACCCATCGACAATAACTCGGGAAGGCATTGTGTTCCAACGAAGTGGTTCATCGAACCCCCTCTACGGTCTACCCCACCCTTAAAACCCGCTACAGCATTTGTGTACGAATCACTTCCGTCTCTCCGAATAATATCTACCATTCGATGAAAGACGGCATTTTTGATATCAGTTATGGCTGCTTTTGCAAAACCAGGAACTGGTGTAATCTCACGCCGTCGCCGAAAATCCTCTTCGCCCTCTCGGACTGAAAACTTTTTTAGGTATCTTCGCGTGAAAGCATCCCCACCTTCCCAGATGAGTCGCCATAAGTTCCAATCCGGCAAGTTGAAGTTATGTTGCGGATGTCGGAATGAAGTAATAGATGCTGGCGATGCCATTCGTTTTCTCCAGTTAAATCAAAGGACATCCTGAACACCAAGATGTTTACGCGGGCTTTGTGAAGACTAATAATTGCATTTGGGCTGTGACAATTGAACTAGGAGCATCCACACTTCCGGCAACCCAAACATCAAGCGGACCTAAATTTCCTGGTATATTGATTAGCACTGGTGCGGCAGGTACATATGCTAAATCACGAATAATACCTGAAAAGGGTGTTGCTGTTTTTTGTCCAAATGGGGCCACAACTTTATCTATATCGTGGAGACTTTCTAAACGAACATCATTACTTTTAGCTGAATCTACGTTATAGAAGAAGCCTATAAACCATACTAGAGAATTATTAGGTGATGCATAATGACAATTAAGTGATCGTCCCTGTCCACCTTCATGAGCATCAACTGTGATGATATTCGCTATACCAGCAGAATCCTCGACTATAATTTCAGCAGCATTATTGTTACCGTATGTACCAACTTCCCCCACAATAACACTATAAATTCGGGTGAATGTTACAGTTGAGTTTGAGGATGCTGATACTCCAGCAAGGGTAAGTGTATCAGTAACTGAATTGTAATTCTCATCTAAGCCACTGAGAATAATTGTTCTTGCCCCGGTTCCGGATGCTGTATCATTGACATTTCCTCCTGCCTTAACTCGAACCGTGGTTGCGCTAGTTGGTTGCCATATAACCCCAGCAAGTGTTTCAGAGATAATAGGTTCAACAATTGCACCAACTACTGCATTACGTCCCCCTATGTTAAGTATTTCATAGTTTGGAACTAATCCTTGTGCTACACGTTGATACCATTCCGTACTTCCGAAATAGGACATTGCCGCTCCTGTTAAATGATGTACCAAACTGTTCCATTAGACAGTATGGTAATTGCATCATATTGCGTTGCTAGAGTTTGGACTAATGAATCATCGATTGTCTCTACTCCATTACCATCCAAAGTAATTAAATTTACAGACGAATCAATTTTCTTGACATCTATTGTTTTTCCAACCATACTCGCAGCGGGTGGAAGGTCTATTGTAATTGCACCGGCTGTTGCATCAGCTAAAATAAGAATAGATGTTGTTGGAGAGTGTTGGATGCCATCATCATCAGTTACAATGATGGGTCCACTATTTGTTACTGGGGGGAGTAGCACTCCTCCAGGACTGTTCTGTATAGAAATGACTTCCGCAGCAATTCGTTCCCAATCTTCTGCGTTAGGGTTGACATTGCTGTTTACGGTCAACCTATCTAGATTATCTGTTAATCCATTCCAGATGAGAAATGGATATCTCGGTTCTGAGTAAGGCATGACCTTTCTCTATTGAAAATTACCCATTTGAGTTGAACGCATTAGAAGGCCCGGCCACATTGGCCGGGCTCGAATTTTTGACTTACAACTTGACGGGCTGCTCGATCGAGATTTTCATCTGTGTTGAAGATAAAGCAACACCTACATGCACAACATACTTTCCAGGAGCCGTCGGGGGAGTATCTACCAACATCCCAGGATTGGTAGGATCAAGGTAATAATCTGTTCCTGTAACAAGACCACTAACAATACCTCCAACAGCATCCCATTCAGCTTGAGTAGCCGTTAGAATACCAGTAGCCATAATCGAAGCTTGATCCAAAGGTGCTACTGTTGCATCCATTACAAGACCAACAACACGAACTTTGGCTCCATCATTAGCTTGAGCAAGATCACAATCTGCACCAGAGACGAAGACAGGTTGACCCACAATCATCGCACCGACGTTAATATTCTTCTTACTGACCGCGTTGCCCAAATCGATACGATCACCAGGTTGAAGTTGTTCGATTTGACCATTGGTAATGACGAGAGGTTTCTTTACTGACATTTAATTCTCCTGCTGCTTTGCAGCATTGTGAGGGGTGGATATCTTAGAGAAAGTTCTTGATATCCTTGTTCGCTGAGACTGAGCAAGCACAAGGGAGTGCCATCTCGGCGTAATTCAATGAATGACCATAATGGTCTGGCCCATAATTTCGATACACTGCGATAGGATTCCCATGTGTGTCCTCCTCGTACAGCCGCACAAGATTCTTGATATGCTCGCCGTATCCCCGAGGTAAGTCATGTGGTAGTTCAATCGTTTTCGCGTAAAATCGCCCCAAACTGATATCGAACCAGTTTGTCCTATCTACAGTGGCGATTGGTGCTTTTGAACCATCATCCTCGATGGCCATTTCCTTGCCAGTCTTGCCCGCACGATACCTATTGAGCCAAACAAAACCGGGAAAGCGTCGAGCAAATCGTCTAGCTTCCTGCATGTTCGGATCGGCATCGATCATACAAGCCCTGATTTGCCACTCCTGCATCAGTCTATCAGGGATGACTTCCCAATCGTCTTCAAAATATCTTCCAGCATCGAGTACCCGGCATCGGGCGTGGGTATTTATGTCATACGAAGGTCTTTCATAGAACCATTCGGAAACTGTGTAATAACTCCATTTACCCTGGTCAATCCCCAAGGTAATCATCCTTTTCTCACCGGGCTGCACTGAAAACTGTTTACATTTGTATGGTTTGATGGCTGCCAAAAGCATCTCATCATTGACTTGCGATTTTTCGCCAACAAATGGTTCTCCGAGAACCGACTTGTGGAACTCTTGGAGTGCGTAAGAGTTTTGTTGGCCCTTGAAGTAGTCTATTACGATCTCACTCGCGGAAACCGTATAGCTATAGAGTTGGCTTATTTTGAATCCTCGGCGATCCGGATCACATTCCGTGACTGTTGGTTCCCAAATACCTGTGTTACAGAGCATCTGCAACTTGTCGTCTTGCTTCAGAATACCATTTTTATCAGTCCACTCTCGGTACCGATATTTGCACATCGTACATTGTAGATATGAATCGTAACATTTAGGATCATTAAAATCATCACCACAAATCTTAATTGATTCTGGAAAAATGAACTGATCCATCTTGCCACATCCAGGGCACTTAAATCTAAAGTCTTCCTGGGTACTCTTAGAAAATTCTAAAGAAACGCCATGTCCCGGAATTGTTGGGGTAGAAATAAACCATACGCGCTTCTCGGGTTGGCCTCGAAGACGTTGTAAAGCCAATTCGATCTGACTCTGATCCATTTCGTCAAGTTCATCAAGCAAAAGTACGGCCACAGGTATACTCTTTAGGTTTGAGTCTCCACGAGAACCTCGAATGTACAACGCGACGTTATTCGCCATCTTCAATTGAACTGAATTTGTTTCTGTGAAAACATTCTTTAGGTAGGGTGACATTCTCAGAGCGGGGTTAAATCTTGACCGTGAAAAATCTGAGGCATCTCCTAAAGTTGGGAGGACATACAAAACATTCTTTTTAAGCACATCGATGGTAAATAATGCGATATTTATGGCGCATTCTGTGAATCCTGCTTGGGCCGACTTCATTGAAACATTCCAGGACGCAGTGCTATCGTGAAGTTCCCTACACCAAGGATGCGTTCTGAAGCTATACGGCCCAGGGAAAGGCGCCCCCATGATTCTACGCTTCTCTGCCCATTTTGAAGGCGAAGTGATGATTTTATTGTCAATTTGATCTCTAAATGCAGTTACGAAGTCACTCATCATTTCGGACATCGTTTACACTCCTAAGACCAGCATGGACCTCCCGATGACAATTAGCACAAAGAAGAATACATTTACCAATTTCCTTTTTGATATTTTCCCAAGACCTTAACCGTTGATTAACTTGAAAGTCCTTTTCACTTGGATCAAGGTGGTGGAATTCCAGTGCGCCATTGTATGTGTCATATCCGCAGAGTTGACAGCATCCCCCTGCAAATGTTATAGCACGCTGTTTTTGTTCAGACTTTCTAACCCTTCTTACTGCATTCTGACACAATTTACAGGTAAAATATCTGTCATCTTTTATGGTTACTTCAGAAGTTTTGCCGTGAATTTTACAATTAAAAAATCCGGTCTTTTTGTACTCGTAAAGTCTACCATCTAGTTTACAACCACAAGTGGTTATTTTGCGCCTACTACTTGACACTATCTCAGTTTGTTTACCGCAGTCACATTGACATAACCACAAGATTGATCCAGATTTGCTAGGTCCTACTGGTCTAAGATAAGTCAAATGCCCAAACTTTTGTCCTGTTAAATCTAGTGCCCGACTGTGTGGTACAAATGTGGTCATAACCGTTCCCTTTCTTCAAGGTATGTTTTATCCCTCTCTTCGAGGTATGTGCAGCCGCCCTATCCACCGAACCTAGTATCCTAGGAGTTACTATGCTCGATGTCTTTGCCATCACAGTCGTCGTCATCACAATCGTCTTTCGGCGCATCGGCGGACTGACTGTAGTCAACAGCACTTGAGGCTGACATGTCGAGCGAGCGTCCCTTGGGGACATCTTCAGGCTCAGGGTCGGATAGGGCAGCGATGACTTTGGGCACTTTGTGTATTTCAGGATCAAACATTACCCAGACACCACGCCCCTGATCGGCATCGTAATCGAAACAGAAGCAGGGTCCGTTGTCGTCACCCTTTGCGTCCTTCGCTTGCACAGTGACTCTTGGTCGTCCTGGCAAGGTGTTGGGAACGTTGATCAACGCCCCAACGGGTCCATATGATTTCACTTCTGTCATACCGACAGCGGCTCCAACTTCGATGAGCCCTCTGTAGCCAAGTACAGCATAGGGAACCGGCAGCTTTGTTGCATAGTCGCTCATTCGCGCGTCCTTTTTACAAGTGTTACGAGACGGTCTGATAACTCTTCCAATTCATCGGTGTTTGCACCGGGAAGACTGATCTCAAGGTATGCTTGGATGGTTCTTATTGCTTGCGTCAAATCAATGACACCAGCGGCCCACAATCGTTCATACTCTTCTACCGGCCGCAAGGTCAGAAGAGAAGATGGAACAAGTGGCATGACTGTCGTGAGTTTCCCACCTAGCGGCGGGCCTCGGTGATTCAGGGGGTCATGCCTTACCATTTACTTCTTACCGTTCTTGGGTTTCTTGGGCTTGGGTACGGGTTTCTTTCGTTTACCTGGATGTGCTGGCATGGTTGCCTCTTAGAGTAAAATGAGAAGTGACAGAAGAGTACGAAGAATGGAATCCCAATTTTCGTACATCCACAGAAGAAAGTTTTCCCAACTGGCTTCCTCCCAGTTGAATCCAGCTTTTCGCATCTTACGTTTGACACGCCAGACAGAGAGGAAGGTTAGATCGATAGGAATGAGATCGGGGAGAAGCTTGCGCCGAACAGGTTTATGGGAACTAAAAAGCTTAATAGCTTTGCCATTGAGTTGACGAATCTTTTCGTCGTTGTCCCTGTTTAGCTGATTCTCAAACTCTACTCGCTCTGCCGTAATCCTGAGAGCTTTTCGGAAGTCATGTTTATGTTTCAATTTGATCTCCTACAGATTCCTCTTTAGAGGTCATCATAGACATCCGGGTCTGGGGTTGGTTGTGGTTCCTTGATGTCTTGGTCTTTTTCTTTGACCAGATGAGGATAGAATTTATCTTTCTTTGAGAACCCGACCATTCGGTGAGTCTCTTTACCCTTGTCAAAGAAGAGGAAGGTTGGGTAGGCTCTAATTTGAAACTTGGAGTCGAGGTTAAGGTCTTCAAACTCTTTGGTGTCCAATGTGTATATGTAGACGATATAGCCTTCCTCTCTCAACTCCTTGAGAATAGGATACATCTTCTGACACGGCCTGCACCACGTTGCAGAAAACATCGTGACGAAGTTCGCCTTGCAGTTACCAGCCTTACAAACAAGGGGCGGGCACTTGCAATCCGTCCCGCATTCGCAATCTACCTTCCGCGCTTTTTGTATACTACCCGTTTCGAGGGCGTCGTAGGGGTTTCGTTTGACGCCGAGGGTGATCCCGTAGTAAGCCCGCCATAGGGATTGTCGGATGGGGTCGTCTTCTTTGTATCGTTCGGCTGGGGCGCCTTCGTAAACGGAGACGCTTTCTCCGTTTTCGGTGCTTTTGGATATCCAGCGTGATCGAGCGTGTCGTTCGTGATTTTCAACAAGTCCTTGATACGCATGTACAACTTGAGTGGTTGCTTTTTCACTATCGCAAAAAGCAGGTGTCTCTGCCATGCCACAAAACGCCGAAACAACAACAAGTAACGTAACATAATGCTTAATCCTCATTTGCGCTCCTCAAATCCAAGTAATTGATCGCGGCTAGAAAAGATCGTAACTGAGTTGTTGTGCAGGGAATCCGAGAAAGGAACTGAGGGCATATGAATCACCTTGGCTAGACATGTAGTCAATCGTCTTCGCGTCGACCCAGAACGATCCGAGTGGCTGTCCGTGTCGCGTATCCCCTTGGACCCAATTCGGCCCCCAACTATTCTGAAGCAGCACTCCAGGACGCTCCGTATCGTCGACCCCTATCGCGGCCATGCAATGATACCATGTCCCACATTTCCGCAGGAAACCCATACTATCTCGGCCGTGAGGATTGTGTTTTCGGCAATAGGGATTGAATCCGGCGTCCGAACAGAACGAGACAGGATAACCGTTGACGATCGCATCCCTAACCTCATTATACGATCCCACGAGAGCCGTAGTGCGAATGGGATGCTTTTTGATTTTAGGCTCCAGGGAGTCGGGAATACCCTTTTTTCCCCAAAGCCTTGCGATACTGGGACTGTACTCCGTAAGGTCTACGTCTCCGTAGATTCCTCTTGGAAGCATGCCAAATTCGACTAAGAACTCCGCAGCATACACACCCCATGATCCGTCACCTCTAAGAATCCCACGATCTCGATGTCTCTCATAACCGATCTCAAATCTCGACCCGGCATATGCGACCTCAGTGCTCGCTTTGGCTTCAAACTTCTCCGCATGCCCAGCACCATAGATTTGGGTGGCGGCGAGTATGTCGATACAAAGACCGTAGCCTTGACCAACACAGTCTCCGAGCATTTGATAATGCGGAACAAGTGGGCCTAATTCTTTCTCCAAGTACTTGTACAACAAGACTATACGATCTTTACCACTGTCTTGGAATGACTTCGAAGTTCTTTGATGTAGGTACTTGATTTTTTTTCTGGTAACGAAACGCTTAATTGCTTTTATATCTGCGTTCCACCCTGATAGGATAGGCGACAATCTAAATTCACTGCACTGGGCTGCTGCGTAAGGAAAAAGGGCTCCTGCGACACCCGATGCTCCAACTTTCAGAAAGTCTCGCCTATCCATGTCTTCATCTCCTACTAGAGACAATTCACAATGTGGAGGCATAGGCACGTAATGCGCTCGCGATTTGCTTCCACACGCGAACATGCGAGGCTGTATCGGACAATTTGCCCTTGTCAGCCATCGATTTTAATTCTTGGGACAACCCTTGTCTAAAGGGGAGCCAGTTATTTAGCTTACTTCCCAAGGCGTCTTGATTTGACTTAAATGTAGCTGCTACAATCTCAGAAGGACTGGAGTCCTCACCCATGATCAGAGCCACACTTGCAAAAGACTGAGCCAGAGCAAGACAGTCGTCTCGCTTTGTGTCGGAGTCGACCCGCTCGCAGTAAGTCGCGATCCTGGTCGCAAAGTCGTCAGACGGTTGCGGGACTCCACCCTTCACAAGCACAACATGGACTGCGGAATCAACTGTGCCGCCCAAACTGCAAGAGATGAAGAATTTGTATGTTCCACCTTTACCGCTGCTGAAAACTGCCCTCTTCCCACCGTCAATGACCATGAAGTTTTTGGTCTCTGGAATGACAATCCACTTATATGAGGCGGCATCAGACTCTTCAACGGAGATGACTACCAACTCGCCCATCTTGACCTTCTCAGGACCGACAACGACGAGATGCGCCTGGGATACTGGTTCGTCCACTACTTCGTGAACAGGGTCTTGTGTTCGTTTCTCACTCGCGGATGCACCCGCTGCGTTGAGTGATGTCATAGGTGCGGCGAGCGACCCGATCAAAAGAAACGCCGCGATTGTCATAAACATCTTTTTCATTTTTGCTCCCTCGCAGATTGCCTTTCAGCTTCGCGGCAGGTGGAAAGAAGGGCGGGCGTGTTTACAAGGCACCACCCGCCCAACAAAACGCTTCTACTTCTTGAACTTAATCGGCTCTTTCGTCAACAGACGAAGAATGATGTTGACAACACCAACAGCCGCACCGATACCGGCGACGATCTGGGGATTATCAGCGACGAGTGCACTATCTTGGACGTAAACGGCAAGACTGGCGACAGACATCAGGAGATTAACCCAAAATGTCTTGCTTTGAAAGAGTCCCTTACCCATTTCTTCATCTCCTGGAGCCTCGATGGGCTCAATAATTGGTTTTGATTTTATCGGCTCGAAAGGTGTATTTGGTGCGAGACCATCGTATGGACTACTCATTAAATTTCCTCATCTGGGGTTCTCCCCGCATCTTCAATCGCATGGAATAACCGTTCACAAATGGTGTCCATCCGTTCTTCTTTTTTGTCAATGCCTTCAAGTTCCTCATCAAGAATTTCGGCCATCGTGCGAGCGAGCACACGTAGTTCATCTTTTCCCAAGACCATTCCAAGGGATTGCTGCAACTTCATGAGATTTATTTTCATACTCTCAAGACGTTGTGTCAGCACGATTGCCTGACCTGTGGCCATAATATGATCTGCATCAGTTTTGGCCACATTCAAACGCTTTTCCAGAATCCCAGTAAGAAGTGCAATTTCGTCTCTTAGACCCAGATAACCACGATCGTCTAGTTGCCGCAAGTAAGATTGACGTAATTCTTGATTCTCAATGATGTAGCGTTCTTTTTTCTTCTCTTCAAACTGCTTGTTTCCCCGTCTCTTTCCAGAGTGGAATTGGCAGAATTCGCTGCCTTCCATCGCAAGATACTGACATTGCCCGTCTGGGGTGGTGCCGTGGCATCTCCGTGGGTCATCTGGGGCGCATTTGTCAGTCATGATGTTTACCTAATAAAACTTGTTCCTCAATATTATAGTCTGCGGTTTTGGCTAAAGTTGGCCGCGTCGATGGTGTATTTTCGTGGTTTTTTCCAAAATAAATGGATTTTCTCGAAATTCGGGACTTTTTCGCTTGACAAGAGCAAAAAATAGTGTATACTTGGGTAGGAAAGGGAATTGTACCGTTAAAGAAAAAGGGGGAAAATTTGAATCCTACTAAAAGGATTAAAACTGGCTTGAGCCACCATCTGGCGGCAGTTGCCCGAAAAAGAGGCAAACTGAAGTATATCCCGTTATTTTCACTGCCCCTTGGGACAGAATTCTTCTTCACGACTGAAGAATACGTTCATTCCCAGCACCCCAAAGTTATTAACGGATACCCAGAGGATTTGGTACTGTATATACCCTCTGGGAGACATAAACTTCAAATATGGGACTCAGATCAGGTTGAAATGACATTTGGCGATGGGGAATCGCAGGTTTTGAAGCCTTTGTTTGCCTATTTGGCCCCAACCTCGGCGTTCACAGCGAACTTTGATGAGAATTTTGTCACTTACCGACTTCAGACAGGGGAAGTCACCGAAATACGGATCGACAATTACTGTCTGAGGTCGGATGATTTCTCTGACGCGCGTGTAGAGGAGACAACACGACCTAAGCCGCACCAACGGCCTTCTAGGTTTGGGAGGGAATTGTACAACAGAGGTATTGAACAGAAATTAAGTCAACAAGCTAGACAGGGAGTCAAATGACTAAATCAATAGTCCCAAACATTTCCGTTCCACAAGAATATACCAAGACAGAAATGGAGTACATAGAATTGTTCAACAGAGTCAGTATTGGTAAGACAATTCTTGAGGCCGAACTTGTAATGCAACAAAAAACGCATGCAGCTATGGAAGCACAGCAAGAATTGGCTCAAAAAAGCATGGAATTGAATCTACTATCCCAGCGAGACAACATGCGTCCGTACCGAATCTGTGGTGCGTACGTCGTTCACGATGAAGGCGAAGGGAAATACCGTTGTCAGTTGCCTGATTATATGGGAATAGCGGATGAAGATGATGAGAATATTGGTGGCGAAGTACCCATCGTTGCCTATGGTGATACGCCAGAGCAGGCGACATCCAATTTTGATCACCTCTGGGTGCATGGGAGCTATTGATGTTCACTGACACAGACCTTCAATTGTTGATGTCTGAGGCGTACAGAGAGGCGCTGAAGAGTCCTGATCCGTCCAGCCAGAACGGGGCTCTGGTGGTTTGGGGAAACACCCCTGGTCTTTTCCAAACCATGTCCAGAGGTTACAATCACTTTTATCCAGGAATTGAACCGGAAGTTGAGGACAGAGATGAGAAACTACGACGAATCGAACACGCAGAACGTGACGCCATTTACCAAGCCGCGATGGCTGGAAACTCTACCAAGGGAGCCATCCTTGTTTGTCCGTGGGTGGCGTGTGTCGACTGCGCTCGGGCGATCATTGGTAGCGGGATTGGGGTGGTTATTCATCACCGGGACAGATACTTGCTCCCGTCTAGTTGGAAAGATCAAATCGATAAAGCACTGGGTTGGCTGGAAGCCGCAGGTGTCGAAATACACACCGTCAACGGACCTGTCGGTTTTACAGAGCCAATCCTTGTTAGTGGGCGCCTCTGGAGTCCAGCCTTATGTGAGTTCGTCACATCAGGACAAGAAGAGACCGAGCTACAAAGAACTGGTTAGCCTCCTGCAATCGTTCGGGATGCGGGTGAGTTACTCAAATTCCCGATTGGTTCCCAAGGTGATTGCTAGCGATCCAAATACGGTGTACGTCTATGTCGACGATGATGTCGTGGAAGTTGTCGTTGTCGGTATGAATGGTATCGATATTTTTAGATCACATTTCGAGAACGGGAGAGTCACGATCAATGGACGTAGAACATATGCAGAATGTAGTTGAGTGCGAGCAACGCTTTTTAGAGGCATATGACTTGTGCCAAAGCGACTTGTATTCTCTTCTCTGTGCTCTGAAACATAACAGCAATGTATGCATTCAGGCGATGGTCACGACCAGTGTCGAACATTCTGTGCCACAATTAGTGCACGGGTGCGGTCTGATCTATGACTATTTCCAAAAGCATCAGGGCGGCATCGCAATCACGCCGAGATACGAACGTGTCTCAATGGGTGAGTGGCTTCTGCACTTCAATAACCTGAACAACAAATGTACAGAATTCATATGCGGTGGCAACGTTGGGCAGGCAGTGGGATTGATCATGGAAATGTACAATGCTATGGTTTCTGCGGCTGCTCAGTATAATGCCGGTCTTAGGGCTGGTTACGAAGAATCCATCGATCCTCTACCCAGCATGGAATAATTCCTGTTTCATGTTTGACTTAACTGGTTTCTTGTGGTATGATTCAAGTAGTTAAGGAAACATTGAAATAAACGGAGATAAAACAATGCTGAACCCAAAAATCATTCAAAAATCGATCCACCAAGTGAATATGGATCGGAACTTGAATCTGTCTGTCAAGACTATTCACACCCTGGTCTACGCTCTCAACAGAACGTTCAATTGGGTAAACAGTCCGGCTGAGAACATTACAAAAATCGAAGAAGAGATTAGGGAGTATAGAGAGAAAGCCAATCAATTGAGCAAAGAACGGGACCAGTTGAAAGTATCTTGTCAGCATGTTTGGCTCAGCCAAATCGGGCCTAACGAACCGTATTTTTGTAAAGCATGCAGTGTCGAGGTGTCATTGTAATGTTCTGTTGGAAGTGTAATTCACAGATACGTGTTCTTGAGGATGGCTGGTTATGCATGTTCTGCGGTCAGCATGGACCGGATGAGACACCGGTGTCCTCGCTTCGAGAAGGGATCACGGAAAACAGACCTTTGGAGAATCCTTATGATAACTCCTGAAATGTTGAGTGCACTGGAACGAGTATCCTTTCCTGACTACGCGGGGTGCTTTGACAGGTATATCCTTGCAGACCTCGCTCACCGGGCACACGTAGCACTGACTTCTCCAGTCTATTGTCTGGTGAGAAACGAAGGAATGACTGGAGAACAATTGCTTGGCGTTTACCGAACAAAAGAATTAGCTGAGACAGCACACAAAGTAAGATTCCACAATGATGATGTGCGAATCGAAGCTTTTCTAGTTGAAG
>SDBV01002490.1_pt1 | contig 27568 bp, 22 predicted proteins | sample 2277081 | NCBI WGS metagenome assembly SDBV01 (sample SAMN10402039, study PRJNA504765) | marine sediment metagenome | isolation source: marine sediment core GS10_PC15, 223 cmbsf | place: Arctic Ocean: Southern Knipovich Ridge | collected 2010 | reverse complement strand
TACTAATACAGCATCCACTTCACTACTTAACACTACTCTCCTGTATTTTGCACTACTCACTATATGATAAAGCAATATTGTGACATTATGACTCTTATGAATATACTTACTATCTTGTGACATCGAGTCACAAGATAGTAAAACGAGGCAAGCCTCGAGGCATTAAACCTCTTTTAGAGTAAATGATCGGATAGGATTCGATAACATTATTTTTCAATGGCAATTATTTCAATCATTTATGCCAATTCGCGGCAATGGTTTATAGTTTTTATGAAAAACCGGTAATCCCCATAAATTCGAGGTTTCATGTTTTTTGAGGAAATATCCCTTTGCATTTTCAAATTTTCGGTGTGAAGTGGATGTATCAACAGTAAGTTTCCCAACAATGGAGTACCCTTTTTCCCGGACTTCGGGAGCTATGTCAATATTTTCTAACGGTCGGTTAGTACCTGCTTGCCAAAGTTTCTCACCACTGGGAAGGATATCAAGTTCCTTTAGTGTTAGTTCCAGTTTGTCTGGATAAACATCAACAACAAGATAATTGACACGTGGGTTATAGCCAAAAAGGCCTCCATGTGCTATTTGCTGCACACCATCGCGTTCTGTACAAGTCATGGTATGAACCTCGCCACAAATGTAGAGTACTACTTTATATTTAGCCATGGTTTTCCAAAACATTGAATTCCTGCCTGCAGTTAACATGAGGCCACTACTTGACCATTTACGTACAGGGCCCAACACTGGTGTATGCCCTAGTACAATAACATGTTCCACATCTTGGTTTTGCTCCAACACATTCTCAAACCATTCGAGTTGTTTGCCTGAAACATCTGCTTTTATTTTGCCCTGATCGCTATTTCCAACTTCAAAAACATCTACCGAAACAAACAAAACATTTTTATGCTTCCAGTAAAACGCTGTTCCTTTCATATGTTCCGGACCATTAAGGGGCATGCCCATATGTTCACGAAACTCCTTTTTGTATGCTTCAACGTTTTCCAATGCATTGCTGTAATTCCATGGATTATCACCAATTTCGTGATCACCAATTGAAGTGTAGTATTGCAACCCATGAGCATCCATACGTGCTTTCCATGCTGTATAATAACGATCTGCATAATGTTTGATCCCTTCTATATCCGGCTTTTCCTTTTCTCCATGCCAGTGCCCCATAACAATGTCGCCCGCAACAGTTAAAAATTCAGGGTTCTCCTTTTTTACAGCCTCAAGCACAAAACTTAAAGCATCCTCCCATCCTTGTTGAGGATAATCGGTATCAACATTTAAAAAATCTGGCATGCTAACAAAGCGCCAATGATCTTCACTACTTGTTTGTGTTTGCTCAGAACTATTGGTACATGCAAAAAGAATTATTGATAAAATCCCTAATAAAGTATTCTTGTTTATAATTTTTTGTATCATTATTTTATCTGTTAAAATTATTTATTGGCAATGGCCCTTTGCGATGTGTTTTATTAACTTTAATTAATTTATGATCTTAACTTTTAGCATCTCCTCAATTGTCACAAAATCATATCCTTGGGCTTTACCTTTAATCAGTATCTGTTTTAGAGCTATTAGCATTCCATCTCTATTTGACCCTGCATCTGGATTATCTGCAGGATCAAAATCATGCATCCCTACAATCATCCCGTTAAACAAGTTATTCATCACCTTTTTGATTATTTGGCCACTGCTATTTTGGGATTTATCCCAATCTTTAGATGGTAGTGTCCAAAGAATGGTTTTCATGCCTTTGTCTTTCAAAAATTTTATTTGCTCATTGCTAACACTCCCAAATGGCGGACGGTAATATTTTAACTTCTAACCAGTTAGTCGTTCAAATTCGTCATTGGTTCTTTTTACTTGTTCCTTCCATAATCTCATTGGAGCATATTTCTAGAGATGATGATTCAAGGTGGATAACTACACAATCATCAACGGAACTACTGATTACCTTTTGTATTATTTGTGATCCATTTGACAATGGTTTTGTGACAGTTGACAACCCAGTTTCTAAATCAAGTTGTCGGTAATACCCTTCCAGTTTCAAATCAGAAGAAGGAACATGCGTAATCCACAAGTCACCCAAGGTTTGGTATGACCCTACACTGCCAATATTTGACATTGTGACATTATTCTGAAAATACCTGGTTGCTTCATTAAACAAACCTTTATAACAAAGATCAACAACAGTGTCGAGGCTCTCTTTTGAACCTTCTGCCTGCTCAATAACCGAGGCGACATCTTTTGCCCAAATTGTTTCTTCATTTAGCTGAATCCTTTCTATTGGGAAATCGCCCATTACCATTGCCCCTATACGTCCATTACCAACAGGTAGGCCTACATCCCATTTTTTTGCAGGTTCATTCAATGAGATAATCCTTTTCTCTTTCCAAGGATTAATATTATTGCATCGATTTTGGATGTACAAGAAATTAAATACAGAGTTAACAAAATTAATATGGCTCTTAATGCCTTCATGAGATGTAAGTTTTTTTATTTTTATTACTATTGCTTTTTCTCCGATGTTATTTCGAATTCCTACTGAGCTTAAAAGAACAATTTGTTAATATTTCAAATAATACCAATTTAGCCACAAAATGCCGCATATAAATTGGTGTAATACTTAAACATATTTTTACGTAAAAATCCCCCTCAAAATAATACAAGAATCCTGCACCATTTTTCAAATCTACAGACATGCTACCTAACCAAAAATTTCCCGCTGGATCACATTTGTCATCATTATATCTATTTGTGAGTAGATGACTTTCCGAACCAAGTAACACGTGACAGCCACAGGTTTCCCTTCATCAATTATCCTGCATCAATGCAGATCTTCCACCATCGATAAGATATGTGGTTCCCGTAATAAACTTAGCATAATCGCTTGCCAGAAAAGCACATAAAGCTCCTATTTCTTCAACAGTACCCAATTTTCCAGCAGGATGAAGTTTTATAGTTCGCTCGCGTTCTTTTTTAGCATCCGGGAAAGAGTTGAACCAAAGGTCGTTGCCTGGTGATTCAATGAAACCGGGTGCAATACCAACCACGCGGATAGCTGACCCCCACTCGATGGCCAAAGCCCGTACCAAGCCGGTTAAGGCAGTTTTGGTAACATTATATGGGAAACATCCTGGGATACTGGAATAGGCATGATTGGATGTCATCACCTCGAAAACACCACTCTCCGATTTTTCCAGCCAGGGTTTGCAGGCCTTTGCCAGATGCCAGTGCGAGGCCAGGTTCAGGTCGATGTTTTTCGCCCATTCTTCGTCAGTACATTGTTCGGCGCCCTTAAAAATGTTTACTCCCGCATTGGAAACTACCAGGTCAATACGGCCAAATAGTTCCCCGACCTTGGTAATAAACGACTTAATCTGACCAGGTTTGGTAACATCTACCGATTGGTAAAAAGCCCGTCGCCCCTGATCCACGACAGATGAAACAAAAGCAGTTGCCCTGGTATCTGATTCAGAAGTCCGGCCACAACCTGCCACATGACAACCGGCCTGCGCCAACACTTTGGCCACACCGGCTCCAATTCCACTGGAAACCCCGGTAACAATGGCCACTTTATCCTTTAATTCTATCGGTAGCATATTGTATTAATTAGATACAGTCAGGATTATCCGGCCTTGATAATCTTTTACTGCCGGAACTAACTTCATATAATTCCCCCATCGCAAACTGTTATAATCCCACAAATCATTTACAATCAATGTATTTACTCCATCAATTTTATCAAACCGGCAAGCCTGGGTTCCTGCTGAAACAACTTCAATTTTTGAATTAGCAGTTTTCAATGAATAAGAATAGATATTCTCTTTCATCCCACGGGCAATATTTGTGTATGGTAATTCTTGCTCAAGACCAAAATAGTAGAAACCTTTAGTGTCCTTTTCCCAGCTGTGTTGTGGTTTCTGACGGTAAACCAAAGCCGGTTTTTCGCTTAGATTTACTTCTCCAATAAGACTTCCCAAATTACCTTCCGGATTGGCAGTAAAATAGGAGTTTCTGTCCCAGGCAAGTTTTTCAAATGCATCACCTGTCAGGAATTTTATCCCCACTTCCTGAATATTTTTACCAACCGGTATTCCATCGATTGTATAATCTATATTGAATATTCCGTTTTCATCAATTTGAATGGTGAAACTCGTAGAAATGTCATCGTAAGACCCGGTTGAATTTATTGTTGCAATTCCGTCAACTACTTCAAAATTAAAATCTTTAAGTTTCCAGTTTATGGCGTAATCATCCATTTCAATAGTTGAATACTGAATGGCCTTTCCCGGGAGTTTTAAATTAATGTGCGGCCCGGATTTGATAAGCAGTTCATCGTTCACCATCACATTTTCGAGCAGTCCGCTATTTTTATTCACGAGCAGATCAAATGTTTTTCCTGAAATGGCAATCTGCGTGTCCGCTTCGTCAATTTTCAAGGTTCCGCTTTTACATGCAGGTAATTCAACCTCTCTTTTCCCCAGCTGTATATTGTACTCATCAACCAACGAAGTATCATTCTGATAAAATTGAATATTTAATTTTTCGTCTGAATTCCAATTATTTGCAGGAAAGACAAGCTCGCCTTTTTTATGAGGTTCAAGATTGATATTATTCAATTTGCCAGTTTGACCGCCATATTTCCAGGTGATTTTCAATTCGTGGAAATTGGTATGGTCGAAGCGGTTGTGTACCGGAACAGTCAATTCTTTATTGGATTTAAAATCATTAATTTGTTTGGTATAAATTTTTGTTGGTGAATAGGCTTTTTTTGTCCCCCAAAACTCCGGCTTTTTACGGCGCCACGTATCTACAATTCCCCATTCTCCATAGCCAACAGTTGGGCCTTCATAAGTGGAGGGGATAATTCTTTTGTCGAGGATTCCCCACCACTCGTTAAAACCTTGCAAATCTTCAGGTTGCATAAATGTTTCGTCAAGCATGCACCAGATGGCGCCTCCCAACCCACCCTGGGTTTCGAATAAGTTTGTCCACATGCTGTCGAGGCTTTGACCCCAAAAATTACGGACATTCGGGTCTTCCTTCAATTCGAAATTATTATAACAAGCCACATGCGCCCACTCATCGAAAAGCATAGGCATATCTATAGATTCAAATCCTTTTGTTGTAATCCCATATTGATTTAATTCGCCCCGCCAACTCGGATAGTGCATACTCAGGATTTCATAATTTTTCAAACTGTCGGGAACCTGCCCCGGATAACTATAAATTACCGGTCTGGTTAAATCATTCTTTTTCATCCACTTATATGACTCAACAAAATTGTCACCAAAGGTATTTTCGTTTCCGATAGACCAAATTATTACACTCGGGTGATTGCGGTGATTCTGCACCATTTCCTCCAATTGGGACAAGTATGTTTTGGTAAATTCCGGATCCGATTGGGACGCACCGCTTGCCCGGTAAGCCTCAGTCCGGTGTGATCCTACAAAGCAAACGGCAGTTTCGTCTTCTACATAAATGCCGTATTCATCGCAATATTTCAAAAATTGCTCAGATGGCGGATAGTGTGAAGTGCGTATAAAATTCATGTTGCACTCTTTGGCTAACAGAACGTCCTTTAAGTCGTACTCGGGCGTGGTCAACCTTCCCAGCGTTGGGTGAATATCGTGCCTGCAAGCTCCTCTCAATTTTACCGGATTTCCATTTACCAACAGCCTGTTTCCATCCACCTTTACCTCACGGAATCCAATTTTTTTCGAAGTTTTCATTAAGGCATCTCCATTCTCAATGAGCGACGTAATAACAGTGTACAAATTTGGATGTTCGGCATCCCATTTTTTTGGGTTTTCAATAGGAATAGAAATCTGTCCGCTTTGCTCACCGGCTTCCTTATCCACGGATTCGATCAATTTGTTTTCAGCATCGTACAGTTCAATTTTTAATTTGGCTGTAGTACTTTGGTTCAACTCATAAAAAACCTTCAAATCAGCATTTTTATAGTCCTCATCAAAATCGGTTTCAAAGTAGAGTTTTTTGAAATTTTGTTTTGGAAGAGCAATCAACTCCACATCTTTTAAAATGCCACCAATTTGATGTTTTGCGTAACCACTCCCGTAAGAAATATCATCGGTGCGGTCCACGAATTCAACTGTTAAAACTGCATCTTCACCTGGAGTAACCATCTCTGTAATGTTGCAGTCCCACTTGGTAAACCCTCCATAATGCTCGCGAACAAATTGTCCGTTAACCCAAACACGGGCATAACTATAAACTCCGTAAAAATTGAGTAGAATTTGTTTTCCTTCAAAATCTGCAGGAATTGCAAACTTGTGTTTGTATGCGTAGGGCTGGTCGTGTTTAATAGCAAATCCCTGCATTTGGCATTCGCCCGGCACCTGAATATCAGACCAATCTTGAAATCCGACACTGTTTTCCCAAAACTTATCGGGTGGGCTCATGGAAAATTTCCATATTCCATTTAATCTGATTTCCGGTGTTTTAACGTCCGTTACTTCAATTTTTTTAATTGCTTTTTGTTTGCCGCAACCAAATAAAATAACCAAGAGCAAAAAAAGAATTGGATATGGTTTAGTGTTCATTTTAAAAGAGATATTAGTTTTATTGATATTCTGATATTTGAAGTTAGTTTCATTCTAAAGCCAGGATCAAGTATCCACAAACTCGTTAATAGTGATCCCAGGAGTGGTTTAGCTCTTTGTTACTCCAGTGCCAACACCCTGTTTCACAGCCATCATGATTGCCTTACGTCCATCTCCTTTACACATAAAATCCATCTCTCGCTTTCCGAATTCCAGGGTGTGCTTCCATCTCCTCTTCTACAAGATCAACACCCAGACCGGGCCTGTTTGACAATATTAGATTTCCATCCTCAATTTCAAGTGGATGATCGATGACTTTGTCTCTCCACGGTACGTCATAATAAATAAATTCCTGACGGAAAAAGTTGGGTACTGATGCACAAACATGCCCGCTTGCCAAAGTTGAGAGTGGTCCGTTAGGATTATGAGGCGCCAGTAGAACATCATAAATTTCAGCCATTGAACTCATCCTTTTCATTTCAGATGGTCCTCCACAACGCGTAATATCAGGCATAATTATATCACAAAGGTGCTGTTCGAGTATAGCTCGAATACCATACCTCGTATAATGACGTTCACCCACACATAAAGAAATTTTCGGATTTACTCTTGCTCGAAATGCTTTTAATGTCTGCAGGTTTTCCGGGCCTACCGGCTCTTCGTACCAGGCTATATCTAATTCTTGAAGCCGGTCTGCCATTTCTAAAGCGACTTTAAAATTCAGCATAGCATGGGTTTCTATCATGATGTCCATTTCCGGGCCGATAGCTTCTCTTACCTTTTTACTTATATTATATGCATTATCCTGCTGAGCCGGGGATAAAGATAAATTTGTGTTTAAATCTTCTCCATAGAAATAATTTGTATGCGCAAAGGGATCGAACTTTAAACCAGAGAATCCTGATGCCTTCACTTCTCTTGCTTGTTTGGCGTAATCCTCTCCATTATGGTCTCCCTTTGTAAACCAATAATTTGCATAAAGTGGAATCTCAGTTCTAAAAGAACCGCCAAGAAGTTGATAGCAAGGAACGCCAAGTACTTTTGCTTTTAGATCCAATAACGCCATGTCAATACCACTAATAGCACACATGCTTGCTCCAAATGGCCCAACCCAGTTGAGATCCCTATACATTTTTGCCCAAATAAAATCAACGTTCATTGGATCCATGCCAATAATACGTTCTCCAATGTGCTTTGTAGCAGCTTCAACTATTGGACTCCCCGGCCAATTAGTTGATTCGCCAACTCCGGTATAACCCTCATCAGTATATATTTTTAACAAGGTCCAATTGTATTTTATTCCTTCGACCAGCCAAACTTTTACTTTTGTTATTTTCATTTTTTTACTATTTGCACTAAAGCTACTGTTTCAATAGTGATGATTCCAAAATTCTCAGTTTTACTTTAACCCGAAATATGCATTAGAAAATCTATTGCGCACCGAAATTGCTGCAAAACAGATCGTTACACTCACTTATTTCAACTCACCATAGCGGTGCTATGCTTCGTTTCTATAAGTGCCTGTTTTATTGCACTATCCGTGCTCATAACGAAGTTCTAATACATAATCCGGGTTTAATTTTTATGACCAGCAACAATATATACCATTGTTTGAAAATTTTCGAGGCATTGAGCGTATCATTGATAAATGTGAACATATTTTCATTAATTATTTAGATGTTTGTTGAAGGGAAAATTTCAATTTTCCCTCAATCACCTGGCCTTTTTTAATTTGAATACGATCAGCGGTATATAAACCTCCATAAAATGGCTCTGCACCGCCATTGTTATAATCAGCCACGAGCAATTGAACGCGCTCATCCTGAAGCCAGCTTCTTACAGATTGAGTTCCATCAGATATCACTTGAATTCCGAGCCCTTTTTCATTAGATAGTCCTGCCCATTTGATGTTTGTTCTGGTAGCCCTGAAGTCTTTGCTACCCATATCATTGGCTTCATCTTTCCAGTGCATTTCCGGTTTTTCCCCGATTGGTTCTACAATTGTGAGATGTCTGGTATTAAGTTTTGCCATACCTTTATTTCTGCCAATGTCATAAATGGGGTATGTTGAAAATGCCCCTTTCCGTTCCCAGATTATTCTATCCATAGATTTTGGTAATTGAAAAATCATACCATATTGACGAGGTTTTATATCACCTTTTTCATATTTCACTTTATAGGAAACTTCTACAATACCATTTTTCTTTATCAAATATGTTTGCATTCCACTTCCTTCATTATACTTTATATCCATATCTACCAACACATCTCCATTGCCTATTTTCTCAATAGAAATATTTGAAGCAAATAATGTGTAAAATGGATAATTTTTGATTGGGTGAATATCGTTTTGATATGTCGAATTGGCAACATTTGGTTTGCCGCCGTTATCATTATTCATCGGGACGATACCAAAAACCGGCCCCTGATCCAGCACAAGCTCTCCATGTAAAAAAGCTGAAGTGATAATGCCCGTTTCTTTGCTTATGATAAATCGCAGATTTGCTGAATGTACATGCCAGGCGAGCAGTTTTTCGCTAATTGTAAATTCTTCGGTGTTATCAGAAATTTCGGGAGCAGCTTCAGGAACCAATCGAATGAGTTCTTCATTTACCATAAATCCCCTGGGATCTATAAAAGATATGTATAGCTCTTTGCTGTTTGATAAAACAGGAACCTTGAGAAACCCTTTACTTTTAGGGGCAATATTGGCATTTACTGTTCCTTCCTTCCCATCTATTTTGGTAACTATTTTTATTTGGTCAAGATTGGTAAAATCATATCGATTTTCGACTTGTAGCCGAACCGCACCATCTTGAATTTTAATATTATCAACACTCATAACTTTTACAGGGGCATATGCTTTTTTCATTCCCCAATACTCGGGTTTTGGTCGTCTCCAACAGTCTATGGGGCCCCATGGACCATATCCTACTATCCGGCCATCAGGCATATGAAAGGTATCGTCTATCCCGCTCCAGATTGCACCCCCAAGGCAACCCTGATGATAATAGATTGAGTCATACATCTGAGCAAGAACAGGCCCATAGGCACTACGAACACCTGGATCTGTCACCAACTCCTTTCTGTTGTAGCAGGAGATATGATCATATTCTCCAAACAGCGTTGGCCTTTCGGTATTATCATCACACTTTGCCGGCCCCATTGCATTAGGATAATGATATACTGCTATATCAGCCTTGCTGCCGGCATTGTTGAATCCTCCCCAGCACTGATCATGAAAGGTTGTTGGTCTTGACGGGTCAATTTCTTTTACGACCTGATTTACCCTTTCCCAAAGCGGGCTCCATCTTGATTCATTGGTTATAGACCAAATAATGATAGACGGATGATTTTTTGATGCCGAAATACGCTCAATATTGGCCTGCAACATGTATGGCAAATACTTAATATCCTGGTAATCCCACTTTTTCCATATCGGGGAGGCATGATGTTGTATCCAGTTTAAACAGGCTTCACTTTCAACAAAAAGCCCCAATTCATCAGCAGCCTCAAGGAATTCTTCTGATGGAGGATAGTGTGATGTGCGAATATAATTGCAGTTACCGGCACGAAATAGTTCTGCATCTTTTCTGCTCATTTCAGAAGTGATGCTCCTACCTGTAAGCGGGTGAACTACATGGCGGTTAACCCCGTGCAGTTTTATTGGTTGCCCATTTACTAATAGTTGGTTGCCTTGGACCTTTATTTGCCTAAATCCTACTTTTTGAGTTAGCTCTTGGACATACCGGTTATTGACCGACAATCGAGTAGTTAGTTGATATAAATAAGGATGTTCGGGATCCCAATGTTTTGGTTTTTGAATAGTGAATACATTTTCTTTTTCTGTTACTTGTCCGCTTTTTACATCACTATCCAACGATACTTTTTTTTCTAAGATGACTTTGTCCTCTGCATCTTTCAATATGTAATTTAATTGAATTGATGCTGAATTTGGGGATTCGTTGGTCAAACTGGTGATTAGTTTCAGATCAGCATTTTTATATTTAGAATCAAAAGTAGTTGTGATGAAAATATCTGAAATATTGACTTCCGGCAGCACAAATAGTGTAACTTTTCTCAATATACCTCCAACTGTATGCGCTGCATATTGGGAAAGTGCAGACATCCTGTCAGATATGGTAAGCGCCTGTACATCCACTTCTAATTGGTTTTCGCTATTGAAATTTAGCTTATCTGTAATGTCGAATTCGAAGGGCACAAAACTTCCTTCATGCTCACCGATAACTTTCCCATTGATTTTTACGATTGCATGAGAACTGATTGCATCAAAGCGAATTTTTACTCTTTTCCAATGCCAATCGGAAGGCGGAGAAATGTTTCTACTATATTTTCCAGTTTCTCCTTCTTTTACAAAAAAACCTTGCATTTCCCATTCGCCGGGTACTTGAATCGTGCCGTTTGCTCTTTCATATATTCCAAAAGTCCATGAACCGTTTAGTGAAATTCTACAGTTTTCAACTCCTTCCACAGAAGCAGGAAGCGGGGATAACCTTGGAATTTGATAAGGGAAATTTTTTATTTTATCATTGCGTGAGTTTTGACAGAAGGCCTCTCCAAAAAACAAAAATCCAATGAGAAGGAGAAAACCAAAATTAAAAAAAACACTCTTTTTACCGTATCTGGTCTTTTTCATATTAATAAACTTCATTACATTATTCCATACTTCTTGAATGAATCCACAGCGCTCATTCCATTTTCAATAGCTTTTTGCACGAGCTTTTCACCATGCGCTTTTTCCAGTGCCTTTATGATTATATCCTCCTCATTTTCCTGAGGTACTATGCAAACTCCATCCAAATCCCCGAAAACAATATCTCCTGAATTAATCCTCACGCCTGCCATTTCTATGGGTATTCTGAAATCAATAACCTTTCCCCGTGGCGCCTGATCCTGTGCATACCGACCATGAGAAAATGTTGGAAAGTCAAGCGCCAGAATGCCTCTCGTGTCTCTTGAATAGCCGTCCACTACCGCCCCTGCCGCTCCAAGCAATTTCACCCGCGTACTCATGAGTTCTCCCCAAAGTGCATATCCAGGTGAAGCCCCTGTACATATATATACCTCATTATTCTTAATGTCGTCAAGTGCCTCGAGCATCAATCCAAATGACTTGGACATTAGTGGATTATTGCTTCCGTGAGAAAGCTCTTCAAAAGTATCCGCCTCCAGTACCGGCATAGCCCGACCGGCGACCACCATATCGTCGCGCAATGGCTGAATTTTTGGTGGCAAAAACTGATGTAATAGTCCTTGTTTATCCATGATGTCTCCTACAACAGCAGAAAACAATTCCTTTTTCATTATATCAAAAAGTTCATTATCATTCTTCCAGGGTTTCATATCATCAATTTAAATTCTCATGTGTATCATTATTCTATATGCAGCAAAAATCTAAATTTATTAATAGTGAATGTTAAAATTCAGTTCAAACCTTTGCACTTAATTCTACTTTAATGTCAGACATTATCTCATCAACTCAATCATTATTCTTGCCTACCAAAATATAGTATAAAGCACCGCCAGGATAATAAAAATTCCCAATGAAGCTATATTGAAAATCGGCCCTGTATAAAACAATGACTTTTTAACATCAATTGCCTTTGGATGATCACCTTTATTTTCTATTAGTGAAATAATCACTATCACTGCGCAAATAAGAAGGAATGTCAATCCCATTCTGTCGATGAATGGCATTCCGGGGAAAATAAGTTTTTCCAATATAAAAGAAATGGGAATTGTGACAATCGTTGCCCATAATGCTCCATTAGCTGTAGCTTTTTTCCAGAAAAGTCCAAGTAAAAAAACCGCTACTATTCCCGGGCTAATTAAACCTGTAAAATCCTGAATAAATTGAAATGCCTGGTCAATATTTGCCAGCGTTGGAGCCACAAGAACTGCAATCAGCAAAGCCGCTCCACTTGCAATTCTACCTGTTTTAACCATTCTTCTTTCAGAGGCAATTTTGTTAAAAAATGGTTTATAAATATCCAGGGTAAAAATTGTGGAAGTGCTGTTTGTCATGGAGCTAAGCGATGAAACAACTGCTGCAATTAGTGCAGCAAAAGATAATCCTTTAAAACCTGTAGTCACAAATGTATTTAATAACCAGGGATAAGCTTCATCTGGCTTAGAGATATCTGCCTCAAGTACAAATGCTGCAATTCCGGGTAAAACAACGATCACAGGCATTAAAATTTTTAAATACCCGGCAAATGCCATCCCCAGTTGAGCTTCTTTTAAGTTTTTTGCTGCTAATGCCCGCTGGATAATGTATTGATTACAACCAAAATAATTCAGGTTGGCCACCCACAAACCGCCTACCAGAACACTAATCCCAGGTAAATACTGGTAAAACTCATTAGATGGATCGAGTATCATATTAAATTTTTCCGGCGCTCTGTCAAGCAGCTCCGATAAGCCGGCAAAAGCACCCTCTCCTCCACCAACTGCATCCAGTGCCAGCCAGGTGGTAAGCAAACCTCCCATTACGAGAAAAAATACCTGAAATGCATCAGTCCAGGCTACAGCCTTGAGGCCTCCATAAATCGTGTAGGCTCCTGAAAATACCGCCAGGCCTATTATCCCGTAAATCAGATTTATACCCAGTATTGTTTCCATGGCCAAAGCGCCAAGGTATAAAACAGAGGTTAGATTTATAAACACGTAAACAAGTAGCCAAAACACGGCAAGGACAGTTCTTACCCTTTTATCAAAGCGCACTTCAAGAAACTGCGGCATCGTAAAAATGCCTTTGTTCAAATAAATAGGAAGGAAGTACTTGGCAATAAGCAAAAGCCCCAAAGCCCCTATCCATTCATAAGTTGCAATTCCCAATCCTATGGCATATCCCGATCCTGACATGCCTATAAACTGCTCGGCAGAAATATTAGAGGCAATAACCGAAGTTCCTATTATCCACCAGGGCAATGATTTGCCCGCAAGAAAATAATCTGTAGAATCCTTATGTTCTCCTTTTTTAGTCCTCGATACCCACAATCCAATAAAAACTATGGTCAAAAAATAAATGACAAATACGCTGATGTCCAAAAACGAAAAGCTCATATCAAGATATTTATGAAACAAAGATTGAAACAATTTTCAAACATTACTCTCACTTATTTCTCAATTTTATCAACTATATTTGCACTTAAACTAAAATTACTTCAAATCCAGGCAAATAATTAGCAGATGAAACCCGATTTTGTAAGAATTAGTAGTTCACAGGTTAGTTCTCTAAATGTTCGAAAAGATGTTATGCCATATTTTCCAAAAGTCTGGCATTATCATACAGAATTGGAAATAGTACACATTCTGAAGAGCAAAGGCACGAGGTTTATTGGTGATAGTATTGAAGAATTTAGCGAGGGCGATTTGGTTTTAGTCGGATCCAACCTGCCGCATTCCTGGCAGAACGATAAAATATATCTTAATAATAACGATTTAAATGTTGAGGCTATAATTGTACACTTCAATGATGATTTTCTTTGCAAAGGTTTTTTTAATGTTCCAGAATTCTCACATTTAAAAGATCTGATCAATTTATCGAGACAGGGTATTAATTTGATAGGCGCCAGTCGTCAATTAGTATCAGATAAAATAAAGAAATTACTCCAATTAAAAGGATTCGAGCAACTTATGGAGTTTTTAAACATTTTGAATTTAATAGCTGAGTCAAAGGAATTTAAGGTACTTGCCAAACTTGGTTTTGTAGAATCTTATAACAAAATCAATAATCGCAAAATGGACAAAGTATATGAGTTTATAATCAATAATATCTCAAATGATATATCGCTTAATGATGTTGCAGATGTAGCGAACATGAACGCGACAGCTTTCTGTCGTTTTTTTAAACAGAGAAATAAAAAGACCTATAAACAATTCTTAAATGAAACCAGAGTTGGCTATGCCTGTAAGCTACTTATTGATGATGAGCTAAACATAACTCAGATTGCATATGAATGCGGATACAAGACCTTATCAAATTTCAACAAACAATTTAGAAACCTGATACATGACACTCCAAAAAACTATCAAAAAAAACATAAGGATTAATTCCGCAGGTTTTAAATTTGATTTCCTCTTTATAGAATTTTTCATGTGGGTACATGGAAAATAACCAGCTTCCTATTATGTGATTATCAGTTTTTTTACTCCCATTACTTCAATGCTACAAAGTTGGTCGTCTATAACAACCCAATAATAGTAACAGCGATAAAAAGCACACATTGTAGTTGTATGGTTTTCGTAATCTATTCGTCAAAATCTTTTACCACAAAAAGATACGTCTTTCCCTTTTCTGTTTCCATGAATATAGATTTATCGGCATACCGTACAATCAGTTTCTTTCCTTGAACGGACTTCACAACTGCTTTACTTAATTCACCATTCTCCCATTTTATATCCACTTCGAAATTGCCCCGTGCTTTTAATCCTGACACTTCCCCAGTTGCCCATTCTGATGGTAGAGCAGGGAGCAGGTGTATTTCGCCTGTATGACTTTGCAATAGCATTTCGGCAATCCCTGCTGTTACCCCGAAGTTGGCATCCATCTGAAAAGGCGGGTGCTGCCCGAACAAGTTTGGAGAAGTACTTTTTGCCAGTACGGTATTCAGACTGTTTTTAGCTTTTTCGCCTTCGTACAAACGGGCATATTGGCTAACCAGCCATGCAGCACTCCATCCGGTATGTCCTCCACCGTGTTCAATCCGGTAATCTAAGGATTTTTTAGCTGCAGCCATTAACTCAGGTGTATCTTCCATATTTATTTGGGATCCAGGATGCAAAGCAAAAAGGTGTGATATATGACGATGCCCTGGCTCAACTTCAGGAAACTCTTCTGCCCATTCCATCAATCGTCCATCGGATGCTATTTTTGTTTTTGCCAGTTTGTTTTGCGCTGCTTTAACCTTTTGAATAAACTCATTTTCTAAACCAAGTTCTTTTGAAGCCATTATAAAATCTTCAAATAATTGCCAAATAACTTGTTGGTCGTGTGAAGGCCCCATGCTGATTTGGCTATTGCTTCCATCCGGAGCTACAAATGTGTTTTCGGGTGAGACAGCCGGGCCGGAAACGAATTTTCCTGTTTTAGGATCTTCTACCAACCATCCCATATAAAACTGCACCGAACCTTCCAATACAGGATACATCCTTTTCAGAAACTCCTCATCACCGGTAAACGCATAGTGTTCTCCAATATGTGAGCATATCCATGCACCACCACCGGAATGCAACCCCCAACTGGCACTTTCCCCAGGAGATGTGTAACCCCAAACATTGGTGACTGGGTGTACTACCCATCCATTCAAGTGGTATTGTATCTCAGCTGTTTTTTCACCCGGCTCCGATATTGATTCAATCAAATCGAATAGGGGTAGGTGCATTTCAGATAGATTGGTTACTTCTGCGTGCCAATAGTTCATTTCCACGTTTACATCCGTATGATAATCTCCGTTCCATGGTGTTTGAATTTTGTTGGACCAGATGCCTTGAAGATTAGCGGGAAGGGTTCCCTGACGAGATGATGCAATGAGCAGATAACGACCATATTGAAACATTAATTCGGCTAAATGTGAATCAGATTTAGTCTGTTTGAAGTTTTGCACCCGCTCATCAGTAGGGATGTCTATGCTATCATTCGGAGTGACATCAAGCATTACTCTTTGAAAGTATTGTTGATACTCTTTTTCATGTGCAACCAATAATTCATCATACGTTTTTTCACTTGCCTTCTTTAAGTTTTGGTTAGTTAATGATTTAAAATCACGTTCTTTGTAAACAGGGTAATCCAAAACATAGTCGGTTGATGCTGAAAGAAAAAGAATTACTTCATCTGCGTTTTCTACTGTTAATAGTGAATCGGTGTAGTTAACCGTCCCTTTTTTATTGATAGCCTTTAGCCTTGCCATGTATTGTAATCCTTCACCACCTTTGCCATCTGAAAGAGCGCCGGACATAATTAGCTGGCTATTTTCGGTATAGGTTTTATAGCGTTCCGGACGATTCATGTTGCAAGTAAAAGATATTTGCCCGGACTTATCGGCAGTGAAACGAACCACCATCACCTGATCAGGATTGCTGGTAAAAACTTCACGTTTGAAATTTATGCCATCTTGTGTGTAACTAATTCTAACTACAGCATCATCCAAATCGAGTTCACGATAATAGTTTTCGTAGGCAGCCTGTGTGCCATTGTCAATCCATAAATCACCAAGTGTTTGAAAACTGCCAAAGGGAACCTTGGATCCATTACCATGCCCAGTACCTTTTCCTTTGCAAATTTGGGTTTCATTTGTCAGTTTCGTCGCCTCTTTGTATTTCCCTTCAAATAAGAGCTGACGTATTTTTGCTTGAGCAGTAAAAGCATCCGGATTATCATTTTCATCGAGACTTCCCGACCACATACTCTCTTCGTTGAGTTGAATGCGTTCATGGTTAACATCGCCAAAAACCATTGCTCCTAAAGAGCCATTACCCAAAGGCAAGGCCCTGAGCCATTCCGGGTCATCTTTCCATCCATTTGGATCATCCTTCGTTGTTGCATCAGCCGGTTGGTTATACCAAAGCTTATAATTATCTTTTTCAGTTAGGCTTTGAGATGTTTTATCTGCATCATTCACGCAACTTCCACATGTTATTAAAACTGCTACTACTAAAACTAATTTATTCATCGTATATCTCCTATTAAGTATTCATTTGTAAAAAGAGTAAATTAAATTATAATTTTTAATAAATTATAGGGATATCCACTTAGATCGATAATGAATATTTAGTCTTCATCCTTCAATGGTTAATCTTTAATAATTATTAATTGATGCATATTCTTTATTCTTCATTATGTATTGAATAGTATTCATTTTGGCATTGATTATTATTTAATCTTCATTCTTTACTAATTACTGAATAATCTTTACTAATTGACTGATAATTAATCTTCATTCTTCACCATTTAATCTTTAATAATTATTTGTCATTCTTTTTTAAAGAATAATTGTTGAATACTAATATTTATTCATTTCTGACCAGGGCTCGATATGCTTTGGCCAGATCCCTTCTTTCCTGCATATATTTATCCATTACCTCAATAAAATCAATGATAACAGAGGTATTTACCTTACCCGATTTAATCTGGATATTGGAATACCTGGCCAGTTGATTGATATTATTACCTATTCTATTGATGGCTAATCCAAGGTTATCCAGGTGCTTAATCAATTCTAAATTGTTTCTTATGAACTTGATTTTTTTTCATCCAACACCAATGCCCTCATAAAATCTGATACGGTCTTTTTGCCAGAAGCATGGTATAAGGTTTGAATTCTTGTGTGTTCCAATTCTGTTACATGCATTTGAAGTTTCTTTGTTTTCAATTGAATGGCTGGTAATTTCTTTCTGCCACAAACATTTGATCTTTTTCTTTTTTTCTGTACTTTTTTTTCAAGTTGCGTCAGATTTTCTCAGTTCAGTTCCGGACGGCGAGATGTTTTCTGCTGCATGCCCGCCAGGTTTGCAGAATCAGAAAACACATCTTGCAATGACAGCGCCGGATCATAGCTTTTCCCCTTTCTCTTCCCTTTAGCAATTGCCCTGTTCGATTTGTCAGAAGGCTTTGTTTTCTTATTTGATTTTTCTACTTCCATTTAATCTCATTTGGGTTAATTCCCCGCCGCTTGCGGCGAAAGTAATCTATTTTCTAGATGAGCGACCGATACCCCGTCCGCTTGCGGCGGGGTAGTTCATTTTCTTCTGTTTAGTTAACTCTTCTGAATCTGCTGATAGGGAAAAAAGCTAGCAAAACCGCTGATTTTTGTAGTTTTGTAGGCAATCCGATGTATCTCTCTGGTTTCTAGCATATTATCTTTCCTACAAATTGGCAACAAACTGAGTACATTTTCAATTTTTCTGATTTTTTTGCCTAAATTATTTATTTTGTACCCTTTTTGTATAAAAATTGTAGGCATTGTATTTCTTTGATTATCAATAGCATATCCCTTCATTGCCTACAAAACAACAGAAATTACATCAATTGATGGTCTGTAAAATTACCTGTTCGATATATTCTAATTTAAGAAAAACTTTCAAATTCTTAAATATGAAAGCAAATACTATTTTAACCTTTTTCAGATTTCTCCCCTGTAATTGAAGAAAATTGGACTTTTAACCATTTTCTAAAGATGGAGCTAAATGTTGTGTTGGTAAAATTATTTATGAATTGAAAAAGAAATATCCTTGAATAAAAAAATATAATGTAAAGATAGTTATTGATGAATAAGGATAGATTTATCTCAAAAATTGTATGCAAATTCTATGTAAACAAAAAAGCGCTTACGAATTTCACTTCGTAAGCGCTTGATTATCAATGTGGGCCCTGCTGGATTCGAACCAGCGACCCCCTGCTTGTAAGTCATATCTGATGCCTTCTTTTACTTGCCTCTTTTTATCAAAAACAGCCCATAATAGTGTTTAAATGCACTTTATCCTATTCTTGTTTTCCCTTATTTAGTTGTTTTTAAACCCATTTGTATGTATATTGTATGTATCAATTACATACATTTATTTATCCATAACAATTAGAATATCAGATAATTATGTTAGGAGTCACTACAGCAATTGTGCAAGATACGCGAATAAAAAGGAAGGATGGGACCTTTGCAATCAAACTACGTATCACCTGCCTCCGGGAGCAAAAATACTACCCACTCAGTATTGCACTTTCTCCGGATGACTGGAAAAAGACACAAACTCTAAAACCAAGAAATGAGTCCAAAAAACTACGCTTGTATTTCAATAAGATTGAGCAAAGGGCAACCGACCTTATCAAAGAACTTCAACACTTTTCCTTCGAATTATTTGAAAAGAAATTCAATCAAAGCACCAATCGAAATAAAGACGTTCTTAGTCACCTGGAAGCTTATAAAGAACAATTGCAAAAAGAAGAACGTATCGGCACTGCAGAAATCTACAAATGCGCTTTTAATTCATTCACCAAATTCATCAAGGCCAGCAATAGAAAGAAACTCAAGTTCTCCGATATCACTCCGGATTGGTTACTCCGTTATGAGAAATGGATGCTTAATAATGGAAGGAGCCGAACGAGTATTGCCATTTATTTAAGAAACCTCCGCACGATCATGAATATTGGCATCGAGGAAGGTATTATTTCCAGGGAGTTCTACCCTTTTGGTAAACGCAAATATCAAATACCTGCAGGTCGCAACATCAAAAAGGCACTTACCCTTGCTGAAATTCACAAAATTGTAAAATACCAACCCGTAACAGAGGCAGAGTGCCGAGCTCGGGATATGTGGATCTTTAGTTACCTATGCAATGGAGCGAATATCAAGGACATTGCCCGCCTTCAGTACAAGAATATCGATCAAAAGAAAATCACTTTCGTAAGAGCCAAAACAGAACGTTCTACGAAACAAAACCTTAAAACCATCCTTGTGGTACTCTTGCCTGAAATCAAACAAATTATTGATAAGTGGGGCATTAAACCAGAGAAGCCGGATACCTTCATCTTCGGAATTCTGGACAAATCAGATACCTCTGAAAAAGAACATGCCAAAGTTCATCAGGCCACAAAAACCATCAACAAATATATGAAGCGAATTGGCATCAAGTTAGAACTAGATAACAAAATCACGACTTACACCGCCCGGCATTCGTTTGCCACCGTATTAAAGCGATCAGGAGCCCCCACAGAATTTATTGGTAGAAAGCCTGGGGCACAAAGATTTGAGAACTACAGAGAATTATTTGGATAGTTTTGAGGATGATGTAAAGGAATCATTTCAAAAACAATTGCTTAATTTCGATTGATGAATAAAAACAACCCAAATCTACGCCAAGATCATTAACGAGAAGAAAAAGGAAGTTGCCAACCGAATCAAATTAGACATATGAATCCAACATTAGATACATTTCATAATATACTTTTCGGAAGCCTAAAACCTTGGGTGAAAAACAATCACACCAATGAACAATTCAAGATGTGGATTTCTGAAGCTGAAAAATTACCGCTCTCTCATTCGGAAAAATACACTTTGAAATTTATCAAACCATTTAGCCCTAAAACCAGTTACTACGCCACTGTTATTACCAATTCAGTATCAAAATACATGAATGAGTTAAAGTTTCAATTTTTAAATGTTGATTCGGAAAACATCAAAACGAACTTAATACACCATGCTTTAAAGAAGGAATTAAGCCCAATCCTTGAAAAGATAGCGACCATCATTGAACAGGAAGATTACAAGCCTGACTACATAGATATTGCTAATCTCACAAAGACTGATTCTGAGATGAAGGAGAACACTTTTATCTTTCACTTACTGAAAGCCCACACTATTAGATTGTACCTTGAAATAGAAGATTTTGGCAAGTCTTATCTGAAAGCTGAGTACCTCGAATTAAAAGATATTCATTACCAGTATTATAATGAAGCTGCTCCTGGATTTTTCTCCATCACCAATTCAGAAAATAAAATACACAAACCAGTTACTGCCCCTATTTCTAAATCCAATAAAAGTCCCAGGGAATATCATTCATTCACTTTGAAAAATTTAACCAGGGAGCAATACAAATTGACGTATGTGTGTGACAGCCTTAAAAAGAATGAGTTCATTCAGAACGATACAACACTACCAATTTTTAAAAAGATATTCTCCGGTGATTATGTAGAAACTCCCGTGAGGTGGATAGGGAACAAAAGTGAACTGGCATACTTCATCAAGCAAATTCACAACAAGCACAAGATAGTAGAAAGTTTGAAACAAGAACATTGGAAAGTAGCGGTGAAATGCTTCTCAAAACCTGACTGTTCTAGTTTTGACTATTCAGAGTTCAGGGAATTGAAGAAGCCAAGCCAATCAGAAAAATTAGATATGGCTATCGAACATTTGAAATAACCCACTCCACACACCGCACTTGCTTCCTTTTTTCATCTATTCTTTAGTTGTTTTTTATCCCAATTTCTGAATATAGGATATTCAGGCAATACACCACACTCCACACTCCACACCTCACCTTCAGTAAACACTCCTTGCGTCCTTCTTTCATATCTAAATTGCGCTTGTCGCTGATAAACAGTGATGACATTTGCGCAGATGTCCATTTCTTAATTCATAATGAAATTAGTCATGGACGAAATATTAGAACGTCTCAAAAGATTAGAACAGCTCATCGAAGAGCAAAACCTTATTGGCAAAGAAGTCCTCAATTTCCATGAGGCCGCAAAGTATCTGGAGTTATCGCACTCTCACTTGTATAAACTTACAAGCGCGTCAACTATTCCATTCTATAAGCCGAATGGAAAGAAACTCTATTTCAACAGAATGGAATTAGACGAATGGTTATTGAGAAACCGCAATACCACCATTGATGAAATAGAGCAAAAAGCGTCCGATTATCTGATCAATAAAGGGAGGGTAAAGCTATGACGGAGGTAATAGAATTAATACTGAGGCTCACTAACGATATCCGACTGATAAAAGCCTATTTGCAAACCATCAGAAAAAGTAAAGTCGAGCTATTTAGGGAATCATGGATCGATGGACAGGATGTCATGCAAGCCTTACACATCAGCAAAAGAACCTTGCAATCCCTGCGGGATAGCAGGGTTCTTCCCTACTCACGCATCAATGGTAAGTTTTACTATAAGGTTGACGACATAGAAGCTTTACTGGAAAGCAATTATTCGGTTCAACAAAAAACAAGGAGGCTACATGGAACTGACTAAAAAAGACCTCCTCGATAAAACCCATTACGGATTGAAAATATATGCTTTAATTCTACGGCATTACTATAAGCATGACAGTGAAATATCCCTATCCGGTAAAGTTTGTAAACCAATAGAGAATCCATTCAGGAACGATTCGCTTACGCTACTTTTTGAAGAAAATGATGGCCAATTTCTTTATAGGGATTCCATAGATAAATCATTCAAAGGCAATCCCTTCGATTTTGCAGCCTTGCACTTCAAGAATAATGGACAAGAACTGTTACAGCTTTTGAATAAAGAAATGCACTTGCACATTGGAATAAATCCGTGGCTAAATGAGGATGAATTAAAAATAGAAATAGTGAAGGAAGAGCCGAAGAAGAAAATTGTACTTCCAAAGTTCAGTTACTTTAAGGCTCCGGTTAAAAATACCATACCGGCAAAAGAAGTGAACATCCTTGATGTGTACCACATGATCAAAAGTCAATTCAAAAAACAAACCGAACGCCTAAGGGCAATTTCTGACAGGAAAGACGCCCGGCAGTTTAAGGCAGCCAACTTTGATTATGTAACCTTCTCAGGGGTATTCAATAAGCGGAGTGACAAAGAGTTAATTAGACACTCCGGCTTAGTGGCCATTGACTTTGACCATGTAGCCAAATTACCTGAACTTATTGATAGCTTATTGAATGATGAGTATTTCGAAACCGAATTGCTTTTCACCTCCCCTTCAGGAGATGGACTTAAATGGATTGTCTCCATCGATATTACCGAGCATGCGCACAAGGATTGGTTTACCTCGATTAAGAACTATATCCGGGAAGCCCATCAATTAGATGTGGACAGTGCTGGTAAGGACGTTTCCCGTGCCTGTTTCCTGCCTCATGATGCCAATATTTATCTACATCCTAAATACCGCAACTGATGGCCAAAAAAATATTCAAAGTTCAGAAATGGCTTCAAACTCCTGAACAAATTGATGACATCAGGCCGAAGAAGAAGTACCAATTCTCCCCTTCAGGGGAGATGTCCACAGGACAGAGGGGTGACAAATACAGTGATGTAATACAGCTCATTGAGCAAATAGAACTGAATCGAACAGACATAACTTCTTCTTACGAGGAATGGCGAAATATAGGCTTTGCCCTGGCAGATGAATTTGGAGAAAACGGAAGGGATCTGTACTATCGCATAAGTCAGTTTCATGCAAATTACACTCAATCAGAGTGCGACAAGCAGTTTGACAATTGTATAAAATCCAATGGCACAGGTGTGAACATCAGTACACTATTCTATCTGGTTAAAAATGCCGGCATAGAATTGCCCAAAAGCCAACTACACATCAAAAATACCAAAGAGCTACCCAAAGAAGCTGAACAAACAGAAGTTAAAAAACTCCCGACACTCCGTAAATCCTTATTTCTTCAACTTCCTGATTTGTTGAAAAAAGTTACTGATGTAGCAGAATCAGATGAGGAAAGAGATTTGCTGTTATTAGGATCTATCGTGACAATAAGCAGCACGCTCCCTTCTATTTACGGCATTTACCATGGCAATAAAGTCTTTGCCAACTTATTCTTGTTTATATCTGCACCGGCCTCCGCAGGTAAAGGAAGGCTCAACCACTGCCGTAAATTAGTAAAGCCAATTCATGACAGCTTGAAAGAACAGGGCAAAACAGCCAGGCAACAATATGAGCTTGATTTAGCAGAATACAATGCCAATAAAAAGAAACAATCCAATTTAGAAAAACCAATTGAGCCACAAATTCAATTGCTCTTTATCCCTGCCAACAGCAGTGCTTCAGGCGCATTTCAATTATTGAATGATAATAATGGCAGAGGTTTATTATTTGAAACAGAAGGCGACACATTGGCCAATACATTTAAAAGTGATTTTGGCAACTATTCGGATGGTTTCAGAAAATCCTTCCATCATGAGACGATCAGTTACTACCGAAAAACCTACCGTGAGTTAGTAGATATAGAAAGCCCGTGTCTCTCTGCCGTTCTATCGGGTACACCAAAGCAAGTGGTAAATCTAATACCAAGTACCGAAGATGGTCTATTCAGTAGATTCATGTTCTACTACATGAACATGCAACCAGTTTGGGCAAATGTCTTTGATTCAAATACACCAACCGGACTCGATGATTATTTCTACATGTTGGGAAAAGAATACTTCACCTTCTATGAAGCTTTAAAAAGTTCTCCTGACATGGAATTCACCCTAACCAAGGACCAGCAGCAGTTATTCCATCAATTTTTCCAAACCTGCTTTCAGCGCTATTTCAATTTGAAGGGTGAAGAGTACATTGGTACAATCAGAAGGTTAGGGCTGATTACTTTTCGAATGGCAATGATTTTATCTACCCTCCGCTTGATGGATTCAGGAGAAATGCCAACAAAGCTGATTTGTGAGGAGCAGGACTTCAATACATCCATTACCATAGCGGAAACTTTGATAGAACATGCAGCTCATATCTTTAATCAGCTACCAGTCTCAGAACAACCCTTAAAAAGACCAAATAAAAAAGAACGCTTCTATGAAGCTCTACCAGACAACTTCAATCGTCAGACCTATTTGGAAATCGCTCAACAATTAGGGGTGAATGAAAAAACAGCGGAAGGCTATATTACCAAATTTGTGAAAGTGGACCTACTCTTTAGAGATGAACATAACGCATACTTAAAACCGGATAAGTCAAATCCAAACCCTAAAATATTCACCACTCAGGAAACTCAGGATTCTAAGGAGATTAAGGAAATAGAGAATTAACATTCCTTGGTTTCCTGTGTTTCCTCAGTTTCCTTAATTTCCTCAACCTCATATTTTTCTAAACGCCTCCAATATTTAGCCCTATCACCGTTTACCATTTACCGATCACCTCTTTAATCCGTCTCCCTTATCATGCTTATCACCTAATCATATAAATCACAGTTCAGACACTTTTCCTTCCAATCCTGATTTATCCTCTGTTCAGGAAACTCAGGATTCTAAGGAGATTAAGGAAATAGAGGATTAGCATTCCTTGGTTTCCTGCGTTTCCTCAGTTTCCTTAATTTCCTCAACCCCGTTTTTTTTCTAGCCATCTCCAATATTTAGTCAGATCACCGTTTACCATTTACTGATCACCTCTTTTTCTCATCTTCCTACTCCCTAATCATACCCATCATTTAATCATATAAATCACAGTTCAGATACTTTTCCTTCTTTCCAATCCTCATTTATCCTCAGCTCAGGAAACTCAGGATTCTAAGGAGATTAAGGAAATAGAGGATTAGTAGTCCTTTGTTTCCTTTGTTTCCGCTGTTTCCTTAATCTCCTCAACTCCTTTTTATTATGCACAATCGATTTTAGCCTACCGCCGTTTACAATTTACCGATCACCTCTTTAATCCATTTCTCACATCATGCCCATCATTCAATCATATAAATCACAGTTCAGATATTTTATCATTCCTTAGTTTCCTCAATCTCCTATGCAACCTTTTTCATTGTTTTGCAGTTTACATAATTGTATGTTTGTTTTGTTTTGTAAACCAAATAAACGATGAAAGACATATTTGCAAAAAGACTCAAAAGTGCGCGTACCCTTGCTGGCTTATCTCAGGATGAATTAGTGATTCGTATTGAAGGGCTTGTTACCAAAAATGCCATTTCTAAATATGAAAAAGGAGAAATGATGGCAGACGGAAAAATCTTGATTGCTTTAGCTAATTCTTTGAATGTAAAACCTGATTACTTCTTTAGACCGTTTACTGTTGAAATTGGACAAATAAATTTCAGAAAAAAAAAGAAACTGTCGGTTAAAAAAGTAAACTCCATCAAGCAAAAAGTTACCGATTTTGTAGAAAGATACCTGGAGCTAGAACAATTTCTAAGTATTCAATCCAATTTTTCCAATCCCATTGCACACCGTAAGATTAACACTAAAAATGATGTTGAGAAGGCCGTAAATGAATTATTGATATCATGGAAAATTGGCTTCAATGCGCTGTCCAATGTCATAGAACTACTTGAAGATAAGGAAATAAAAGTAATAGAGATTGATGCCCCCGATGAATTTGATGGCTTCTCAGGTTGGGCAGATGCCAAGTATCCGATCATCGTCATTAACCAACATTACACCATAGAGCGCAAGAGGCTAACTGCCCTACATGAATTGGGGCATTTATTGTTGGACTTTAATCCCGAAATTGAGCACAGGGTAATGGAAAGAATGTGTTTCCAATTTGCCGGAGCCATGCTCATACCGGAAGAAACTTTTAAGATGAAATTAGGAGACCGACGTAGGAGCATTTCCATATCTGAATTAATCACCATCAAAGAAAACTATGGAATATCTATACAGGCGATCATGCAAAGGGCCAAAGACTTTCATATCATTAACGACTTCTCTTTTCTCAATTTCAGGAAATGGATTAGTAAAAACAGATCAGAAGAAGGATTAGGACAATACATCGGTACGGAAAAATCCAATCGTTTCAAACAACTCATATTGAGAGCAGCTGCAGAAGAAGTGATTTCAATGAGTAAGGCGGCTAACTTGTCAAATCAAAAGTTAGCAACATTTAGAAAAGAATTTATGACATTGTGAGAGTAATAGTTAATGACGCGAACATATTAATTGATTTGGTAGAGCTGGACTTACTACCCCACTTCTTCAACCTTAAATTTGAATTTCTGACCACTGAATTTGTATTGAATGAACTCCTTGAAGTACAGCATCAGGCATTACTTCCGTACATCGACAATCGCAGTCTGATTGTTGATAAAATCTCCGCCGCTGATATGGAGGAAATTATCCTCATACAAGCTTCTAAAACAAATCTTTCACCCCAGGATTGCTCAGCATTTTATCAGGCCAGAAAAAATAAAGCCACATTAGTCACAAGCGACAACACACTCAAAAAATTTGCAAAAGAAAACAATATGGAAGTTCACGGCCATCTATGGGTTTTTGATCAAATGATACTTGGAAAAACCATAAGCGGATCTAGGGCCTCCCAAAAATTAACAGATCTCCAAGAGGTAAACCCCAAACTGGGATTGCCTCAATCGGAATGTACAAAAAGAATAAAACTATGGAGCAAAAAATGAATGATCAGCAATTAGTTATTAACATAATACCTTTTTTGCATCCTGAAGAAAAAAAAGAATTTCAGTTTGTCAAGGAGAAAAAAGAAGGCTTTTATCCTTTACGCAATTACAAACTACCTGCTAATGCAAATGAGATCCTTACTGATGAAGAA
>SDBV01002489.1_pt1 | contig 27568 bp, 35 predicted proteins | sample 2277081 | NCBI WGS metagenome assembly SDBV01 (sample SAMN10402039, study PRJNA504765) | marine sediment metagenome | isolation source: marine sediment core GS10_PC15, 223 cmbsf | place: Arctic Ocean: Southern Knipovich Ridge | collected 2010 | reverse complement strand
GGTGTTTGGGGATTTCGGTGGGTGATGGCGACCGATGTATGGGTGATTGCTGCCGGGCGTTTGTCCTCAGCGTGACCTACGGGGAGCTCCTCCGGTGCTATGACGCCTGGAGGGCGGGCAAGAAGACGTACGTGCGGCACGGTGGCGGGAAGGGGGGGATCCTCCCCGACGCGCACCTCATAGCCCTGATGGTGCGGCCGCTGGGGGAGTTCATGGCGAACCCGCTCACGGGGACCGTCTTCCACAAGCTCCAGATGGTTTATTCGTGCGTGCACCTCGGGGACAATGGGGATTGCGGGATCTACGACCGGCGTCCCGAGCTCTGCCGGGGTTACCCCTACGGTCGTCGGTGCGAGTTCTCTGGGTGCACCTGGAAGGACGCCAAAGAGGCATCGGACAAACCCGCTACCATCGTCCACAAACCCCTAATCGAGGACTGAAATCATGGCGATGAACCCGGACACGAACACTATGGAAGATCTCAAACAAGTTCTTCGCGATGGCGATAAAAAGGGGGAGTTTGTGGGGGTCGACCCGGCTGTCCCTGGAACGGACGCCAGTGTTCTCGCTATCCCTGCGAGGATGCTGGGCATCCGGGATGGCAAGATGGACCTCAGGCCCGGCGCTATGGCGCTCAGCCAGCTGGTGCGGCCCAACGGCGAGCCGGTTCCCGGGCATTGGTCCACGTACAAGACCGGTGAGGAGGTGGTGATCAAAGGCTACCGCTGGGTCATCGCCCACCTCGGGGAGAAGCACCTGCTGTTGGAGCCCATCGGTCCGGTGTTGGTCGGAGAAGGGGGCGGGGAAATCCATGGGTGACGAGCGAGGCGAGGGCATCGAGATGCTCGAGGACCGCCTCGAGGCCTCCGAGGCGGAGGTCAAGAGACTGACCATTGAGCTGGACGCTGCGATGGAGACGATAGACGACGCCGACCGGGACAGGGTCGAGCATCGTCAGGAGAGGGAGCGGCTCGAGGTCAATAACGCGAACCTCCGACAGATGGCGAAGATAAGGAGGGGGGAACAGTTGAGGCTCATCGACGCGTTGAGGGATCTCGAAGAGCTGTCGATACGAGGGGCGGGCGTGGGGCACCAGCTGGACCCGGCATTGATCCTGGACAGGGTCCACGCCGCCCTAGTGGGGAACCACGCGCCGCTGAAGTCCCTCAGTCGGGAAATTCAGGATCTTCGGGCCGAGAACCTCAACCTCCGCCAAGAGCTCCACGAGCCGGACTCGCCGGCGGGGAAGGCCTATCAGTCGGTGGTGACGGGACTTGCCGCTGACGTGGAGGCGGCCCGGGGCGAGCGGGACCGGGCCTTCGACACGATCGAAGATATGTGCGCCAACAGCTGGGAATTTGGCCGTCAGCTGGCGGATAAGGGAGGGAAGTTAGAGCGGGCCAAGGACCGAGCTCAAGCGGTGCTAGATTTCCTGGAAGAGGTCGAGTGGTCCTCGGAGGGTTTGTATTGCCCGGGTTGTGGTGGTTGGAAGCCCAGTCTTGCCGGACCTGGTATCGAGGTTGGGCACGAAGATGGTTGTGGGTTCGTTGGAGCCATGAGGCGGTTGACCTCAATTATAGATGACTCGGCGGTCCCTCCCGGAGAGGTGTGGCTCAAGAACGACAAAGGCGAGGTCCTGTGCAAGATCATCAACGTGGGGACGGGTGACGCCCCCGAGGAAGGAAGCGGATGACGTTTTCATTGCTCCACAAGGCCCAGCTTCTCGTCCAGAACATCCCTTGGCGTCAGGAAATCGGCTTCCTCTTGTTCTCGCGGCAGCCGGGCGTCATTGGCGAGGAAAGGGACGCCTACGTGACGAACGTGGAGTTCCAGACGGTGGAGCCCGGTGAGGGGATACCGCCGGGCGTGGAGCCTACCTTCCGGCTTGGCCCTCAGGACGCACAGACGCTCATAGATGACCTCTGGCGGTGCGGGTTGAGGCCAAGTGAGGGTTCGGGCAGCGCCGGCGCCCTGAGGGCCGTGGAGGCCCACCTCGAGGACATGAGGCGCATCGTGGGCAAGAAGCTCGACGTCGAGCTCGAGCGGGTTCGCCGGCGGTGAGCGAGGTCGTGAAAGAGGTCGGTCGATGGGAGTTCCTGACCGACGAGCCGCGGGAGATCTGTGACCACCGTTTCGTTGGGATACCTCCGACACTGATCGGCTTTGCTGTCGCTACCGCGTATCGATGCGGGAAGTGCGGTATTGAGATCAGCGAGGGTGAATACTTCTGGTACGTGCGTGGGAGAACCCACGGCCGGAAGTGGGGGGAGTGATGGGCGCCGGGTGGCAGAAGTGGTGGCGCAGGCCGCGCACGTTGGAGGATGCCTACCGGGAGGAGCCGGTGGCTGACACGGCGGCCAAGCGTCACAAGGGCCAGGCCACCCGCGTTGATTTTCAGCTCCTCGTTTTCGACCCGGGTCCCTATCGGGAACTGGCGGAATTCTATGAGTGGCTCAATCGTGCCACTAGGCTCGCTCTGAGGTGGCCTCGATGAGTGGGGTTGCGGAGGACTTTATGGTTGAAGTTGAGCTGATGAGGGCGGGTACCGACGCGCAAGGCAATACGGTTACCCAGAAGAGCCTTGAGGCTGTCGTCGCGGCTTTCAAGCCCGGGTCGATATCGGTGACCGTCGGTTTTGGACCGGGCGGTCCGCAGGTGGGCAAGGTGCAAGCGTTGCGGCTCGAAAAGGATCGCATCATGGCGACGGTAGAGCTTGACGACGTCAGCGTGGGGATGGTCACCGTCGAAATGGGACCCGCGAGCGTCGGTCAGAAGGAAAGATGGTGATGCGGTTGACTGAGGTGGAGAGCAGTTTCCGCGACCCCCACGAGTGGCGAGTCGATCGTTCTATGATGCCCCCATCGGCAACTTGCGTTCATTGTGGCGTCTTCAGGGGCTACACCCCGAGGGAGGGTGGTGCCTACTACGTAGCGGCCAACGGATGGTTGTTTGGGTCGGTGCTGCCCCAGTGCCGCAGGAACCAAGGGCTGTTGCGCCGCGGATGAGCGATAACTGGCAAGCCTGGGAGATCGTCTGCTGTGGGATCACCAGTATCGTGATCGCCCAAACGAGGGGGCGGGCGAGGTACCTGACCATGAGGGCAGCGGTTGAGTCTGGGTACGCGAAGACGATCAAAGATTCGTTGCCAGGTCTCAAGAGCCGACGGGCCCGTAGGTACGATATCGATGCCCGGGAGCTGGCAAAGGAGGCGCTCAGGTCGGTGGAATCCCTCCCCCTGCGGCGGGACCTGACCGCGGTCCCTTCCCGATGCAAAGGCCGGGGCTACTTCATCCAGCCGGCCGACCCCACCGTTTGGGACGTGGACAGCGTGCGCGTCGATTGTCAGGGCTGCGAGGATTGCTTCTCGGAGAAGTCTTGATGGCCCCCAGGAGCAATAGGTTACAGTGCAAAGACCTCCCGGAGGGGCCCATATTGAGGTTCCTCTACGACCAGGACGGGAAATGGTGCACGCATGGGAAGGGGTACTCGATGCCTACTGTGGCTGACGTTATGCCTCCCGGTACGCCAGATCGGCTACAGGTGGCGAAGATGAGCGGACTGATTCGGAGGGGGCTGGTCGATGGTTGTGGTTGTGGTTGCCGTGGGGACTACACCCTCACCGATAAAGGCTGGAAGGTGTTGGCATTTCTGGAGGGGGAATAGGAGTAGGTCGTGGTGGAAGTTCAAGTGCGTGGGTGGAAGGGTAACGTCGAGGCGTTGGTTCTTGGGTGGAGTGAGCTGCCGAAGGTTACCGATGCTGCGGGTTGTGTGTTCATGGTGAATGAGCTGACCACGGTTCGCGTGGGCGAGGCAATTACCATAACCGCCGCGAGCGTGGAGCAGTTTGCTTGGAGGCTGGGCCTGGCTCTCCGAACGGGGCATTTCACCGGGAAATTGTCCCCTATTGTGGTGATCCCGTTGGCAAAGGACCGGATGGCGATGGCGGCATACGTTCGGAGCCCCAAGACTCGTGAGGAGTTGAACGCTTTGTTGGGCGAGGAGTGGTTTGTCGAGGAGGGGTCGATTGGGGCGAAGTTGTAATGCCCATAGAAGCGAGCGAGACCGACTGTCCTCGTTGTAGGCGATCGCCGGGGAGATTCTGCCGGACAGTTCAGGGTCACGAAGTTCGGGGTGGGTTCCATGAAGCGCGCCACCATAAGGCGGAAGCGCTCAATGAACTGGAGCGCGCCTGTTCGTTCCGCAATGAGATCGGGGTGTGGTTCGTGAGTGTGGAGGGGGAGTCTTAGCGATGACATACGAAGAGGCGATGGCGGTTGTGGACGCCGGCGGCATCGTGAGCCACGAGAGCATTTGGCTCATGCGGGAGGCGGGATTCGCTTGGGGGGAGTGGATCCAGTTGCGGAGGACCTGGGGCTTGGGTGATTCGTTGCGGGCTCTGGATAGATCGCTCACAGGGGACTGGGATGCCCCCTGTATTGAACCGTCGGGGCCCTATTGCCGGACGTTCAATACCTTGTGCGAGATCGTATTCTATCCATCCTCGGTGGTCTGGGACGCCGCTATGGCGGATGAGCTGTGCGACGCCACCGATTGGATCGACGTGACCGATCAATTCGAGGATGGTCTTCCGAAAGGGTACGTCCCTTGAATTGCCTCCATTGCGGTGATTGCTGCCGGCGCTTCTCCCCGCTCACTCGAGACGAGCACGTCCCGTGCCCCCACATTGTCGAGGTCGACGGGTTCGTCCTCTGCGGGGCCTACGAGCGACGGCCCGAGCAGTGCGCCAACCACGATTACCCCAGTCGGCATTGCCCTATTGGGATCGACGTGCTCGACATCCAAAGCTCGGACGAGGTACGGGCAAGAATCGACGGGGGGTGGACGCGCGCAAAGGCCTTGGGGGCGTTAGAGTAGGTGGAGGTTGTGATGACGATTGAAGAAGCGGAAGCAAAGATTGAGGACCTCGAAGCGAAGATCGCGGATCTCGAAGACATTAACCAGGAAGCCGAAAAGAGCTTGAAGGGTGCGGAAGTGTCGCTGTTCGAGCTGTCTAAGACTCTCGAGAGTATCCGAGATGACGTGGCCAACGTAGCGCGTGAAGCCGACTCGGCCTACCAGGCCCTCTGAGGGAGTGAGGCATGATCGAAAACCTGACGAAAGCGGTCAACGTATCGCGGCGGGAATTCGCCGCTGAGTATTTGCGGAGTAAGCAAGAGTGGGCTGGGCCCACCGAGGTGGGCGTGGCTTTCGGGCTGGATTACAGCCAGGCAAGTTCGGGCATGATGTCAGCTCTCCGGACGCTTGTATCTCGAGGAGACGTCGAGACCCACAAGGGGAAGTATCGGTGGGTGCGACGTGTCTGAGCTTTCCAGCGAGAACACCCTCTGGCCGGAGCCGGTAGTCGAACGCCCTGGGCTCAGGGAGCTCGAGCGGATGGTGTTCGCTTCGGTAGTGACCGCCACCGATGGCTGTATTGTCGAGCCCGATGGGGTGTGCCCTCACGGTTATCCATCGTGGCTGATCCAAATGGGGGTGATTTGAATCGCGGTCAGGCAAAGCGCCGGCCGCTCGTGGTGGCCTTCTCTGGCGGCAAAGACTCGACGGGGATGGCCCTTCGGCTCTCGGAGCTCGGGCTCGACTTCCGGATGGTCCACACGGCCACCGGGAATGAGCTCCCAGATGTCCGGAAGCACATTGACCGGGTCGTGGAGGCTACCGGGGCGGAGCTCGTGGACCTCGAGGCCCCGACGTTGGGGGGCCTGATTGACGAGCAGCGATGTCTACCGAATTTCCGGATGCGATGGTGCACGCGGATGATCAAGATCGAGCCGTGCGCCGAATGGCTCCGGGAGAACCCGGAGGTCATGCTAGCGGTTGGGCTCCGGGCGGATGAGGAAGGTCGCGCCGGCGGGACGTACGAAGGTGGCTACCTCACCTACCCGCTGCGGGACTGGGGCTGGGGAGAGGGCGAGGTCGTCTCCTACGTGAAGGCCCGGGGGCTCACTCCGCCGTCCAGGACCGATTGCGCTGTCTGCTTCTACCAGACGCTTGGGGAGTGGTGGACCTTGTGGAAGCATCATCCGGAGGAATACGAGCGTGGGGTAGCCTGGGGGGATTTGATCGGTCACACTTTTCGGAGTCCTCAGCGGGATTCTTGGCCAGCGGGCCTACGCCTGCTCCGTGCCGAATTCGAGAAGGGTCGAGTGCCGAAGCCTCGACGGCGCAAGGTGAGCTGCCGGATCTGTTCGATGTGATTCCCACGAGCGAGGATAGCCCCATGTACGAAGAGCTGTTGAAGAAAGCCCAGGAGCTCTGGCCGAAACGGTCGGACCTCAACCCCCGGACCATGCGCGAGGATGCGTTGATCCGCATCTTCTGCCAGCTGATCGACGCTGCCTTTTACGCGAAGCGGTTCACTGAGGGTCCCGAGCTGGAACTGGTGGAGTCGCGGGTGGACCGTGCTTTGGAAATCACGGAGGATTACATCCGAAAGGGGTACGATTTTGATGAAGATGCTGACCGGGTAATTCTTCAGGTTCAAATTATTTTGAAGGGTAGAGTGTGATCCGCGGCCGTGCCAGGCGCCGGCAGCGCCGTCCCCGACAGCGCCGGTGGGGCTACGGTGGCAAGCGCCCGGGAGCGGGCCGGTTGCCACACGACGCCGGGACGCTGGTCCGCAAGACCTACACGATCGAGGAGTGGCACGTTGTCTGGCTCAACTGGTACGCGGGCCAGCATGGGTGCCGGACGACGGCCGAGGCCCTCCGGCACCTGATTGACTCGGAGGGGGAGCGCCGGCGCGCGGAGTACCTCGCAAAAAGTGGTGCACAAAATGGTTGACGCGGTGTGGGGATTTTGGTACACATAATCAAGGGACGCGAACAACCAACCGGAGAGACACCATGACGACCGAGACCTACACCCCGCCGACTACCTACACCGCAGCCCGCGAGCTGCGAGAGGATGCCTACCGGGAGCTTGGACACGCAGTGCGCGAGGTCGAGTGCGAGCGCCGCCGAGCCGATGCGTACGGGGCCATAGCGATCGCGGCCGGAGGGGCCGGCTGGCAGCAGACCCGGAGCGACAGCTGCGCCTCTCGGCGGGCTGAGGCGGAGAGGCGGGCGGACGAGGCCGGCCGGGCCTACGATATCGCGTGTGTCGAGGCGCACTGCGCCCTGATCTACGACGGCCGCCACGACGCACTCGTGCGGGAGGGGTGCCACAGCGCCGACGGTGAGCACTTCACGCCCGCGGTCTCTGCCGCGATGCGCGCCCGCGCCGAGGTTCTTGGGCTCGACTGGGGCGAGCTGCGTGCTGGGTATCTCGACCGGCAGCCCGAGCGAGACGCGGCCCATGAGGCACGCGTGCAACGTAAACTCGCCTTGGCCGGTCGGCTCGGGCGGGAGGCCCAGAAGGCGGCCCAAAGGGAGGACGGCTCGTGGCGCGGCGCCGGCCACACGATCCCGGCCTGACACCCCCCACCCCACCCCACTCAAGCCCCGTTCCGCCCGGGGCTTCTGGGGTGAGAGCAACCCCACCACGGAGAGAAATCATGCAGACCAAGACCAAGACCAAGACCACGGCCCCCCAGATGCCCGCGCACCAGGCCCGAGCAGTCCGCAGAATGGACAGCGGTGCGGTGATGGATTTTCAGCTCCGGCTCCAGATTGAGTGCGACATGTCGCACGCCGAGGCGGCTGAATACGTCGCGCAGGCGTTCCCGTCGGTCTAGCCCACACCCAGCACGGAGAGAGACGATGGCATACGCACGACACATCAAAAACGGCCGCGTCATGGATTACGTCGCCAAGGCTAATCGCGAGCTGGATCGCAAGCTCACGGGCGGGGATTATTGCACATCCTGCGCTCGGCCCTTCGGCCCCAGCCGACCACGGCGCGGATCTACTGATTCCTGTGAGGAGTGTGCTGCATCCTTCGGGTAGCCCACCCCACCCCGGCCACCGCCCCATCACTCAAGCCCGGTCCCATCCCGGGCTTTTGGGGTGAGAGCAACCCCAGCACGGAGAGAGACGATGAGCAGCAGAACCAAATACCAGATCGCATACCAGCTCGGCGGCCGAGGATTTATCCTGCACCGCACCGTGTCGGGCGCGGCCCGCGCGCTGCGCAGCGCAACCCGGGCTGCTGCCAATGGCGACGACTGCCAGGGCATCGGCCTAGTGGCCGTCGACCACACCGACGCCGACCCCTACGGAGCGGAGAGGCCGCTCGATATGGCCGAGCTCGCGGCGCTCAGCGAGGCGCAGGACGCGCTGTAGCTGCCCACCCCCCTAGCACGGAGAGAGACGATGGGATTTGGCGAAGAACCGGAAGACCCGCACGGTGAATGTCGGCACGAGATATACAGGCTCCGCTCCGTCCTGCGCCGCATCCGGAGACGCGCCAGCGTGTGCGTGTGCGATGCCGGGTACGGCGGCGGGTGCGGGTGCGGTGCCTGGTGCGGCAACGAAGCCGACGACGCCCTGTGCACTAGGCGGAGCGAGCACGGCTCGGCTTGCGGCGGGTGCGCCGAGTGCCTGCTCAGGGAGGACGACAAATTATGACCACCTGCTCCTGCGGAAAACCCCACACCCCAGCACGGAGAGACCATGCGGATCACAATCGATAGCCAGCGGTACCAGGACCACGATGATTGCCTCGGGGCCGCCGAGGACGCCGTCAGGGAGGCTATGGGCCTCGACGAGTGGGACCTGTCCCCCCGGTGGGCCGACGACGATCGCCAAGAGATCGAGCTGGACGTTCCCGCCGCCTCGTGCGAGCACTGCGGGGTCGAAGGCGTCGAATGCGAGAGTCAGCTCCGCGGACACGGGTCGGTGTCATCCCTCGGCTGCGGGGTGATGGAGTTCACTACCGATGTGGTACTCGTGGCCGATGGTGGCGATCTGCTGTGCGACGATTGCGAGTAGCGGCCCCATCCACCCGCCTCCGGTCCGCCCTTGCGGGCCTGTGCCGGGGTTTTGGCGTAGAAAGATCCAACAAGAGAGGTAACGATGGCGAATATGCTCAAGAAAATCAGAGAACGCAAAGCCGAAACCGCTGGGCGGCGCGTGCCCCGCAAGCGACTGGGCACCCGAGGGGAGAAGAAGGGTCCCCGGGCCACACCGGCACTCAAATCGATGGGCGGTCGCGTGGCTGCCGGCAATCCGCGGCCGTAGGATGGAGCCAAAAAAGCGACGGGTGGGCCGCCCCTCCACCCTGAACAAACCGACCCGGCGAAACATCACGTTTGAGCCTCGCCACCTGAAGCTCCTGGATCGATACGCCAAGGCTCACGGGCTGCAGGGCCACGCGGCCGCGATCCGCCACCTCATCGAGGCGGCGTTCCCCAGCTCCGGGACCCAAGCCCCCAATAGCTAGCCGTTCCCCTGGGGCAATCCCTGGGTTACAGTGCCTCTGATCCCACCCGGCCCCCAGCCGAGGAGCGCACTGTGGACCTCGTAATCAACCCCGAGCTCGATTCTAGGGAAGAATCAATGCTGAGGGTGGGGCTCGTGGTCGATTTGGAAAAGGCTGCCCAGCACAAGTACCTCCGACGGGTGCCGAGTAAGCGCAAGGGTCGCAAGTGGGACTACATCTACGGCCGTGAGAGCGTTAAACATGCAAAAGACGTTCAGGTTGGCGAGAAGATCAAGATCTCGCACGCGGGGGAATCGGGCCACTACGAAGTTTCAGAGGTTCATGGGGATTACGCGACCCTGAAGCACGATGAGACGGGCCATGAGGTTTCTATCCGGAAAGACCACCTGCTTCAAATGTTCCGGGACGAACACCAGCTCGCGGCGAAGCCGAAGTGGCAAGAGAAGAAATCGGTGCGGGCCAAACGGATCGCTGAGGCGGACAAGAGGGTAGCGGAAGCGAAGAAGGTGGAGACCTGGGCGCTCGAGCACGACACGGCTGACGGCTATCGGATCGCGGCCAAGGCCCACGCGCAAGCGGCCGATGCCGGGCCTGACGACGCTGTATGGCATCGGGCCAAATCTTACGACCTTCGTCGGGCTGCAGCAGCCAAGGGGGTTCAGGAATCGGCCAGGAAGAGGGAACAGCAAAACGAGAATCAGTCGGGGGTGCTACCCGAGCACCTCGAGGTCCCGTTCAAATCGATGGGGAAGGCGAAGTTTCGGGTCGAGATGGAACGCCGCCGAGCTGAAGGCCTCGTTCTGACGGGTGGGACGTATGAGTGGAAAGAGGAAATCAAGAAGGCTGGTGGGGTCTGGGACCGATACGAGAAGAGCTGGCTGATGCCCTCGAAGGAACACTTCGGGTGGTTCCGTGACCGGATGCGCCGAGGGATTCAGCCTGGAGCGAAGGGGCAATCGGAAAGGCGAGCTCCTTCGACGGAGCCCAAGCCGGGAGGCCGCGTCGGACTCGAAACGCATCGGAAAAAGGTCTTGGGGTTACTTGAGAAGGTTGCCGGGAGCGGGAAATGGGTGGGGAAGACCTTGGAGAAGTTCGGCTCGCCAGGGGAATTTCGAAAGAGGGTTGAGGGGGAGAAGTCGGGGGCCAACTTGGGATTGTTCGAGGAGGCGTTGAAGGAGATTTCTGTTTCTGAGGTCGAGACCGGCCCACAAACATCGTGGAGCCTCAGCGGGGGGTCGGGGTACGGCCATCAAGGATACGAGGTAGGTCAAACGCTCCGCACTTCAAAACGACTCCAGGAGCAAGGCCACCCTGAATTCGTGACGGTCACCAAAGCGTCGCAAACACGGTACCGTGAGGATGGGTTGTCCTTCGGGGTTGGTGACGACGAGGGGTACCTGTACTTTGCGAGAGTGCGGACCGCCACCGAGGAGGAGGGGGCCGCCGTCCAAGCGCGGATCGACGCCGAAGTGCGCAAGGTGAATCTGCACCGCGAGGTAGTCGAGATAGCCGAGGACATCCGCAAACACGGCGAGTTCCCCAGCTCCGAGGAGGGTAAGCTCGTGGCGGCCACCGGGGACCGGATGTTCGATAGCCAGAACATTTACGGAGGGGGATCGTGGTTCCTCGTCTCCCCTGATCATGTTTGGTATGTGCGGAACAACGGAGCCGACGGCGATGCCTGGGGGCACAACAACATGCAGACCGGAGGCGCGGGCGCTACTGGATGGCGGGTTCCCCGGACGGACGAGCTGGTAGCTAAACTCAAAGCGGCCCAAAAAGAGCTTGGGGCGAAAGCGAGCGTATGATGGGTACCAAGAAGAAGAAAAAAGAAGGACTCAAGCGGGCGGACGAACATTCCCGCTACACGCTCGACCCCAGCCGGGAGGAAATCGAAGGCGCTGATCCATTCCGGAAGAGCGGCCCCAAGCTGACGCTGAGCAAAGGCTTCGGCATCAAGTACGGTTCCACCGACGATTGGACTGACCGATTCCGGGGCTACGGGAAGCTCTACGTCGAGGCTCTCGAGCTCACGAAGCAGAAGCTCGAGCTCGATCGGGAACGCCAGGAGAAGAGTCGCAAGCAAAAGACGTGGCGCGAGCTCGACGCCATGCCGGCGCTGGAGCGCGCGAAGCACCGGGAGCAGTACCGCAAGGTCGATGACGTCTTCGACAAGCGCCATTCCGCCATCCAGGCCAAGTGCGACGGCCTCGAGGCCAAGCTCCTCGATGAGAAGATCGCTGAGGCGAAGGCTGAGCGGCTCGGGAAGTCTATCCCGAAGGATGACGGCAAGCCCGGGGAAAGCCTCGGGGAGACGAGCACCGAGGAGCTCCAGGCTACGCTCTCGGACCTGGCCCATCGGCTGAAGACCAAGCCCGGCGACAAAGCGATCCTGGCTCGGCAGAAGGCGATCAGCTCCGAGCTCAAAGGGCGGGGCACTAAGAAGTCCATGGGCCTCACGCTCGATCTGGTGAAGGCGAAGTACACCAAGCGCACCGGTACGCCCGGGAACTACAAGTACGAGTACGCTGGGACGAATGGGAATGGGAAACCCAAGGGGGGAGACGAGCCCGGGGGAAAGGCCAAGGGGGAGCCTGCGGATGCCGGGGGCGGGGGCTGGAAGAGCCTTTCGCCTGGTGACGCAAGCCAGTGGGGCCAACGGTTGTACAAAATGCCCGTGGGCTCTCAGATCCGGACCTACATCGGCAAGGTGCCCCACACCATCACGAAGCTGGATGACCGGAAGTGGGAGTCTCACAACCCCGACGGTACGACCACGAGCCTTTGGGCTGACAACGTGGTCAATTTTGCGATGAGGGCGGGACCGGTCGAGGTGAAGCTCGGGGCGAAGAAGGCGAAGGCGGAGAAGCCGAAGGGACCGACCGTGACCGTTACCGGCGCGACAAAGGCAGCTGAGAAGGCGGTGGGCCAGATCGGTCCGGACTCCGGACGCCAAGAGGTGCGCTCGGCTATGATCTCCATTACGGCGGCGGCCCGAGAGAAGCCCGAGTCCAAGGGCAAGTGGCGCGACGTGGTGGCGGGTATGGCCGAGAAGGTCAAGGACCCGAAGGCCAAGAAGGTCTTGGCCCAGGCGGCGAAGCTCCTGAGCAAAAGCCTGGGCCCGGCGACGAAGATGGAGGAGGGGATGAAGAAGGCGAAGTACGTCAAGCGCACCGGCACCCCGGGCAACTACAAGTACGAGTACTCGGCGCCCGGAGGCAAGAAGACGACGGTCCCGAGACGCGAGGCGGCCAAGAAGGAGGCGGGCGGTGCGATCAAACCCGGATCGAAGGTCACTTACCAGGGCGCTACGGGCGAGGTCCGAAGTATCAGTGGCGATACGGCTTCGGTCGATTTTGGGGGACAGGCTTCCCCCGAGGCGATCCTCCTCGAGCGGCTGCAACCTTTGGCCTCTGAGTCCGATCGTTCGCAAGCGCCCGCTCGGGGTCCGAGCAAACAGGTCGCGACCGAGCTGGCACGGCGAGAGGGCGCCACGGTCAAAGACCTGACGGCGGCACTGGCCGCCGGCGACTACTCCGCCGCGAAGCTCAAGATGCTACTCGATCATGCGGGGGCGATGGACACGGACGGCGGCAAACGGCTCGTAGACGCGGTACGTTCTCAGATCCAAGAGCGAGGTGGCGAGAGAATGGCCAAGAAGAGCCTCCGTCAACCCCGGGCCTCTACCCACGGGCTCAGCCCCAGTAACATCCGCGAAGCCACGGCCCACGCCGATGCGGTGTTCCGCTCGAGGGCGCTCCGGGGTCCCGAGGACGTCGTGATCGGTGGCGGCCGCGCGTCGGTGCTTGCGAAGAGCCGCGACGGCAGCCTCGTCACCACCGAGGTGGCGGACGTGTTGCTCCGGCCCACGCCGTTGGCTTTCCAGCAAGTGCTGTGCAAGTCGGTCCATTCCGGGGGGTGCGATGAGCAGTACTCGAAGGCGCTCTCCGCGTGCCCAGGGTGCGGCGCCGGCACCGTCGAGTCCCGGGGGATGCCGAGCTTCTCCGAGATCGGGGTCGAGGTCACGAGCGACGCCCAGGGCTTCCGGCGCCCGCGCGAGCCGGACGACGTGGTGATCAAGGACTGAGCTCCCGGAGGTCGACGTGGGCACTAGAACGCAAGCGGAGTCTATCGGGGATGCGGCCCAGGCTTTAGCCTCGGCCGCATCGGCTCTTGGGGATCTGGTAAAGGCCAAGCCCCCGGGCAGCTACGACACCGGCGAGGGGCCCGAGGTAACCCCCGGTGGTGAAGACGAGGACACGGCCGAGAGCGCTCCCGTACCGGAGGAGAAGGCCGACCAAGATCCGAAGAGCCTGCTCTGGGACCCGTATGCAATCGTCGAGCAGCTCGGGTACAAAGATCGTTACAGCCCCCTCACCTACGGGACGCTCAAGCAGATGGCCTACCGGATGCCGGTGGCATCGGCGATCATCCAGACGCGGATCCACCAGGTGGCGAGCTTCTGCCGGCCCCAGCGTGACAGGTACGGGATCGGTTTCCGGATCCAGCTGCGGGACACGCGCAAGAACGCCACCGAAAAAGACATCAAATGGATCCGGCAGATGACGGCGCTCATCCAGCGCACGGGGGTTACGGATAATCCTCGCGGCCGCAACAACTTCGAGACGTTCTGCAAGAAGCTGGTTTGGGATTCGTACGTCTACGATCAGGTTGGGGTTGAGATAGTTCCTGATCTCGAAGGCAAGCCGGCCGAATGGCTCGCGGTCGACGGCTCTACCCTGCGGATCGCGGATAGCGCGAGCATCGGGATAGACGAAGACGACCAGGAAGCCATCCGCCACGTCCAGGTCTACGACGGGATGGTGATCACCGAATACAACCAGGCTGAGCTCGCCTTCGGGGTCCGCAACCCCAGGACAGATATTCGCCTCTTTGGGTACGGGGTCAGCGAGCTCGAGCTGGGGATTACGACGATTACCGCTCTCCTTTTTGGGTTTCAGTACAACCAAAAGCAGTTCACTCAGGGGGCGATCCCCAAGGGCTTGCTGAACCTGAAGGGCGTGATCCAAGAGAAACAGCTCCGCGCGTTCCGTCGGTATTGGTCGATGATGACTAGCGGGATCGAAAACGCTGGTCGGATGCCCGTGCTCAATGCTGAAGAGGTCCAGTGGCACTCCATGGACACGAGTAATCGGGACATGGAATACAACGCCTGGATGGATTTCCAGATCAAGATCCTTTGCTCGCTTTTTCTCATTGATCCTAGCGAGATCAACTTCCAGTACGGGAATACGGGACAGACGAGTACCCTCGGTGAGGCAAGCAACAAACACAAAGTCGTTGAAAGCAAAGAGCGGGGTCTCCGCCCGATGCTTCGGTTCATTTCAGATATCATCAATCGATTCATTCTTTGGCCGATCAACGAATCGTTTGAGTTTGAGTTCGTCGGGCTCGACGCCCGCACTCACGAGCAGATCTCAGACCTCAACGCGAAACAAGTCAAGACGACCCGGATGGTGGACGAGCTTCGAGCTGAGGATGATCTTCCCCCACTCAAGGATGGGAAGGGTCAGATAATCCTCGATCCGACGTGGCTCACGAACGCCCAGGGTATCGATGGTGTCGGCGATGAGGGCGAGGGTGGAGAGCCCGGCGGAGAAGAGGGGGACGATGAAGACCTCGACGATGAGGCCCTCCGCCGATTGCTGTCGGGCGGCGATGAAGAGCCCGACAAGGACGAGGGCAAGGGCCCCGATGCGGACGAGCCGGACAAAAGCGCGAAGGCCCGTAAGCCTGAGGAACTAGTTCCTCAGGCTTACGATCGGTTGCACAAGGGGCTGGTTAAAATCGAGATAGAGCTGTAGGAGCGAGGGATGCCCATTCGAGTCCAGCATATCGTGGCGTTGCAGATCTCCCGCGACACCGACGGGAATCAGAAGCTCTTCTACCCGGAGACCTCGGAGGAGACGCTGATCCTCGACGGGTTCGATGGGGCGGCCCCCATGACGCTATCGGTAGCGGCCGGCGCCACTGAGTCGATCAACTTCGGGGGCGTCACCGCGGTCAAGGGTCTCTACGTTGAGGTCGATCGGGACTGCTACCTCCGGATCAACGGCTCGAGCGACAATATCCCGCTCGTGGTGCCTGCGTCGGTCACCGCCGGCGGCGCTCGAGCGAAAGCGTTCCTCGAAGCGACAATCACTGAAGCGGAGATCGAGAACCTCGACGGTAGCGCCGCACTGACGGGTGTGTCCGTCGTGTGGGGGGATCCGACTCCGTAGGAGGGCCCTGTGAAGCTCCACCTGACCGCTACTTCCGAGGAGCTCCGGACCCGCGGGCCCGAGCTCCTCGAGCAACTCGCAGTTCAAATCGAGGCCTCGTCTCCGGAGGCGGCCGCAGAGCTCCGCAAGGCCCGGGCCAAACGGGAGCCGGGCCTCAAGTACCAGGTCCTCCGGGACCTCCACGCCAAGACCAGCGCGGCCTACCGCAAGCAAATCGACGCCATGCTCCTCGACGTCGGCAAGGTGCTCGACCGGACCCTCGACGCCCCCTCGATCCACAAGTCCCTCACCCCAGCCGATGTCTCTGACCTGGTAAAAGCCCTCGTGAAGGCCGAGATGGAGGAGCTCCAAAAGGGCGAGGATGACGACGATGAGGACAAGCCGGAGCCTGGCGATATCGATGTCGACACGGGCAAGCTGATCCCCACCGAGGAGGAGAAGCAGGAGGCGAAGGAGGAAAAAGAGGAGGAGGAAGGGGACGACGCCGAGAAGAGCCTCGAGGGTCTCGAGAAGGCGGGTCCTTTCGTCGGGCCCCGGGGCGGCAAGTGGGCCGACGCGAAGCACACGATCCCCTGGGTCGAGGAGCAGCGGCACGCGAAGATCCCCGAGACGGTCCACCACACGACCCCAGAGCGCCAACAGGAGGTCGAGCACGGTCTCCAGCGCAATTTCAACGCCCTCCATGCCTGGGAGAGGGAGCGGCTCGAGAAGCCGACCCGGTATGCTGCCAAGGCATCGAAGACGTTGCTCGAGATCACCGGGCGTCTCGCCGGGCAGCTCCGATCGGCCAAAGAGGACGGCCGCAAAGAGGACCAGCGGAAGTGGCAGATCCAGTACGATGAGGCCCGGGGTGAGATCGGGAGTCGAAAGCGCTACTACGACCTGGCGCGCGAGCGGGTGGCGCTCGAGGAAGCTAAGACGACGGGGATCCTGACCCTGAGTTACGGCGAGGTCTCCCAACTGATCGGCGGCGCCGGCGACGCCTACGTGTACGCCGGCCACCAGGGCGGGTACGCCCCCGAGCTCTTCAAGACGTCGGACCTCAGCGGGATGAAGATCCGCCACTACGTGAAGCTCCCGGATGGCCGGATCGCTCACCCAGACGAGATCCACGAAGCCCAGGCCCGCGGTCGGATCCAGGTGGTGGACCACGTCAAGGTGCCGGCGCTCGACTGGACTCAAGCCCCTGAGGGGGTCGCCAAGTCCCTCGCCGTCGATGATGACCTCGAGAAGGCCGGACCGTTCGTGGGGCCTCGAGGGGGGCGTTGGAAGGACGCGGCCCACACGATCCCGTGGAAGGATCCGGAGATCCCGGCGGCGCGACAACTTTTGAAGCTGTCGGTGGGGCCGCTGGACGAGGACCAGGTGGCGGTCCAGACCGATCTCCTGGCCCAATACCCCCGGGCAAACCTCGAGGAGTTCCTGGCCAAAATAGAGGGCTATCAGAGGCGCCTGGGGGACAAGGTACCGGCTTCCCTGGAGCGATGGCACCGGGTGGCCCTTGCGGCGCTCCAGAGGGTCCAGGAGGGCGTCCCAGAGGCCCCCACGGCGCCGGCAGAGCCGGAGGCCACCGGCGGGCTCACGGTGGCGGAGCCGCACAAGCCGGATAAGGCGGAAGAGCCGAAAGCCCCTCGTTACCGTATTATCTCAGAAAAGCCCGCTGGGGTTGCGTATTCGGGTAAAGCTAGGTCTTTCAGAGTGGAGGTCCACGATCCCCAGCCTGGAAAGACGTCTTGGAGAAAGGTTCAAGGTGGGTTTTCGACTTATGAGGAAGCGTCGGGCCACACGGCTAAACTTCGGGAGGAGATTTCCGTTCTGGGGACGGAGCAAGAGAAGCCGAAACGGAAGGTGAAGCGGGGGAAAGCAGTCCGGAAGCCCCAGCTGGAGCTCGAGCTCCCGGAGCGCAAGCCGGCCGAGAAGAAGAAACAGGTCAAACGCAAGCCGGTGAAGAAGCGGAAGGAGCGCAAGGCGGAGGCCAAGGCCCCCGAGCCGGAGCCGATTACGGAGGGGATCGAGCAGGCTGGGGATCACATTTGGGGCTCACGGAAGGACCTCGAGGACCTCAAGTCGATCACGAGCTCCGACCAGCTCGAGGGGATGAGCTTCGAGGACGCGGCGCGCGTCGTCACGAAGTCGGCCCTGGTCCCACCACACGACCTGCAGACGCTCCGGGGCCTGGGGATGACCCCGGGCGGCGCCCACATGGCGCTCGCGCTTCTCGCGTCGATCCGGGCCAAACCGGGGGACACGACGGCGGAGCGAGCCGCCTACATCGACCGGGTCCACGAGGTGCTCGGGGGGCTCAAGGGTGTCAAGACCACGGAGGACATTCGAGAGCTCATCAACGAGTACTCGATGGTCCAGATGCGGGCCCCGAAATGGTCGGAGGTTGCCCGGGTGGCCCAGGATCCCAAATCCTTGAAGGCCAAGGTTGACGAGCTCGAGAAGCAAAATCCGAAGGTGAAGTACAGGTATCGGTCGGACTACTCGCGTGGGCAGTACATCATCGTTGAGAAGGCGCCCGCGCCCTACGGAGTCCTCGGGGCCAAGTTCGGGTCGTTCATCAAGGGCAGCTCGAGCAAGGCGTACAAAGAAGCTCGGATGGAGGCGATGACAGCGGATGGTGCCTGGGATATGGGGCCCGGGACCCCTAAGACCGCCGAAGAGGGGTGGAAGTACCTCGAAGAGCGGGGCCGGGAGAAGAACGAAGACCGGAAACAGAAGGCGAAGGCCACGGTCAAGAAGCGTAAGTCCGGCGTGTCGGTCACCCAGGATGTAGCCGGCGAGGTCGAGCGGCGGGGCCACACGGTCGACGTCCCGGACGCCAACCCCGATCGGGCCCGCTCGACGTTCAACCTCAAAGAGATAGACTTCGGCCAGAAGGGCTGGATGTCCCAGGCGGACCGCGAGTACCACGTCAAGGCGCTCGAGGGCGCTCTCCATGATTTCGCTGATACCCTCAAGCTCGATTCTGAAACCCTTTCCCTCGGCGGTCGAATTGGGATCGCCATGGGGGCCCGCGGCCGCGGGAAGGCGAAAGCTCACTTCGAGAGCGATACTAAAGCGATCAACATCACGCGGTTTCGGGGCAACGGGACGCTCGCCCACGAGTGGGGCCACGCCCTCGACAACATCATAGCCGAGCATTTCAACGAGGGCTCTGACGAAAAGGAGGAGCGGTTCCTCAGCGAATCTCCGAACAACCAGAAATGGCCCCCCGAGATCCGGACGGCGATTCGGGCGGTCCACGAGGCCATTGTCAAGCACCCGGACCCGGCTGAGGCGAGGACGCAGCATCGCAGACAGCTCGAGCAGCTAGGCGGTCAGCGCGACGCGCTCGTGAAGCAGAACAACGATCTGGTTCAGGAGCACAAACAGCTCGGGCGGAAGGTCAAGTCTCAATATGTCGCGTCGACTCTTGAGCGCGAGCAGAAGCACGTCGTCGAATATAAGGCCGAGATCGCCAAGATCGACGCCCTCGAGGAGAAGCGCGGGAAGCTGGGGGAGGAGAGGGAGGGCCGGCGCGTGGGCCTGAAGTACTGGGTCAAATCGGCGACGGAGAAGATCGCCGGGTTGCAGAGTGGGGAGCTCGTGGCGACCGATGCCGATTATGCCCGCATGGACGCGATCAAAGAGCAGATCGAGGACCTCCGGCTGCCCATCAACAGGGCCCAAAAGGAATACCAGGTACTCAATAGCACCAAATTGGGGTCGAGCGATTACCTCCGGAGCGCCAGGTCCCTCGGGGAGTACTGGAGCCGGCCGCGCGAGATGTTCGCTCGAGCCTTCGAGGGGTTCGTCCAGGACGGGCTCGAGGACCACGGGCGCCGGAACAGCTATCTCGTGGACGGTACCCGGACCGCGTACCAAATCCAGAAGGTTGAAGGGGGCCCGATCATCGAGCCATGGCCCCAGGGCAAAGAGCGCAAGCGAATCAACGAAGCCATGGGGAACTTGCTCAAGGTGCTGAGCGTTACGGGATCCCTGCGTAAGGCCCTTCGGCTCCTCGATGGCAATCCGGCCCTGGTGCTCCGGAAGGCGAATCCAAAGGAAGACCTCGCTGAACCGCTGATGTTTGACCCGACGAAGCAACGTTACGATCGGGACGAGAAACAATACGACGCCGTGAAGGCAGAGCTCGAGGGCTACGGCTACAAAGCCAAGGATTTCGAGTCCGGGGGGAAGCTCGATGGCCAATCGACGAACGAGTTGATGAATTTGCTCGACGGGCTCAAGAAGAAGGATGGCTGAGGGGTTGATCCATGACGTCCGGGTGTGCCCGCGGTGTGGGCGGCGCCATGATGGGATGTCATTCGTCCCCCTGTCTGGGGGGGAGATCTACTGCGGGCCCTTCGAGGCCCTGACCCATTGGTCGACGTGCCCGAAGACGGGGGATCCTGTGCTTCTGGGCAAACAGTCGCTCCCGGAGTACGCTACCGACGTCACAAGGTGACGAATGCTCCTCACAGCCGACCAAATCCGCGAGATCAAGCAGATCATCGCCGACCACCACACAGCTTTTGTGGCCAATGCGATCGGGACGTCGGCGGTTTCCACCGAGGTGCTCGAGCGGCTCAAGAAAAAAGGTCTGATCGACGTCCAGGTGAGTTCCATTGAGGACGCGTACCTCTACGGCCAGGCCCTTTCAGCCACGGATGATCCGCGGGTGGCGAACCTCAACTACGACGACTTCAAGGCTTACCTAAAGCGCAACCCCCTTCCCCTCAGCCCGATCGAGCAGCAAGCGGTAATGATCGCTGAGCAACAGGCGGGTCAGTATGCTGTGGGCCTCGGGAACCGGGTCGACCAAGCCACCGGCGAGACCCTGATCGAGGCCGACGCCGAGCAGCGCCGGCGACTCCGGGACGTGATCAAGACCTCGACGGCCGAGAACATCGCCAAGCGGGAGTCGGTCAAGAAGCTCAAGAGCGATCTGGGCTGGGCGACGGGGGATTGGTCCCGTGATTGGGATCGGATTGCCATCACGGAGAAGCACCGGGCGATGCAGCGGGGAGTCACCGACAACATCGGGAAGCGATTCGGCGGAGAGGCCCGGGTAGCAATTCGGGAGGCCCCTGACTGTTGCGACGATTGCCGGCGCCTTACGGTAGGACCCGATGACCAGCCATTGATTTTCAAGCTGTCGGACCTAGAGGCGAACGGGACCAATTACGGGAGAAAGAGGGAGCAGTGGCTCGCTGTGGTTCCTCCTCAACACCCTCATTGCGGGGGAATGGTGATCCGAGTCCCGAAGGGTTGGGGCTTCAACGAAGAGGGCCAGATCGTACCCGGCGGGGAGCTCGGGGAGGAAAGCGACGCCCAGAAATCCCTCGGGGCTGTCGAGCTCGAAGCCGAGGAGCTCCTCCGCAAGGCTAAGCGCCCGGAGGTGACGCGGACCCGGTTCCAGGGGCTCGACCTCGTGATCGAGAACCCGGTGAGGAGCGTGCGCCGGTGGAAGACGGACGCCGGCGAGACCGGCGAAACCACCATGAAGTGGGCCTACGGCTACATCGAGGGAACGCTCGGCGCCGACGGGGACGGTCTCGACGTGTTCGTGGGGCCCGAGCCCAAGGCCTTGATGGCTTACGTGGTCCACCAGCAGGACCCGAAGTCAGGCCTCTACGATGAGGATAAGGTCATGCTCGGCTGGCCAAGCATGGCCTCAGCTCGGGCGGCCTACCTCGACCACTACGACTCGCTGGACTTCTTGGTGACGGTGAGCATGATCGCCGTTGATCAGATCCTCCCCCTCTACGGCATCCCCGAGGATGACGATGGGTCCACCAAACTGGTGATCGCGGCGCCGGAGCTCAAGAAGGCCCAACAGACCCAGCGGATCGCCAAAGAGTTCGTAGATCCAGGGATCGACACGTCCCCGGGCCCGGGCCTGGGTGTTAATGTCGCTCTGAAATTGCCACAGACGGATCGCCACCCGATGGCTGACTGTGCCCGCGTAGCGCTCGACGAGCTCTTGTCCCAACGGTCCCGGGACTCCGTAAAGCGCGACAAATCGATTTACGACGTGGGGTCCCCGCTCCACGTCATCGCCCACCCGATGACGATCCCGGGGGCAGAGCGGCGGACAATGGAGGGCGAGGTCGAGGCCCGCCGGCACAGTATGGCCACCCACTACGAGCGCAACGCGGGGTACCTCAACCGGGCCGATGTGGATGGCCGGGGTAGGCGGCGGAGGGGCACCGATGGCGGTACGCTGCCCGAAGTGTAACAACAAGCTCCTCCAACGCACCGGCGATACGACTCGATTGCGTACCGAGGGCATTCACGCGTTCGATGGGGACGGGAATTGCACGGCGAAGTGCTATTGGTGCAAACAGGTCATACCTGTCCCTATACAGCTCTTAAAGACGGTTTCGCCAGAGCCCGAGAGGCTCGTGGTAACCAAAGGGTTGACCAAAAAGGCGATCACGGGATACCACAGTAGTCGTTAGCGCCCGTAGGTATCGAAAGGATCCGGAAGGGGCGGGATTGGAGCAGCACTCCGATCCCGCCCCTTTTTTTGTTTGCCATGCAAGACATCCCCTTCAAGTTCGAGATGGAAGCCGAGTTCTTCGAGAAGGCCGGCGCCGCTCAGGGACAGTCCCGCCGCATTGGTGGCGTCCTATCCCTCGAGGTGCACGACCAGGAGGGCGAGAAGCTCCTCCAAGAGGGGCTCGATTTCAGCTCATTCCTGAAGTCCGGGTGGTTCAACGACAACCACGATCCAGCGACGGCGAAGGGGCTGGTGGGATACCCGACGGAGGTAACCCCGTTCAAGAAGGGGGCAGAGCTCCCGAACGGTAAGGTCGCTCCGGCGAACGCGACCTGGGTCGAGGGACACCTGCTCGACAATTGGAAGCCCGCCGATGACCTTTGGGCGCTCGGCAAAGCGTTGGCCGGGACCGGCCGCCACCTCGGCTTCAGCGTCGAGGGGGCGATCCACCGTCGCATTGGCGCGAAGACAGTTTTCAAGAAGGGGCGCAACGGGGCGGCGGGGAGGTTCGTGGGCAACACGGTCGCGAAAGCCACGGTTCGCGAAGTGGCGATCACTCGCTGCCCCGTGCTCGACCAGTCCGAGATGGAGATCCTCGCGAAAGGGCTCGCTGCAGTCCAGGCGTTCGGGGAAGACGCCCTCGAGTCGCGGATCAGCAAGCTCGAGAAGGCGCTCACCATGGGCGACGCCCCCGCCGACGGCGCGCTCCCCACGGGCCCGGTGACCGGCGAAGGCGCCGGCCGGCTGGTCACCCCCGAGAGCGTCGAGGGCGCCAAGGTCGGGAAGTGTAAGTGCGGCAAAAAGGACTGCGCCTGCGGCGACGGCATGAAGACCACCACCCACAAATCGCTGACGCACAGCGAGGCCCGGTGGTGGCTCGCCGACAAGCTCCCCCAGCTCGGTGACGACAGCGTCGATAGGTTCCTGTCAATCATCACGACCCTGAAAACTCAGGGTCGTCTTTAAGGAGAGACCGATGAAGGTAGTCGAGAAGAATGACGGCGAGATGGAGTACGGCAAGGACGGGAAAGAGAAGGAGGGCGGCGGCTTCCTCATGCGCAAGGGCAAGCTGTACAAGATGAAGAAGTCGGTCGACAGTGATGATGACGACGACGAGCCCACCGGCCTGACCGAAGACGATCTCCAGAAGGGCCTCGACGCTCTCGACGCGTACGTGGAGGGGACCGACGATGAGTCGCGCAAGGACACGCTGCTCAAGAAGGCGCTCGACAGCGAGCTCGACGGCGAAGAGCAGGCCGAGCTCTTCAACCTGATGGGCGGGGTCGCCGAGGGCGATGGTGACGGCGACGTCGTCGAGCCGATCTCCAAGTCGATCACCGACAGCGCCACGGTAGCGGACGCGTTCGAGGTCTCGGACTTCCTACGCGACCTGACCGAGGGATTGGTCAAGTCGATGGACAAGCTCGAGTCCCGCATCGAGAAGATGGATCGGCGTGAGCAGGAATTCAACCTCCTGCTCGCGAAGTCGTTGTCGGTGAACGGCCGGGCCACGAAGGCGATGAGCCAGCGGTTGGGCGTCATCGCTTCCCAGCCGGCCCGCGGTCCGAAGAGCAAGTTGACCGGCGCCGAGCCGCTCAACAAGTCCATCGGGGACGGTGGTGGCGGTGAGGGCGAGGGCGATCAGCTCCAGTCGGGCCAGGTCTTCCAGGCTCTCGACAGCATGATGCAGAAGTCGATGGCCGATGGCCGTCAGGGCGTGTCCCACAGCGGTCACGACCTGGCCCTCGCGACCAGCAAGTTCGAGCACGAGCGGACCATCGCCCCGGCGTTGCTCGCTGAGGTGAAGAAGGAGCTCGGCGCCCAGTAGGCCCTAGGTGGGGATGCGAGCTGGGGACTGGCGATTGTTTTTGAACCCATCGCCCGAGGGCGAATCGAGGAGAGACCGATGAGCAACGAATTTGTCACCTGGGGCGATTACGAAAACGTCGATGGTTTCGGCCCGACCACCCCCGAGCATTTGGCCGACCTGCGGAAAGCGCTGCTCGTTGGCGCTGAACGTGACCCGCCCGCTTCGGCAGTGCCGGGCGACGGTTTCGCGTTGCGGACCGAGTCGCTCGAGCGGACGATGAAGGTCACGACCTACAAGATGGAGCATTTGGTCCTCTTCAAGGACCTGATCAAGCTTCCGGCCTACAACACGGTTGAAGAGTACAACCGGCTCCTCAGCTACGGGGACAACCCCGACGGGGGTTGGATGGCAGAGGGAGCGCTTCCGGAAGAGGAAGATTCGACCTACGAACGCGTCCACAGCTTCGTGAAATTCTTGGGTGTCACCGGGCGCGTCTCGCACGTCGCGACCCTCACCCGTCCGGCGTTCGGGAACAACGTGGCCCGCGAGACCGTCAACCGGACCATGTACCTCTTGAAAATCCTCGAGCGCGCCCTGTTCTACGGGGACTCCGATCTGCAGGCCCTGCAGTTCGATGGGTTTTTCAAGCTGATCACCGATTCGGCGCCGGCGGCCAACATCATCGACCTGCGGGGTCTCCCGCTGTCCGAGGATGTGCTCAACGACGCGGCCCTGACCATCTTCGACGATCCCAACTTCGGGGTCCCGACCGATGTCTACATGAACCCGAAGGTCAAAGCCGACTTGGCGAAGACCTTTTTCCCGAACAAGCGGTACGACGCCTTCGCCAAGCCGAACGACGGCATGGTGGGGCTCGACATCGCTGGTTTCCAGTCCGCCGCTGGGGCGGTCAGGTTCAAGGGAGACGTCTTCATCTCGGACGGGGGCGGTGCCCCGGCTGCCGCCCAGGGGGACGCGGCCAAGCGGCCGCAGAGCCCGTCGGTGAGCACCACGTCCACCACCCCGGCGGACGCCGCTTCCCAGTTCACGGCCGACGACGCCGGGAACTACTTCTACAAGGCGGTGGCGGTGAATCAGTTCGGCCACAGCGCCGCGGTGACCATCCCGATCGGCGGGGCGACCGTCGCCGTCGCGGCCGGCGACAAGACCACCTTTGGGCTCACCCCCCAGGGCGGGATCACCGTCGACTATTTCAAGATCTACCGGACCCTGAAGGCCGGCGTGGCCGGCACGGAGCGGTTGATCTTGCGGGTCAAGAATGCGGCTGCGTTCGGCGAGCAGACCATCAACGATCTCAACGCCGTCTTGCCGTTCACCACGCAGGCGGCGATGTTCCAGTTCAACGATGAGAACCTGAGCTTCAAGCAGCTCGCGCCGATGACCCGTTTGCCCCTAGCCCAGATTGACACCAGTGTGCGCTGGGCTCAGGTCATTTACGGGGTGCCCCAGCTCTACACCCCGGGGAAGAACGTCCTGTTCGTCAACGTCGGACGTTCCGCCGGGTACGTGGGTCAGCCCTAGCGGTAGACCTGCGACACCGAAAGCAGTAGCCTGATCAGCGTCGGGTCCCTGGATCCCCCGGAAGGCCCGGCGCTGACACCTGCTGCGAGGCAAAAATGACCGAACTGTTCTGCAAGACCAACCACCTCTGGGGCCGAGATGTCCAGGTGAACGGCGTCACCTACGCGATCGACGCGGAGGGGATCGTCAAGATCGACAACGATGTCGCCGTCAAGAAGCTCTTGACGATGGACTCCTGGACTCTGCCGGGCGATCCGTCCACCGGCCGGGGCCACCGGCAGCGCGTCCCCAAATCGAAGCGAGGGGCGTACCTCTCCGATGGGACTTTCGTCCCCACCCAGTCCCCCGAGGATGACGGCGCCGGCGAAGGCTCGGGCGACGACGATTTCGAGAAGAGCTCCCCTGAGGGCGCCGAGGACGGCGCTGGCGCCGGCGAGAGCTCCACCCCTGAGCGCGCCGGGGAAGACGGCGAATTCGACGTCAAGGCCAACGACGCCCTCGCGGGCCGGAACCCCGAGACCGGGGAGTACCCGGATCCCAAGTCGAGTATGCGAAAGGACCAGCTCCAGGCGCTCGCCCGCGTCTACCAGGTCCCGTTCGAGGAGGAGACCACCAAGGCCCAGCTCATCGAGCTGACCATGGCGGCGATGTACACCTGAGGCGCTGAGCGCCTCGAGCCGGAAACCCTACCCACACGGAGTCACCGATGCCGACCCCCCAAAGCACCCACCTTCCCCACGTTTCCGGCGACATAGTCACTGTCCCGGCCGCTACTGGCACATTGGTTGTCGACACCGGCCTCCGCAACGTCCAAGCGATCACGGCCACACTCCTCCAGGACGCCGGTACCAATGCCGCCGCGGATGTATCGATCAGCGTCGCGGACGCCGTGGCTGGACGCGTCAAGGCCACCATCAAGGTGTGGAAAGCGGACGGCACGACGGCGGCTTCAGTGGTGGCGAAGGTCAGCTGGATCGCCCTCGGCAAGTAATCCTGACCCAGGAGGTCCTCGATGTCGGTTTTGACTGTTCGAGGCGGAGTGCCGCACGTATTCCGTGCGACCATCGACACGACGGGTCGGGTGCACCAGCTCCCGTTCACGTCGAACTACCTCAAGATCCGGACGTCCGGCAGCCCGTGCAAGCTGTTCTTCCACGAGGCGGACTTCGACGCGGACGAGGGCTACGTGCTCGCTCCGATGCCGTCCACGTCTCAGCCGTACGGTGAGTGGGAGGGGCCGGTGGAGGTATCGAAGATCTGGGTAAAGGGTAGCGGTGGCGACGCGGTCATCGAGCTCGTGGCGTTTCAACGGAGAGGATGATCATGCTCAAGCGTTCCATACCCATCCTGTTGTTTTTGGCCGTCTTCTTGGGCGGCTCTTCGGCTTTTGCTGATGAGGTCTTGCTGAGCACCCCGGCGGATCTGAATCTGAATGGGGTCTCGCTGGACGCAACCCCTTTGAGTAACGTGATCCCGATGGACAGTGAGCGGGGGTTCTACAATCAGCTGACCCTGGTGTGCGCGATCACCTGGGGGACCTCGATCCAGGTGGAGGCCAAGTGCAAGGGCAGCTACGACGGCACGATCTATGGGTGGGTGGACATGTGCACCGGGCTCAACCCGAAGGTGTGCAGCCCTCTGCAATGGGAATGGGCGAAGGCTACCAACACTGATGGGCTGATCACCCTAGAACTGCGCTCCAACTACAAGTCCTACAAGTGTCAGTTGGATGATGCGGCCAACGGGTCGGGGACGGCGGTCTGCACCGCTGGGAGGGGTCGACAATGAGACGCTTCTTCCTCGCGGCGCTGGTGTTTCTGGCGCCGTCTTTGGTTTGGGCCGAAGGTTTCTACAACCCAGGAGTTGATTGCATCCCAGGCGTGGCCGGAGGCGGGGACCTCCTGGTCGATGCCGGCGCTACGATTTGTGTCCAGAGGCCGACCGACGACACGGCCCCCGCGAACCTGAGTATCCGGCCTGCGAGTGCATGGCCCTTCGGCACCCAGGACCCAGCCGATTTGATCCTCGCCGGGGGTATGGACGAGAAGTCCATCACGGTGGGCGACTACACGATCGCAGCCGCGGACGAAGTGAAGATCACGGTCAACGGTGTAGTGGTCGCCACGCTGATCGAAGGCGTGGACT
>SDBV01002488.1_pt1 | contig 27572 bp, 24 predicted proteins | sample 2277081 | NCBI WGS metagenome assembly SDBV01 (sample SAMN10402039, study PRJNA504765) | marine sediment metagenome | isolation source: marine sediment core GS10_PC15, 223 cmbsf | place: Arctic Ocean: Southern Knipovich Ridge | collected 2010 | reverse complement strand
CAAGACTCCAGCAGCCAAACCACGAACCGGCACCGGCGGCAAGGTTCGAACGTCGTTGCCGCATCTCTGGCAATACAACTTCTCAAACTTCAACGAGAAGGCGCGCTGGGCGCTCGACTTCAAGTCGATTCCTCATACGCGGAAGTCGCTTCTCCCTGGCGGTCCGAGAGCGCTCGCCTTTTCGGCTCGAGGGACGCTGCCGGTGCTCGACCTGGAGGGCGAGCGCGTCGCCGACACCACACGAATCATCGAAGCGTTGGAGCTACACAAGCCCGATCCACCGCTATATCCGAACGACCCGCAGCTACGGCGCGAGGCGTTGGAGCTGGAAGACTTCTTCGACGAGCACGTTGGCCACGAGGCGCGTCGCGTGCTCTTCTACGACGTCTGGAGCGATCGCGAGTTCGTGAGCGGGTTGCTCACAACCGGGCGAGGCGAGACCACCCGTCGGATCTACGGCGCCACGATCTCTCTGGCTGCACCCGTCGTGAAACGCCGATACAAGATCTACCCGGCCGACGTCGAGGAAGGCCGCGGCAAGATAATCGCCGGCATGGACCGGATCGTGGCGGAGGCCGGACCCGAGGGCTACCTCGTCGGCTCGAGCTTCAGCGTGGCCGACCTGACAGCCGCATCGCTGCTCGGATTCGTAGCCCAGCCTCGCGAGTTCCAGTACGACTACCCCGATCCACCCCAGTTGGACTTCCTCGAGCAGGTCCAGTCACATCCTGCGGTCGACTGGCTGCGTGCGACGTACCGCCGACACAGGGGCAGCTCGATGGATGTTGGAAAGGAAGCAGCTCAGTCGGTGAGAAAAAGGGAGTTCCTACTCCTGTAGCCCCGCGGCTTCCAGGGCCTCTTCCGGGGTGCCGTACGTCGTGACGCTTGCGACCTTCCCGTCGCGCACCGTGAAGACGAGCGCCCCTTGGAGTAGGGCTCCACCTATCAAGCCACAGGGCCCTTCGGCCGATAGGAGCTGAGATGTCTGAGCCGCAAGACAGTGCCGACCAACCCGGAGTAACCGCTCGTCGAACCCGTCGACTTCCCTTGATCGTGGTCGCAGCCGTGCTCTGCGCGTCGGCCCTCCTGCTCGTCGCCTGCGGCGGCGATGAAGATTCGTCGTCAACGATTCCTGATTCGCCCGGCAGCCCCGCACCTACCGGCAGCACGGCACCGACGGGCGGCCCGCCAGAAAGTTACCGGCGCGGGTTGTCTGAGAACGGCATCAACTTCACAACCAGTCCCGGCGGCTTTACGGCGGCCTTCAACGACCTTGCGAGCGATGATCTCAAGGCCACCCTCCAGGGCGAGGAGGTCACGGCGAATTGCGAACTCGAAGATGGAAGCAATGCGAGCGCCAGCGGTCCATGGGCTGAGGGCGCAAGCAGCGTCACGCTCCCACTCGAGGCTGCGGGACCGGTCGATAAGTGCTCGCTGGGCGTCAACGGCGACGTCGCCGCCGAAGCTGACTTGGAGCCCATCCCCACTTCCTGACTGGTCCGGCCAGGCTCTCGGAAGATCGATCGCGGAGGGATGAGCCTGTTCGTCGCCGCATCCGGCGATGCGGGTTACAAGGACGGCTTCGTGGTGTTCGTGGCGCTTTCCCTCGCCTGCATAGGCATCGTGTTCGTGCTGCAGCGGGCCGGCCGACTGAGCCGAGCAGGTACGCGAACCGCTAGCAATTGAGAAACGGCGCGTAGCCCAGGCAGTAGATCCGCGATCGATCACAGGCGGGCACCGCGGCCGGGCTTCCGGCTCAGGCGGAGTAGTAGTGACGCCAGACCCTGATCGTCACTGGCCAGGGCTTGTCAGGCAGAACGTCAGGTTGGCGGGAGGTCCAAACGGGTGGCAGGCAACAGCGCGAACCGTCGCATGTGTCACAACGCGACCCGTTACGGCGTCGCTCGCGTAGAGCTGTTCTACCCCCTCCTGGGTAGTGGCCTGGTTGGTCACCGCGAGCTGCTGTTGTGAGTTGATGGCGTTGGCATACAAGATTCCCGTCGAATGGCCCATGCTCTGGTAGATGCTGCCCAACGCTACCGCCGGGGCCTCACCCACAACCTTTACGTTGGTCTGCGCGACCGAGTCGGTGACCTGCGGGTTGACCGGGGCTTGCGTGTCCGCGAGCGCCGAGACCGGCGCAATCGCCAACGGGCAGGCGACCGCCAGACTGATTCCCCACCGCGCAAAGGTCTTTGCCGCCATATCGCATGCGTCGGCCGCTCCATCCCCGGGGCTGAGCCCGCTTGGGCCCACTGGACAATCTGCCCATGTTCTACGTTCGCGGCTTCAAGAGGGGTGAGCGACGGGACTTGAACCCGCGACCACCTGGACCACAACCAGGAGCTCTACCGTCTGAGCTACGCCCACCACGCCGGCCCGAAGGCCGTCGCTCTTCAATCTAGCATCGGCCGCCGCCGCACCCCTTGGCAACGCAACGTCACCGCTCTGTATATAGAGCGCTCGTAACGAAACCGCAATCTGGGGCGACTACTCTGGAGTAATGGTGCTTCTACTGCTGTTCGCCGTGCTCGCCGGCGCCGGCACGGCCATCACTCCCTGCGTGCTGCCGATCCTTCCGGTGCTGCTCTCGACCAGCGCCACCGGCGGCCGGCGCAGGCCTTTCGGGATCGTGCTCGGCCTCTCGATCAGCTTCACGATCGCGATCGTCGCGCTCGCTACCGTCATCAAGGGCGTCGGACTTGCTGACAATGCGGTGCGCACGGTCGCGGTCGCCGTGCTTGTTGGCCTCGGGCTGACGCTACTGGTGCCGGCCTTCGGACACCGGATCGAGGCCTCGCTGTCGCGCCTGTCGCGCTTCGGCCCGAAGTCGCGCGGCGACGGCTTCTGGTCCGGCCTCCTGGTCGGCGCCGCCCTCGGCTTCGTCTACGCACCGTGCGCGGGTCCGATCCTCGGCGCCGTCGTAGCGGGCAGCGCCACCAGCGGAACGACGACTGGAATCGTCGCGGTCGCGGTCGCCTACAGTGCCGGGTCGGCCGCGGTGCTGCTGCTCTACGCGTTTGGCTCGCACAAGGTCGGCGATCGCATTCGGCGTGCCGGCAAGGGCCTCGCGCTGCAACGAGCGGTCGGCATCGTGGTGCTCGCGACGGCCGTCGCAATAGCAAGCGACCTCGACGTTCGCTTTCAAACCGCGCTCGCGCAGCACGCACCCGATGGGCTCGTCAACCCGACCGGTGGGCTCGAGCGCTCGGACGCCGTCGAGAAACGACTGGCCGATCTGCGAGGCAAGGCCAAGTTCGATTCGAGCCGTGGCGGACAGGCGGCGAAGGTGAGCCCAGGCAAACCCTCGGACCTGCCGGTACTCGGCGATGCCCCCGACTTCACCGACAACCAGCGCTGGTTCAACACGGCCGGCGGCAAGCCGCTGTCGCTGGCCGACACGAGCGGGGGCGTGACGCTGGTCGATTTCTGGACCTACACCTGCATCAATTGCATCCGCACGTTCCCCTACCTGAAAGCGTGGGACGCGCGCTACCGCGACAAGGGCCTGACAATCGTCGGCGTACACACACCCGAGTTCGCGTTCGAGCGCGACGCTGGCAACGTTGCCGCCGCGATCAAGCAGAACAAGATCAAGTACCCGGTCGCCCAGGACAACGAATACGCAACCTGGGAGGCCTGGGCCAATCAGTACTGGCCGGCCAAGTATCTGATCGACGCCAAGGGCAAGGTGCGCTACACCCATTTCGGCGAGGGCGAGTACGACAAGACCGACGCGGCGATCCGATCGCTACTTGAAGAGGCGCGCGGCGAAAAGCTAAAGGGCGACACCAGCGCCCGAGCACAGACGCCCTCGGCAACGACCCAGACACCGGAGACCTACCTCGGCGCCGAAAAAGCAGATCGATTTCTCCCGGAGCCACCGCAGCCGGGTAGGCATACGTACCGCCCCTACAAGGGCAAGCTGCCGCTCAGCGGCCTAACGCTCGGCGGTCGCTGGCGGGTCGGGCCGGAAAGCAGCACTTCGATCAGGGACTCGACCCTGAAGTTGCGTTTCGGCGCCCGGCGCGTCTTCTTGGTGCTCGGCCCCAGCGGCGCCAAAAGCGGCAAGGTCGATGTACTGCTCGACGGCAAGTCGATCCCCGCAGCCGAGGCCGGCCCGGACGTTCGTGGCGGGGCAGTCACGGTCGGCCGCCAGCGCCTGTACCGCCTGGTTTCCCTGCCCAAGGTCGAAGTCCGAACGCTGGAGCTGCGCTTCGAGCCGGGTGTCTCCGGCTACGCCTTCACGTTCGGCTGATCCCAAGGCGGTTAACCTCCGGCCGCCAACGGCCGAATATAGACAGATCGAGCCGGTCGCCACCCCCCAAAATATGGCCGTCACCACCAGCGTCCACGAGATCAAGATCCTGGTGCTCTCTTATCACCCGGTGATCCTGATCGAGACACCCGAGGAGGATCGGGTCGAGGCGCTGTTGAGATCGGTCGCGGCCGACCTCAAGGTGCCGCTGATGACCTGGTCGCTGACCGACGGCCTAAAGCGCTGGGGCGAACAGAACGCGATCTACGAGACCGGCGACCCGGCCAAGGCACTGGCTGCGATCGAGCAGATCAGCGCCGATGCGATCTACTGGCTGAAGGATCTCGGGCCACACATGCGGGACCCGGCGATCGCACGGAAGGTGCGCGACCTCGGCAAAAAGTTCGCAAAGAACAACACTCCTTCGTCGATCTTCTTGACGGGCGCACAGATGGAGCTGCCTGCCGACGTCAAGGCAGGAGCAGTCAACTACGAGCTGCGCATGCCCGACCAGAGCGAGTACAGGCACGTGATCCAATCGGTCGTCCAGTCCTTGTCCGAGCGCGGCGGCACGGCCGTCGATGCCTCGATGCTCGACCTCAACGAACTGTCGCAGGCGCTCAGCGGCATGACGCTCAACCAGGCGCGCCAGGCGATCGCCTACGCGGCACTGAGCGACGGCAGGCTCGACAGCGACGACGTCAACTCCGTGATGGAGATCAAGGCGAAGACGATCAAGGAGGGCGGGATCCTCGAGTACTTCCCTGCCGAGGACAACACTCACCAACTCGGCGGCTTTGCCAACTTGAAGCGCTGGCTCGAATCGGCGCGGCAGGGATTCTCAGCTCAGGCGAAAGAGCTCAACCTCGAACCGCCGAAGGGGATCATGATCGTCGGCGTACAGGGATGCGGCAAGTCGCTCGCCGCGAAGGTGATTGCACGAGCTTGGCGGTTGCCACTGTTGAAGCTCGACGCCGGCTCTTTGTACGAGAGTCTCGTCGGTGCGACCGAAAAGAACTTCCGCCAAGCGACCTCGCTCGCCGAGTCGATGGCACCGGTCGTGCTGTGGATCGACGAAGTCGAGAAGGGCTTCTCGCTGAACAGCGGCGACGCCGACGCCGGCCTCTCGCGAAGGCTGTTCGCGTCGTTTCTGACATGGCTACAGGAGAAGGACCCCGGAGTGTTCGTGGTCGCGACCGCCAACAACCTCGACGCACTGCCGCCGGAGCTGATGCGTAAGGGGCGCTTCGACGAGATCTTCTTCGTCGATCTACCCAGCGACGCCGACCGGGGCCAGGTCTGGCAGATCCACCTGACGATTCGCAAGCAGGACCCGGCCCGCTTCGACATACCGGCGCTGGTCGCCGCGTCTGACGGCTTCAGTGGCGCCGAGATCGAGCAGGCGGTGATCGCGGCCCTATACAACTGCCTGCACGGTCAACGTCCGCTCGACAACGGCGAGTTGCTGAAGGCGATCAGCGAGACCGTGCCGCTGTCCGTCAGCCGCAGGGAAGACGTCACCGGCCTGCGCGACTACGCAAAGGACCGCTTCGTCAGCGTTGGCTAGATCGATCCAGTAGGTTGCGGGGCGATGGCGCAGTCGCCCGAGATCGTCCTCCTAGACATCGATGGCACCCTGATCGACACCGGCGGGGCCGGTGGTCGCGCCTGGAGCTTCGCCTTCAAACAGCGCTACGGCAACCAGGTCGACATCGGCGAGTTCACCGAGGACGGCATGACCGACCCGGTGATAGCTCACACCCTGATCGAGCGGGTGATCGGGGGCGAGCCCAGCGCCGAGGACGTTTCGCGGCTGCTCCACGCATATACGGCCGCGGTCCCCGACCTGGTCCACAGCTCGCCCGGATACCGTGTGCTCGATGGCGTCGTCGAGCTGCTGGACAGACTGTCCGCACGGAGCGTTGTGCTCGGCATCACGACCGGAAACGTCGAGCCGGCCGCCCACGCCAAGCTCGGGCGTGGCGAGCTGAACCACTATTTCGCCGTCGGCGGCTACGGTTCCGACTCGCCCGACCGCACCGAACTGACCAAGCGCGCCCTGCACCGTGCCGAGCGCGAGCTGGGGCGTAAGGCCGACCCGGCGCGCGTGTTGGTGATCGGCGACACGCCGCGCGATGTCGCCGCGGCGCGTGGCGCGGGAGTCGTGGGCGTCGGGGTTGCAAGCGGCCACTACACGCGCGAGCAGCTCGCCGAGGCCGGCGCCGACGCGGCACTCGACTCGCTGCTCGACCCGCTGCCCGGAGTCGAACAGGAGAGCGCACGATGAAGTTGGCGGTTGGTTTCGATCATGCGGGCGTTTCCTTGCGTGACACCGTCATCGCCACGCTCGAGTCGCTCGGACACGAAGTGACCGACCACGGTGCGCAGGACGACTACCCCGACATCGTGCTGCCGGTCTGCAGGGCGATCATCGACGGCGAGGCCGAGCGCGGCGTCCTGTGCTGCGGGTCGGGCGCCGGCGTCGCGGTCGCGGCGTCAAAGCTCGACGGGATCCGAGCGCAGACCGTGATCGACGAGTACACCGCCCATCAGGCAGTCGAACACGACGACCTCAACGTTCTCTGCCTCGGCGCTCGCGTGGTCGGCCCGGAGTTGGCTGCCGACCTGATTCGCACCTGGGCCGGCGCGACATACACCGGCGAGCAACGCCACAGGCGCCGGCTCGCAAAGGTCGCAGCGATCGAGCGCGACGGGCTGAACGCCGACCTGGAGGACGTGACCGGATGAAGATCAGCGTCGAGACGACCGCCAACTCAGCGACCGAACTCGCCGCGCGGCGCATCCGAGAGGTGATCGATGGCGGCGCCGCTACGCACATCGCGCTGGCCGGCGGCAACACGCCGCGCCCGACCTATGAGCGGATCGCGGGCACGGTCGGCGACTGGAGCAAGGTCGAGCTGTGGCTCGGCGACGAACGGATGATGCCGCTCGACAGTCCCGACAGCAACTACGCGCTGGTCAAGCAGTCACTGCTCGATCGAGTCGCGGTCGGCGCGCCAATGATTCACCCGGTGCGAACCGATTTGAGCACCGAACAAGCAGCGGCAGCCTATGCCGAGCTGTTCGCCGAGCGCGCCGGAAAGCTATCGATCGCAATCCTCGGGCTTGGCGAGGACGGCCACACCGCTTCGCTTTTTCCAGGGCGCCCTGCGCTCGACGAGCGCCAGGCGCTCTGCGTGGCGGTCCACGACTCCCCCAAACCCCCGCCCGACCGCGTCACGCTCACGCTGCCGGTGTTCGAGGCCGCCGATCAGACGATCCTGCTGGTGACCGGCGATGGCAAGGCCGCGGCCGTCGCCGCGACCGTAGGCTCAGCAAGCGAGAAGGTCCCGGCCAGCCTGCTCCCACGTGGGCGGCTCGAGCTGATTCTCGACGAAGCGGCGGCCGCGCTCATACCGGCAGACCTCAGGACGTAGCATTAGCCCCCGCCACGAATCGAAAGGAAGCTTCTAGATGCAACTCGGCATGATCGGTCTAGGCAGGATGGGCGCCAACATGGTGCGCCGCGTAATGCCCACTGGAGTCGAATGCGTCGTCTACGATGTCGCCACGGAAGCGGTCAAACAGCTCGAAGGCGAGGGAGCGACCGGCGCCGGATCGCTCGACGAGCTGGTCTCGAAGATGGATAAACCCCGCCACGTCTGGCTGATGGTTCCGGCTGCACTGGTCGATCAAACGCTCGACTCGCTGGTGCCACTACTTGACTCCGGCGACACGATCGTCGACGGCGGCAACTCCTACTACCGCGACGACATCGACCGTGCCGAGCGGCTGAAGAAGGATGACATCCACTACGTCGACGCCGGTACGAGCGGCGGCGTCTGGGGGCTCGAACGTGGCTACTGCCTGATGATCGGCGGCGAGCAAGAGCCGGTCGAACGGCTCGACCCGGTCTTCTCAGCGCTCGCCCCCGGAGTCGAATCGGCGCCACGCACGCCCGGGCTCGGCGGCGAGCCATCGCGTGCCGAGCAGGGCTACTTGCACTGCGGCCCGAACGGCGCCGGCCACTTCGTGAAGATGGTCCACAACGGCATCGAGTACGGGCTGATGGCGGCCTATGCCGAGGGCCTCAACGTGCTCCAGCAAGCCGACGCGGGCAAACACCAAAGAGAGGTGGACGCGGAGACGACGCCGCTGCGCGATCCGCAGTACTACCAGTACGACCTCGACCTTCCCGAGGTCGCCGAGGTCTGGCGGCGCGGCAGCGTGATCGCGTCGTGGCTGCTCGACCTCACCGCGCAGGCGTTCGCCGGCGACGCCAAGCTCGAGAAGTTCGCTGGGCGTGTGTCGGACTCGGGCGAGGGCCGCTGGACGTCGATCGCCGCGATCGACGAGTCGGTGCCGACGCCGGTCCTCACGACCGCGCTCCAGGAGCGCTTCAGCTCACGCGGCGAGGCTGAGTTCGCCGACAAGATCATGTCGGCGATGCGCCTCGGCTTCGGCGGCCACCTGGAGAAGGACTCGGACGGCTAGTGGTTCACCAGTGAACGAGAAGCCGGCATCATCCGACGCGCTGGTTTTCTTCGGGGCGACCGGGGATCTCGCCTACAAGCAGATCTTTCCGGCGCTCCAGTACCTGGTCGCGCACCGTGACCTCGACGTGCCGGTGATCGGCGTCGCGATCGAGGACTGGAGTGTCGATCAGCTACGAGATCGCGCGAGGAAGAGCATCGAGGAGCACGGAGACATCGATGAGCCGGTGTTCAAGAAACTCTGCGAGCGGCTCGCCTACGTCGGCGGCGACTACTCGAAGGACGAAACCTTCGACAAGCTCAAGGCCGCGATCGGCGGAGCCAAGTCGCCGCTGCACTACATGGCGATCCCGCCGAGTATGTTCGAGACGGTCGTGCAACAGCTCAAGCGCTCGGGCTGTGCCAAGGACGCGCGACTGGTGGTCGAGAAGCCGTTCGGCCGTGACCTCGCTTCGGCCGCAGAGCTCAACGACGTGGTTCACCGCGTGTTCAGCGAGCGCAGTATCTTCCGGATCGATCACTTCCTCGGCAAGGAGCCGATCGAGAACCTGCTCTACTTCCGCTTCGCCAACTCGTTCCTCGAGCCGATCTGGAACCGCCGCTACGTTCAGTGCGTTCAGATCACCGTGGCCGAGGACTTCGGCGTCGAGGACCGCGGCAAGTTCTACGACGAGGCCGGCGCGATCCGTGACGTGGTCCAAAACCACTTGCTGCAAGTGCTCGCAATCCTTGCGATGGAGCCGCCGTCCGGCCACACGATCGACGCTACGCGGGATTCCAAATCGACACTGTTGAAGTCGGTGCTGCCTGCCGATCCGAAAGAGACGGTGCTCGGCCAGTACTCCGGCTACCGCGATGTTCCGGGCGTCGCGCCCGGGTCGCACGTCGAAACCTTCGCGGCGCTGCGCCTGTGGATCAACAATTGGCGTTGGTCGGGTATTCCCTTCATGATCCGCACCGGCAAGAACCTGCCGGTCCACGCGACCGAGGTCTACGCCAAGCTCCGCTATCCGCCGCAGGACATGTTCGGCGAGGCGTCGGTGACGGAGCCCAACCATCTGCGCTTCCGGGTCGAGCCCGAGGTGGTGATCGCGATGGGCGTGCGCTCGAAGGTTTCCGGAGAGGGCATGGAGGGCGAGGCGATCGAGTTGCGCGCGCGCCACACCACTTGCGACGACACGCCGGCCTACGCGCGCCTGCTGGGCGACGCGATGCGCGGCGACCAATCGAATTTCACACGCCAGGATTCCGTGATGGCATGCTGGCGGGTCGTCGAGCCGATTCTCGGCGACGCAACGAGGGTCTTCGAGTATGAGCCGGGGTCTTGGGGCCCGCCGGAAGCCCAGCGGCTGGCCGCCGAGATCCCGTGGCATAACCCGCTCACCAAAGAACCTAAGGAGCGTGCGTATTGAAACCGACACAACAGCTTCACCAGGCGGGTCAGAGCCTCTGGCTCGACAACATCACCCGTGCGATGCTCGACGACGGCACGATCCAGAGCTACGTCGACGAGCTGTCGGTGACCGGGCTGACCTCTAACCCCTCGATCTTCGACAACGCGATCGGCGGGGGCGCTTACGACAGCGCGATCTCAGAGAAGGTCGGCGGCGGCACATCGGGCGAGCCACTCTTCTTCGAGTTGGCGATCGAGGACCTGCAACGCGCGGCAGACCTGTTCCGAGGCGAATACGACCGCACCGCTACCGTCGATGGATTCGTTTCGCTCGAGGTATCGCCGCTGCTCGCCTACGACACCGAAAGCACGTGCGCTGCCGCGAAGGAACTGCATGGCCGCGCCGGGCGCGACAACCTGTTCATCAAGATCCCCGGGACCAAGGAGGGGCTACCGGCGATTGAGCAGTCGATCTTTTCAGGAATCCCAATAAACGTGACGCTGCTGTTCGATCGCACACACTACGAAGCCGCGGCCGATGCCTACCTGCGCGGAATCGAGCGGCGGGTCGACGCCGGGCTCGACCCGAACGTGAGATCGGTCGCTTCGCTGTTCGTGTCGCGCTGGGACAAGGCCGTGCTCGACAGCGTTCCCGACGATCTGCGCGACAAGCTCGGCATCGCGGTCTCGACTCAGGCCTACGCGGCCTACCGTGAACTGCTCACTTCCGACCGCTTCAAGCGGCTCGCGAACGAGGGGGCGCGCGAGCAGCGGCTGCTGTTCGCCAGCACCTCGACCAAGGACCCGAAGGCACCCGACACGCTCTACGTGGAGGGGCTGGCCGCGCCCGACACCGTCAACACGATGCCAGACGGAACGCTCAAGGCATTCGCCGACCACGGCAGCCTTGGCGAAATGTTGCCCGTCGACGGCGGTGACTCGGCCGAGGTGCTTGACGCGTTCGGCAGCGCCGGGTTCAACGTCAGTGCGCTGGCCGCCCAGCTCCAAACCGAAGGCGCCGACGCGTTCGTCAAGTCCTGGAAAGAGCTGCTCGGCAGGATCGAGGAGAAGAGCAAGGAGCTTGCGTGAGCGCCACGCGGGCCGACGCGCTGCCGGCCTGGCAGAAGCTCCAAGCGAACGCCGATGAGCAAGTAACGCTACGCGATCTTTTCGATCGCGATCCAGCCCGCGGAGTTGAGCTGGCGCTCGAGGCCGAAGGACTCTACCTCGACTACTCCAAACAGCGCCTTACGCGCGACGCGCTGACCGCCCTACTCGAACTGGCCGAGCAGTCGGGCCTGCGCGAGCGCATCGACGCGATGTTCGCCGGCGAGCACATCAACGCCTCCGAGGGTCGGCCTGTGCTGCATGTCGCGCTGCGAGCGCCCAAGGGCGAATCGATCCTTGTCGACGGCGTCGACGTCGTCTCCGAGGTGCACGCCGTTCTCGACCGCATGGCGGATTTCTCCGACAAGGTTCGAAGCGGCCAGTGGCAGGGCCACACCGGTAAGCGGATCCGCAACGTGATCAACATCGGGATCGGCGGCTCGGACCTAGGTCCAGTGATGGCATACCAGGCACTCAGCCACTTCAGCGAGCGCGAGATGACCTTCCGCTTCGTGTCCAACATCGACAGCACCGCGTTCGTGGAGGCGACACGCGACCTCGATCCCGCGGAGACGCTATTCATCGTCTGCTCGAAGACGTTCGGGACGCTCGAGACGCTGACCAACGCGCACACAGCACGCGAGTGGCTCCTGTCCGGACTAGGCGGCGACGAGTCGGCGGTCGCCAAGCACTTCGTGGCGGTTTCGACGAACGCGAAGGGCGTCGCCGAGTTCGGCATCGACACCGACCACATGTACGGCTTTTGGGAGTGGGTCGGCGGCCGCTACTCGTACGACTCGGCGATCGGGCTCTCGCTGATGATCGCGATCGGGCCCGATCAGTTTCACCAGATGCTGGCGGGTTTCCACGCGATCGACGAGCACTTCCGTACGACGCCCTTCGAACGCAATCTACCCGTACTGCTCGGCCTCTGCGGAGTCTGGAACAACACCTTCCTCGGCTACGAGACGACAGCAGTGCTGCCCTACGACCAGTACCTGCTACGGCTGCCGGCCTACCTTCAGCAACTCGAGATGGAGTCGAACGGAAAGCACGTGACACTCGCCGGCGAGCCCATCGGATGGCAGACCGGCGAGATCATCTGGGGCGAGCCCGGCACCAACGGGCAGCACGCCTTCTACCAGCTGATCCACCAGGGCACCAAGATCGTGCCGTGTGAGTTCATCGGATTCGGCAAGACGCTCAACCCGATCGGCGACCACCACGACTTGTTGATGTCAAACGTGTTTGCGCAAGCCGAGGGGCTCGCCTTCGGCCTCAGCGCCGAGCAGCTACGCGAGCGGGGCAGTCCCGAAGCGCAGATACCGCACCGCGTCTGCGAGGGCAATCGACCAAGCACCACGATCCTCAGCGAGCGACTGACCCCGGAGACGCTCGGCAAATTGGTCGCACTCTACGAACACAAGGTGATGGTTCAGGGGACGATCTGGCAGATCGACTCGTTCGATCAATGGGGCGTCGAGCTGGGCAAGGTCCTGGCAAAGAAAATCATCGGCGAGCTGGTCGATGACAAACGGGGCGAACACGACACCTCCACCACCGAGCTGATGCGCCGCTACCGTCAGCTACGGGAGGCATGACGGTGAAAGCCCGCGCCGGTGTCGACTTGGGCGGCACCAAGATCCAGGTAGCGGTTCTCGACGCCAACGACCAGTTGCTCGGCCAATCGCGGCACCCGACGCCGCAGAAGGGCGGACCGCAGGCAGTGTCCGATCAAATTGTCGCGGCGGTGCGCGAGGCTTGCGATGGCGCGTCGATCAACCCCTCGTCGCTGGTCGGGGTGGGAGTCGGCTCGCCGGGGCTCGTCAACGCCGGGGCCGGCACGGTCGAGGATGCGCGCAACATCCGCAGCTGGGGCGACGCGAAGTTCGAGCTGGCGGCCGATCTGAGTAAGCAACTGGAGTCCCCCGTCAAGCTCGGCAACGATGTCGAGGTCGCCGTGATGGCCGAGGACCAGCTCGGGGCCGGCAAGCCCTTCGGATCCCTGATCGGCGTCTTCTGGGGAACCGGGGTCGGCGGCGGCATCGTCCTGGACGGCGAGATGTGGCTCGGCCGGGGCAACGCGGGCGAGATCGGGCACATGGTCGTGAAGCTTGGCGGCCGCCGCTGCGGATGCGGCCGGCGCGGCTGCATGGAGGCGTACGCGGGACGTGGCTCGATGGAATCTCGCGCGCGCAAGTTGGCCAAGCGCGGCGAGAAGACCGACCTTTTCAAGATCATGAAGCAGCACGACCGCGACAGGCTTACGAGCGGCATCTGGGCCCGCGCGCTCGAGCACGGCGACAAGATGGCCAAGCAGCTGATCGAAGAAGCGATCGAAGCGCTGGGAGCCGGGATCGCATCCGCGATCAACTTGATCGACGTCGAGGCAGTCGTGATCGGTGGAGGCCTGGGAACGCGCTTTGGAGAGCCCTACGTGACTCGCATCCGCGACGCGATGCAGCCTCACCTGTTCAACGACGATCGCCCACCCGACGTCGTGTTGGCCGAACTCGGCGACCTCGGCGGAGCTACGGGAGCCTCGTTGCTCGTCAGGTAGCCAGTACGCCCTTCGCGCGCTGCGCGACGGCTTCCGGCGTAAAGCCCAGGTGCTTGGCGATCTCGGCGAACGGAGCCGAAGCACCGAAGCGGTCGACGCCGATGCTCAGACCCTGCTCGCCGACCCAACGCGCCCAGCCGTAAGTCGATCCTATCTCGACCGACACGCGCCTCTTCAGTGACGGCGGCAACACCGAGTCGCGGTACTCGAGTGGTTGCGCGGCAAATCGATCGACGCTCGGCATCGAGACGACCCGCGACACGACTCCCTGCTCGCTCAGCAACGCAGCCGCATCGAGGCACAGAGACACCTCGGTGCCGGTGCCGATCAGGATCAGGTCGGGCTCGCCGGACGGATCGGAGTAAACGTAGGCGCCACGCTCGATCGCGTCGGCCGGGATCTGGTCGGGATCAAGCCCCGGCACTGCCTGGCGCGAGAACACCAGAGCCGTCGGCACCGACGCCCGCGTGATCGCCCAGTGCCATGCCTGGAAGGTCTCGTTGACGTCGGCCGGCCTGATCACCTCGAGCACCGGCATCGCGCGCAGTGAGGCGAGCTGCTCGATCGGCTGGTGCGTGGGGCCGTCCTCGCCGACGCCAAGTGAGTCGTGCGTAAACACGAACAACGACGGGATCTTCATCACCGCGGCGAGCCGGATCGCGCCACGCATGTAGTCGGAGAACGTGAAGAAGGTGCCACCGTAGGCGCGCAGTCCCGCAACCGTCATCGCGTTGACGATCGCGCCCATCGCGTGCTCGCGGACGCCGAAGTGGAGGTTGCGACCACCAAACTGGTGGCGCAGAAAGTCGCCCTCGGCGTGCAGATGCGTCTCGGTCGACGGCGCCAGGTCGGCCGACCCGCCGAGCAGTTCCGGCACCAGATCCTTGAGCCAGTTGAGCGCCTCGCCCGATGCCTTGCGCGTACCGGCCGGCTTGGCGTCTTCGACTCGACGTGTCGGCAGCTTCGCTTTTTCGAGCGCGGGCGGGATTCCGCGGCGTCCGATCCGCTCGAACTCGGCGGCCAACTCTGCGTTCTCGGCCGCCCACCCCCGGTAGGTTTCCCTCCACTGGGCATGCTGCTCGGCGCCCCGTTGTGGCACCTGAGCAAACAGCTCACTCACCTCATCGGGTACGAAGAACGGTTCGAGGCTCGGGTAACCGAGGTTCTTCTTCGTGGCGATTACCTCAGCGTCGCCGAGCGGCTCGCCGTGCGCGGAAGCGGTGTCCTGCTTGTTCGGCGACCCGTATCCGATGTGCGTGCGAAGGACGACCAGGGACGGTTGATCCTCGATTGTCTGGGCCTCGGCCAACGCGGCTCGGGTCTCTTCGAGGGAGCAGTCGAGATCCAGCGACTGCACGTGCCAGCCGTAGGAGTCGAATCGCTTGCCGACCTCCTCGTGGAAGGCCAGCTCGGTCGAGCCCTCGATCTGGATGTGGTTCGAGTCATAGACGCCGATCAGCTTGCCGAGGCCGAGGCTGCCGGCAAGCGAGGCCGCCTCCGACGCGACACCCTCCTGCATGTCGCCGTCGCCGCAAGTAAAGAACGTGCGCCAGTCGACGACCTGCCGGCCGCCGCGGTTGAACATCTCCGCCATCCGCGCCTGCGCGATCGCGAAGCCGACAGCGTTCCCGACGCCCTGGCCGAGCGGACCGGTCGAGACCTCGATCCCGGGCGTATGCCCGTACTCTGGGTGACCAGGCGTACGGCTGTCCCACTGCCGAAACTGCTTGAGATCGTCGAGCGACAGGTCGTAGCCGCAGAGATGAAGCAACGAGTACTGGAGCGCGACAGCGTGGCCGCCGGACATCAAGAAGCGGTCGCGGTTGGGCCAGGCCGGATCGGTCGGGTCGTGGCGTAGCGCTTCCGTGAACAGCAGATACCCGAGCGGCGCGAGGCCCATCGGCGTGCCCGGGTGCCCGGAGTTCGCCTTCTCGACCTGGTCGAACGAGAGTACCCGAATCGCGTTGATCGCTAGTTGTTCCAGCTCCGGCGAGGCGGTCACTGGAGCAGTATATGGCGACCGCTTACCTGAACAACGAGGGGCTGCGCCCCTTCGATCCCCCGCATGCTGGAGCGTCCGCCTAATGGCGACCGCTTACTTAACTAAGACCGGCGTCCCGATCGGCGTGTTGCGAGCGAGCTTGGTGATCGGCTTGTTCCTCAACCGCACGCAGCCGTGCGATGGGCGCCCCGGGATCAGGCCGGGTTGGTTGGTGCCGTGGATCCCAACGACGGGCGGCCCGGGCCAGTCGCTGACCCTCGAGTAGGCGCTGGTACCGATCGCCCACGGTCCGTAGATGCCCTTGCCGCCGAGCCCCTTGAGCTTCTCACGAACCCAGTGCTTCCCGCGTGGCGTCGGCGTGCTCGCCTTGCCGATGCCGATCGGCGTGCTCATTACCTTCTTGCCCTTCCTGTAAAGCGTCAGCCTGCGCTTGTTTCGCCGGATCACGATCTGCGTTGAAACCTTCTGCAGCGGGTTGAGGTAGTCCTCGGGGACCCAGCCCTTCTGACCCATGCGCCTGGCGGGGATGCGGATCAGGATCCAGGTCTTGCCGGCCTCGTCCACGTGACTACGAAGGGCCAGGTAGACCTCGGCCTGCTTGTCCTCGGTCTGGTAGTGGAGTCGTGCGATTTTGCGCGAGCCCTTGTCCGGCTTCTTGCGAATCGGCCCGGTCGTGGCCGGGTTTGCCCAGCGCGTGACGGTCCGCTCGTTCGATAGCTGCGTGGGCAGTACGGCCGACGCCGTCGGCGCCGAGTAGCCCGACACGGCGGCCACGATCACGAGTGCCACCCCCAGCCCGAGTGGGCCGTGCTGCAAATCTCTCCACATGTGGTGAATTGTAGTGAAGGGGGCCGCGGCGGACCTCACTTTCTGAGCCTCGCCCAGTGCCAAGCAGCTGCGAGCCGGTTCCCTGCCTGGTTTCTTGCCCAGCCCCTGGACGCCGCTCAATCGTCCAAGAAGTGGACACGCGACTCGATTTCGACCGGGGCCGTCGGGCCAGGGGATTCACAAAATGCGCCTGGGGGCTCGAAGCGGGCAATCGTTGCCTGCCGAACCGAGCCCCCATGGCGCGGGGGGATTCGCATTCGTGTCGCTCGAAGGCGACACTGCCTGCCACGGATACGGCTCGGTTCGCGCCGGGCCGTTTCGTGTGGCCAATCGCTGCTTCGCGACAGCGGTCGGCCTAACAGGCTTGACAGTCTATGCCATTCAGGTGCCGAGGGGCCGTGGCCTTCTTCTGCCGCTTCGGCGCCTTGACAATCTTTGGTGCAAGAGCCGGCTTCGGGCGCCTCGCGCTCGATGTACATGCGTATCCCCCCGTCGTCGCAGTTGCTAGGACAAAAGGGGTTGTTACTCCAGGACAAAAAGGGGTTCTTACTCCTTTAGCCCCACGGCCTCCAGGGCCTGCGCCGCGTAATCTCGACATGCCCCTGGGACATCGTTAGCGCAGCTAGGAAGTCACGTTTCTTTTGTGACGGTAGTTTTGCGAGGGTTGCATCTGTAGATCCGTGCGCCCTGCCAACGCCGCGATCAAAGTCACAGCTCTGCTACCCATGCGCAGCCCCGGCGTCGGCCACCTTGACCATCAGCTTGCCGACGTTCTGGCCCTCGAACAACATGTTCACCGCCTCGGGCGCCCTTTCGAGCCCCTCCACGACGGTGTCGCGCTGCTTGATCTTGCCCTCGGCCGCCCACTGAGCGAGCTTGGCGGTCGCCTCTGCATAGCGTGGCAGGTAGTCCATCACGATGAAGCCCTGCAAGTGGACGCGGTGCATCAGCAGCCTGGGGAAGTTGGTCGGCCCGCTCGGCCGGCCGGTCGCGTTGTACTGAGAGATGAGGCCGCAGAGAACGACCCGTGCGTTCAAGTTCAGCATGCCGAAAACGGCGTCCATGATCTCTCCGCCGACGTTCTCGAAGTCCACGTCCACCCCGTCCGGACAAGCGTCGGTGAGCAGCGCCTGCCAGCGCGGGTCGTGGCGGTCGACCGCCGCGTCGAACCCGAACTCGTCAACGATCAACGAGCACTTGTCCGAGCCGCCGACGATCCCGACTACGCGGGCACCGCGCATCTTCGCGAGCTGGCCGGCGACCGATCCGACCGCTCCACCGGCCGCCGAGACCACGACCGTCTCTCCAGCTTGCGGCTTGCCAATGTCTTCGATCCCGAAATACGCCGTGATTCCCGTGATTCCGAGCAGCCCGACGAGCGACTCGATCGGCGCGTCGAGGTCGCTCGGAAGCGGCATGGCGAGCGTCGACTGACCTTCGCCCACGAGCGCGTAGTCCTGCCAGCCGAGCAGGCCGGTCACGAGGTCTCCCTCCGGGAAGCCGTCGTTGCTCGACGCGACCACGCGGCCGATGCCACCGCTTCGCATCACGTCGCCGATCGCGACGGGCGGAAGATAGCCCGGCTCATCCCGGATCCAGACGCGATTTGTGGGATCGATCGAGAGATAGAGGTTCCGAACGAGCGCCTGCCCGGCGGCGGGCTCGGGTACTCCCTCCTCGACGAGTTCGAACGTCGAGCCGTCGATCCGGCCCGTCGGTCGCGAGCGTAAACAGATCCTGCGGTTCACTTCTTTGCTCATGAAGCCTCCTCGGGGCGGGATCGAAGACGTCTTGGTCTTCGCTGCCACAGATCAGACCGCGATCCACAGAGACCTCCTTGCCTCAAGCCGGTAAATCTTAGTTGCGGGGCGAACTGTGTGCGTTCAGCCAAGCCGCAGCGCCTGCGCCCTCTCTACCGGCTTGTCCGGCTCCGTCGCTCGACCGGTCCGATGTCCGGGCCGCCGCGTGGTACGCGCTTGTGCTTTCCGGGGGCCCCAGCGCGTTTCCTCCGGGTGCTGGACATATGTCCAAGAGGCCAGCCTCTTGGCGGTATCCGTGAACCCGCATCCGATATCGAGGAAAGACGGTCATCGAGCGGGTCGGCCGTCGCTGAAGCTCACCCGACTGAAGAGCCTGTGAACCCACCAAAAAACTCCGTCAGCATGAACTCACTCGCTGGAAAGCCACCTCCCTATCCGCGACAGCTCCCTGGGGGCAACGGTGCCCTTCCCCGTCCCAAGGGCCCGATGGCCGACCGGCCTCTCATGGCAAAAGCGGCCGCCAGCCTGTTCGTGGCGGGGGGATCGCTTGCGCTGCTCCAGCTGCTTCTCAACGTTCACCCAGCCGAGACCAACGAGCTGGGAGTGCTAGTGAACGTGGTCGTGGCGTACCTGACTGCTTTGGTCCTACTGCTCACGTACAAACGGGCTCCCGAGTGGGTGGACCCGCTGGTCGCCAGCCTCGCGACCTTGGTCATCACTCTCGGCATCTACCACACCGGCGAGAGCACAAGCGCCTGGGCAATCACCTACTTGTGGGTTGGCCTATTCGTCTTCTACTTCTTCACCCGGACCCAGGCAATCTTGCAGGTGGCCTGGATCGCGTTCTGCTATGGGGCAGTGCTGCTCATCCAGGCACCCGTACTTGCCTCGACAACCCGGTGGTTCGTCACCTGCTTCACGCTTGTGGTGGCAGGCGCGCTGGTCGGGATATTGAGAGGACGAGTCGAGCAGCTGGTCTACCAGCTTGCGGACTCTGCGCGGACCGACCCGTTGACCGGGTTACTCAACCGGCGAGGCTTCGAAGAGCGCTTCGACCTCGAGCTCGAGCGGGCACGGCGCAATGACAGCTCGATCACCTTTCTGGTCGCCGACCTCGACTGCTTCAAGGTGGTCAACGACCGCCTCGGGCACCATAACGGGGACAACGCACTCCTGAAGGTGAGTGCCATTCTGGATCAGGGCAAGCGTCGCTTCGACGCCGTAGCGAGGATGGGTGGCGAGGAGTTCGCGTTCATCCTGCCCGAGTGCGAGGAGCTCGAGGGCTACATAATTGCCGAGCGTTTGCGCAACAGGATCCGGGACGCCTTCGCCGACCAGCCCGTGCCCCTCACCATCAGCTTTGGCATCACCAGCTTTCCAAAGGAGGGAGAGACCAGTGAAGTGTTGCTGCGCGGCGCCGATCGGGCACTCTACGCGGCAAAGAGACTGGGGCGCGACCGCTCAACGATCTTCGCGCGGGAGCACATAACGGAGCCGGCTTTCTAGCTTGCCTTGCGGCTGAAATTCGAGCAATGCGCTACGCAAATCTGCCTCGCGAAACCCCGCTATACGGAGACGCTTGTTTCTTGACCTCTCGCCGCGAACGATCGTTACACGCGACGGCGCAACGCGCAGTTGACGCGCAACCAGACGGCATAAGGCCCGATTCGCACGCCCATCAACCGGCGGCGCCGTAACCCGTGCGATCAGAACTCCGTCACGAAACCCGACAAGCTGATCGCGGCGAGCGCGAGCCTGGAGGCGAACCATGATCTGTGCATCGGCCATCGCTACGCATGATGACAAGCGGCCCGCTAGCTCAGTTCACGGCCCTCGCCAGGACGCAGAGAGAGGGATACCAGCGGGGCACATACTTCGCTTCCAACACATCGTAGCCAGCCGCTACGAGCTCGCTTCGCGGATCCAGTGGCTCGAGTCCGACAAGGACTTTGGGGAGCGCCCGTGCGGCGAGCATGGACAGTGCCATGAGCAGGCGGCCAAAGGATGAGTGAGCGCGCGAGATTGTGACCGTTACGAGTCGACCACCCGGACGGAGCACGCGCTTTGCCTGATGCAGGATCTCTGCACGGCTGGGGCCGTCGACGATGTGCAGAAGGTAGGAGGACGTGACGACGTCAAATCTGGCGGGCTCAAACGGGAGCGACCGAGCATCTCCTTTGACAAGTCGCCAGTCACGCGGCAACCCACTCACCTGCGCAAGCATCTCCCCCGAGGCGTCAAATCCGACGACCTCCCGGGGCCGCGTACCCCGGTGGGCAAGCTCGTTGAGGAGTGCTCCGGTCCCTGTGCCCAGGTCAAGCAGACGGTCCTGTGGTCCAACCGATGCCAGGTCAAGCGCCGCGCGAAGCGCGGATCGCTCCAGTCGTACCTGGCGGTCGTACACGCGCGCCAAGCGGTCCCATGTACCAGCGGGAGGGACACGCCTCTCGTCGCCACCGACGCCAGTCACGGTTGCGGCCGGCTACTCGACGGTGAGCTCGCCCTCCATGCCGGCGTCCCGGTGACCAGGCACCGAGCAGTAGAAGGTGTACTCGCCGGGCTTCAGGTCGACACTAAGGGAGTCCTCGGACTGCGTGATGATCTCAGTGTTGGCCAGTTTCTCGCCGTCCTTCGTTTCGACGACGACATCATGGGGAGTGGAGGACTCGTTCGTCAAGTCGATCCCGACGGTGCCCGCATCCGCCCCCAGCTGTGCCTTGTCGTACTCGAGGACTCCCCCTGGGTTTGCCGCTAGCTGGAGCGTGGTCTGCGCGCCCGCGGACTTGCTCGCGGAGTTCCCGCCGTTGGAGCTTGCGTCGTCGTCGCCTCCACATGCGACGAGTCCGACCGACAGGACGCTGACCACTGCGAGGAGAGGAAGGAGAGTGCGAAACTTCATAGTCCGTGTCCCTTCTGCCGCCGCCACGAGCCCCACACCCTACCGAAATTGCGGCTCGGGCCAGCCGACGTCAGCGTGGTAGCGACGGCAAGGCGCACCACAGAGCCTGACTCCCAGCTTCCCTCTCGGCATATGTGCGCGCCGGCACCCCACGGCGCCCGCCATCCTTCGCCGGCAGGGTTCAGGTAGCCTGAATCCCTCCGCAAGGGAGGTTGGCAGCATGGAACGCTTAGCACGACCCCAACCGTCGGTAGCCCGCGCCAATCCCGCGCAGACCACGGTCTGCGTCCTGTTCGACATCGACGGGACGCTGATCACCAGCGGCGGTGCCGGCGCTGTCTCCTGGCGGCGGGCCTTCGACGACATCTACGGGATCCCCGCCGACATCGGCAAGTACTCCGACGCCGGCATGACCGATCCTGAGGTCGGCCGGCTCACGTTTGCCGCCGTGATCGGCCGCGAGCCCAGCACTCGCGAGTTCGCGCGAGTGATGGCGAAGCGCCTCGCGTACCTGCCAAAAGCGGTCGACGAGTCGGAGGGTTACCGCGTGCTCGACGGCGTCGAGGAGCTTCTGCCTCGTCTCTGCGAGGAGGGTTACCTCCTAGGCCTGACGACGGGAGGCGTCGAGGCGGCCGCTCGAATCAAGCTCGAGCGCGGCGGCCTCAACCGTTTCTTCTGCTTCGGCGGGTACGGCTCAGACTCGCCGGAGCGAGCCGAGCTTACTCGCTGCGCAATCGAGCGGGCGAGCGTGATCATGGGAGAAACATTGGATCCCCAGCTAGTGCGGGTCATCGGGGATACGCCTCTCGACATCGATGCGGCGCACGCTACCGGCGCGCTCGCGGTGGGGGTCGCGAGCGGCCACTTCAGCGAGGAGGACCTTCGAGAAGCCGGCGCTGACGACGTGCTCGGATCACTCAGAGAGGAACTGCCGCTATGAGCCTTGGCTACGAAAGTTGCTGTGCATGCTGGCCTTCGACCATCGCGGCCAGCCGAGGACCGCCCCCGCCACCTTGAGCGTGTCCCGGACGATCCTGAAAGAGCTTGGCTCCCCGTCGTAGATAGCCGCGATGGGAACCCAGGCCACGTTGACACCCTCGTTGAGGCTGCGCTTGAGGTGGCGCGTCTCGGCCTCGTAGCCGCCCCAAGGGAAGCGGACCTCGTGGAGTGCTCGACCGCTCAGGAGGCGCATGCCACACTGGCTGTCCTCCACAGGCTGCGATACGAGCACCGCGAGCGCCCAGGAGGCGAGTCGGTTCGCGAGCCGCCGGTGCAGGGGCATGGTGGCCGCGTCCCACAACCGATTGCCAATAACGAGATCAGCTTCGCCCGCCGCGGCAAGAAAGGAGGAGATCGCGCAGACCGGATGCTGGTCGTCGGCGTCCATCACCAGCACAGCCTCCAAAGAGGCGCGGCTGCCAATCAGGTGGTCTATGCCGCATGAGATCGCGCCGCCCTTCCCGAAGTTGGCAGCGAGGTGCAGTACCTCGACGCCCGCCAGTGTGGCAAGCGCGTCCAGGTCCCGGGACGCATCACGCGGCATCCCATCGTCCACGACGAGCACGCCGGCAACTCGGCTGAGCAGATCGGCGACGAACTCTACGCGGGGCGGCGTACGGTGGCATGGAACAAGCGCGTAGACTCGCCCTCGGTCAACGGCTCGCGCTGGGCCGCAATCGCCACGATGGCCCTGCCGCGTGACGGGCGTGGGTTCAGCTATCCGGGAATCGAGCATGGACAGAGGCTACCTGGGCGGCGCGCCAGCGCCTGGGAGCAGCCTCAGCTTCCTGATGTGCGATCCCCACCAGTGGGTGCCACACCGTCGGACGCTTCATCACCGGCCTCGACGGCGTCCTCACAGAGGAAGTCGCCGAAGTCGCACGGATCAAACCACGGAATCGCAGGAAGGCGGAGGCCAGCGAGGCGGAGGCGCCGTCTGTAGGGCCGCGGCTGGGGCGCTTCCGGCGCCCGCAAGGGTTCCCGGTCAAGCCAGCGCTCGTAGGCACCGCGCGGCCGCGCGAGCAGCCCTGTCCTGACAGCCAAGGCGAAGGCCGCGCGAGCAGCGACGTAGCCGAGGATTATGCCGCCGACTACGTCGAGCGGGAAGTGAGCGCCGAACAGCATGCGGCTGAGCCCGATAGCGAAAACGTAGGACCACATGAGCCAGCGCAGCCGAGGAAAGGTCAGGGCAGTGACTCCCGCCAGCGTGGTTGTGATTATCAAGTGGCCGCTGGGGAAGGATTCCAACGCAGCCCAGCTTGAGTTCAGGACGATCGTGGCAGGGTCGAGCACCTCTTCGGGACGGGGCCGGTCCCACATCAGCTGGAAGCCGTACAACTCCGCGTTTGCGATCAGAGCTGCCAGCGCAAACATCCCGAGCACGACGGGGATCTCCCGAGGGCGTGTGAACGCCGCGACCGCGACGGCGAACGTGACGAGGACGGCGTAATTGCGACTGTGCGGGTCGAGCACATCGGCGACCAGCTTTGGACCCGCGCCCAACGAGTTGATCGCGCGGAACACGGACTCGTCGACCTGCTGCAGGCCGGTGGTCACCAGCAGCAACACCAAGACGCTGAGCGCAGCAGAGACTGCGACGATCGAAGCCGCCCAGCGGACGAACCACCGGGCCTCGGGAAGGCGCGGGCGGGGAAGACGCAGGCGCCATCGCGCGAGCCGTGGCTTGCGCACCCGCCCGATTCGTGTCTCCGCAACCCCCGCTGACCGCGCGACCCGCGCCAACGGGATCAGCGCGGTCAGCGTAATGACGCCGCCGGCCCAAAAGAGCGAGCGAAAGGTACCGGTCAGGGCGACAGCCCAACCCGCTGCGGGCAACGCCGCCGTGGTGGAGATCGCACGGACCGAGAAGTAGAGCGCCGTGTAGCCGCCCTCCTCGCCCTTGGGGATCAGTGTCGTAAGGAACGGGAAGCCGATCGTCGAGAGCAGCCCGAACCCGACCGCGCCGGCTGCGAGCGCCGGCGTCACCGCCAGCAACGTCGGTGCCGCCGCGACGCCCAAGAAGCCGCCGCCCATGAGCGCCACCCCGAGCACCAGCAGGGGCATGTAGCGGCGGGGGTCACGAACACGCCCCGCCGCTAGCATCGCGATTCCCGTGGCGATCCCGAACCCGGCAAGCAGCAGCGAGGCGACCGACGGCCGCAGCCCGAGCACGCGCTCGGCGTAGAGCACAAAGAACACCGGCAGGGCTGCATAGCCAAGCACCCAGAGGATCTGAGCGAGCAGCAAGGCCCTTACGCCTGGTTGCGCCGCGGCCTTGGCGTAATAGGAGAGCACCGGCTGGGGGTTGTGGCTCTGTTTGCCCACTCTCGGTTCGCGAACCCGGACGAGCGTGGGAACAGCCAGAATCGGCACGGCGACCGCTGCGACGACAAAGGGCGCCCAGGGGGCGAGCTCCGTGGCGACGCCACCCGCGACAATTCCGAGCAGTCCACCGATCAGCATCGCCACTTCCTGAGCGCTGGTCGCCCGAGGGCGCTCGGAGAGCCCGAAGCAGTCAGGCACGAGCGCCCGATGGGCGGTCGTCACAGCATTCAGCCCGACGTAGGCAACGGCGCCCAGCGCCGCCAGGACGAGAATCGAGCTGCTCTGCCCGAGGGCGATGGCTGCAAGTCCTATCGCGGTCACGATCGCCCCCCCGAAGATGAACGGTAGTCGCCGCCCGTGCCCCTTACCACCAATACGGTCACTCCACATTCCAACGGCGAGCGGCACGGCGAAGCCGGCCGCCGCATTCACGAGCATCGCCGTCCCGATCAGCCCGGGTGCGCTGCGAACCTGGTCCATCAAAACCGGGAGGTACGTGGTCACCACCGCCCGCCCGAGCCCGGCAGCGACCGCAGCCGAGGCGAAGGCAATCAGCGACCCGCGCACGGTAGCGTCCGCCGGGCGAGCCCCAGCCGCGTCTTGCGCGGAGGTGCCGGCCTCGCGGCCGCTCGCCCCTGGCGACGTTGAGTGAGTGTCTACGGCGCCACCATCCGAAGAGCGCCCGCGGAAACCTTGAGCGACACCGGGCCTCCCCCGAGGTTCGTCGTGTCAGCGATTACGGGCGATTCCCCACGGATTTCGATGTAGGCGGAGCGTGCACGCCACGCGCGGACTCCCCCACGCCCCAGGTGAGTCCCATGCCGCAGACGCATGAGCCCCTGCAAGCGCAGGAATGTGGCCACCGGCAGCGCGCGCCGGCCGGCCGGCGGAAGCGTTACCAGGTGAAAGACGCCATCGTCGGGCTTGGCTTGGGGAGCTACATTCAGGCCGAAACCAAACCGCGGCAGGTTCACCACGAAGAGCTGGCCGACATCGAGCTCATCGCTTGCTCCGTCTGTCTCGATGTGCACGGTAACCCCGTGGAAGGTTCGCGCCGCGTGCAGTCCAGCCCGTACGCCGCAGCTCCCACAGGCCGAGTTGGGCGCGCGATAGAGAGCCCGGGCGACCGCGTGCAGGCCGATGCTCAAGCCCTCGACTACGGTCTGGCGGCGTTCCCCCGCTTCAACCTTGATGACGTCGACCGGCCGCACGTTGCCCTCGACGGCGAGCTTGGCAGCGTCGGTGAGGTTGACCGGAATGTCGAGGCTGCGCGCAATGTTGTTCGCGCGTCCGGCAGCCAAAAGAGCGAGCTCGGGTAGCGAGCTGCAAAGGTTGGCCACGGCGTGCAGGGTCCCGTCGCCCCCGAGCAGAGCCACCCGCCCCCCAGCTCGCTCCTCGAGCAGCGCTGCGAGCTCGTCTATGGACTCCGTCAGCCGCGTCTCGACCTGGGCGCCCGCGGCGCGCAGTGCCGACTCGGCGGCGTCGAGTGTCCGGGCGTCCATCCCACTCGCGCGAGCGTTGCCAACCAGCAGCAGTTGGCGGGTGGGGCCGCTGTCAGAGTCCGCGCCGATGTTCAGGTGCTTTCCCGGCAAACGTCGCTGGTCACCAACGCCCTACACGGCGAGTGCCTCCGGTCGGTCACGATACGAAGCCTACCGCCCCAACGGCAGCCACCGGAACGATGCCCGGCGACCGGCACGGGCCGAAGCGCTAAGGCGGTGAGGCAGAAGCGGCTGCCCCGCAAGCGAGTGTGCGTGCAGCGTACGACTCTCTAACGTCGCGCGGCGACAAGAGACGCGCCAACAGCGAGTGAGCGGTTGCTCTCACCGGCCGGTTTAGCTGCATCAGCGATATCGCTGGCAAGGGCGCGCTGTTAGGCTCTCAGCATCTGGTTGATATCGGTCCAAACTGCGTTGTCGCTTGTCGGAGCGCTCGTAGGAGCGGCTCTCGGGGTAGTGCTGCTGAACCTGTCACCGCCGCTGCCCGCGCTCATTGGTGGCGCTGCTGGGTGGGTCGTCTTCTCGATCGTTCTCGGCCCCGCCGCAGAGCGGCTCAATAGTCGACTCCACCGAATGGGAGGAGGCTCGTCTTTTCGGAGGCGTCGCCGGTAATTCGCCGCCACCGCCGCCCACCGCCAACATAAAAGCTTCACCTCAGCGTGGCCGAGTGCGGCGCACCACCCTGGGTCCAGTAAACCGTCGAGCTGCTCACCGCAAGTGCGTAGATTCTGCCGCGGTCAGCGGTCGCGAGCGTCCGCGTACCGCTCTTGTCGGTCGCGTGAAGAACGGAGTCGTGCAGCCACGCGATCGCTCCCCGGCGGGTTACTACCACCAAGCTGTCTCCCAAGCCCCTCGCCGGTGGCAAGCGCCCGCTGTCATGCAGCACCCGACCGGTTTGAACGTTGACAGACCGAAACTGCCGATAGGGCTTGTTCCCGTGGCGGGCGAGGGTCAGTCCCGCGTAACGCCCGTTGAGCGACGGAGGTACGGTCACGGATACCGGGTACTCGGTGAGGAAGCTTGCCCGACGGGTCGGCTTCCAGCAAGCGAAGTACATCCTGTGGCCACGGATGGGACTGACGATCGAGGCTCGCTCATTCTCGGCAAGGGTGCCGGGGTGCCGGCGAACGCGACGGCCACGGTCGGTCCACGTCACTGTCTGCTTCGCGGGATTACACTTGGCCTTGACCGGGCGCTGGGCGGCACCGGACGGTGCGGCCCCGGCGGTCGCCAGAGACAAGAGCAGGGCAAACGCAGGAACTGCGAACAGCGTTCTGATTGCCATGACTATCTTCCTTCTCTAGACGGGGTTCCCCCTCCAGGCGGGGGACCCTCTGCACCCTCGAACACACTGCTCCGGTTGAAGTTGCGGTACCTCCAACGCCACCACCGCTCCCCGCCACTGTAAAAAGGTGAACAGCGGGTCCCCTGCGGTCGCTTTCACGCTAA
>SDBV01002487.1_pt1 | contig 27579 bp, 20 predicted proteins | sample 2277081 | NCBI WGS metagenome assembly SDBV01 (sample SAMN10402039, study PRJNA504765) | marine sediment metagenome | isolation source: marine sediment core GS10_PC15, 223 cmbsf | place: Arctic Ocean: Southern Knipovich Ridge | collected 2010 | reverse complement strand
TTGTGGTGGTTTCAAAACACGCGAAAGGGGTATGCTGATGTGCTCTGAGAGCGTGAAGGAAACCGCTGTGGAGGTATGTGGTCTCGGCAAGCGTTATGACATTGACAGTGCCCCACAGGACCGCCTGAAGCAGATGATCCTGCCGCGCCTCGCGCGAATGACCGGTCGACAGCCCAAGGAGTACTTTCGCGAGTTTTGGGCGCTGAAGAACGTTGACCTGACCATTGCCCGCGGCGAGACCGTTGCAATCATTGGCCAGAACGGTTCAGGTAAGTCGACGTTCCTGCAACTGGTTTGCGGCACCTTGTTTCCGACACAGGGGCAGGTCCAGCGCAATGGCCGGGTAGCCGCGCTGCTCGAGCTCGGTGCGGGTTTTAACCCGGAGTTCACGGGCGAAGAGAACGTTTACCTGAGCGGTATGCTGTACGGGTTGAGCGAGAAGCAGTTGAAGGAGCGGTATGAGTCGATTATTGAGTTCGCGGAGATCGGTGATTTTGTTTCGCAACCGGTGAAGACGTACTCGAGCGGTATGTATGTCCGCCTCGCATTTGCGATCGCTGCGCACGTCGACGCCGATGTGCTCGTCGTGGACGAGGCGCTGTCCGTTGGCGACGTGCGATTTACGCAGAAATGCATGCGATTCCTGCGGGAGTTCCAGAAGAACGGGACACTCCTGTTCGTCAGTCACGACGTCGGGGCGGTCACGAGTTTATGCTCACGCGCGGTCTGGCTTGACCATGGTTCTGTCCGTATGGACGGTTCGGCAAAGGAAGTAGTCGAGGCCTATCTCGCAGAGCAACACGTGCTCGACCGGAAGGCACAGGGCGTCTCGGTGAGCGCAGTCAAGAAAGCGCGGGCGCGCGCCAAAATGGAGGCGCTGGATGTCGTGGATGTCAGGCTTGAGGAATTGAAGGGACGCAATGTAACTCAAGTATTTGAATTCGATCCGGACGCGGATAAGAGCGCGTTCGGCGCTGGAGGTGCGTCGATCGTTCACGTTGCGTTACTTGACGAAGACGGAAACCCGACACAAATTCTGCAGGGCGGGGAACTGGTCACGCTCGAAATCAGGGTCGACGTTCATGCCCAGCTTTCGGGGTTGATTTTCGGTTTCTATGTGAAGGATCGTCTCGGACAGCGCCTGTTCGGCGACAACACCCACCTGAGTTATGAGGATTTGATCGAGGGTGCGGCGGAAGATCAGTTTCGCGCTTCGTTCCAGTTTCGCATGCCCGTTATGCCTGTTGGCGCGTATTCAATTGACACTGCGGTCGCATCCGGGACCCAACTCGATCATACACAACAGCATTGGCTACACGATGCGTTGCAATTCCGCGCCGTGGACAGCACGATGCGCCATGGCCTGATTGGTATTCCTATGTTGCGTATTAGCGTTGAAAAAGAGAGGTCAGTGGCATGATCGAGTTTACCGGCGAGCGGTACATTCCGACCGAGGCGGGCGACATCCGCTATGAGCACTGGCATCGCTATGCTTGGGCGTCGCAGAGCCTCGCGGGGCTAGACGTTCTCGATGTGGCGTGTGGCGAGGGCTACGGTTCAGCGATCATCGCGAGAACAGCGAAGACTGTCACGGGCGTCGATATTTCGTCAGATGCGGTTGCACATGCGACTGAGCAGTATTCGACTGTCGGAAATCTTGCTTTTTTGAATGGCAGCGCCAGCGACCTTCCCTTGCCAGATGCTTCCTTCGATGCAGTTGTCTCTTTTGAAACGATCGAGCATTTGTTGGAGCAGGAGGAGATGCTCTCGGAAATTCATCGTGTGCTTCGACCGGGTGGATTTCTTCTTCTGTCTTCGCCGAATAAGAAGGTATATTCCGACGATCGAAATTATCAGAATGAGTTTCACGTTAAAGAGCTGTATTTCGAAGAACTCGATGCCCTCGTAAAGCGCCACTTTGCCAAGGTTGCCTACTTCGGCCAACGGTTGGCGACGAGTTCGATCATCGTTCCTGAAGATCAACGCGATACGTCTTATTCGGCTCACACGCTCAGCGATGACGTGGTGGATGCCCGCACCCCGAAGCTCGACTCGATCATGTACTTCCTGGCTGTTTGCTCGAAGGACAGCGGATCCGTGCCTTCGAAACTTCAGGCGTCTGTGTTTTTCGAAGAGGGAAGTGATCTATATGCGAGGCAAGGCGAGATAATCGAATGGGCAAACCGCCAGGTTGATGAAATTGCGGCGAGAGACAAAGAGATTTACCGGCTGCAAGCCGAATTCGATGATCGCACGAAGTGGGCGTTGGAGCTTGATGCTCAGGTAGCGCAGTATCTCGCCGCCGGCGGTCTGGAGGGCCTGGAGGCTGCAAAGCGAAAAGCTGAGGAAGCTACGCTCGAAGCGGATCTTGCTAGACGAGACGCGCAGCAAGCTCGGGAAGCGTTTGAGTCGCTGGCTTCTGGTGTGGGATTCGAGAAAATGCGGAATGAGCGTGACGAGCTGCAAGTGCGCGTCGGCCAGCTGCAAGCGAAGCTTAATGAACTGTACGCTTCCACCTCGTGGAAGGTCACGCGACCGATCCGAGGATTGAGGCGTGCTGCCCGAGGCGAGTTTGCGCCAATGCTGCAACCGCTGCGACCCTATGCAAGAAAATGGGCTCGTACGGTATATCAAGCTCTCCCGCTGACTCCCCGCCAAAAGGCCAAGGCAGCGGATGTGATCTTCCGTGTCGCGGGCCCGCTATTCGAGGGCGTTGTGTACTACGAGGCTTGGAAACGCCAGGGGCAACCGGTGCCCAGCGTGCTGGGCAAAGGTCCCATTGCGCCAGCCGACATCGATAGCGTGCTTTCCAGCTTGCAGTTCACGCAGGTCGACTCACCGCGTGTTTCGGTGATCATTCCTACCTACGGCAATCTCCCGCATACCTTGGCTTGCGTGCGTTCGATTGCGGAGCACCAGCCTGTCGCGACAATTGAGATCATCGTCGCAGAGGATGCATCCGGCGATGCGGACATCTTGCGGATGCAACAGATTCCAGGTATCCGCTTCGTGCTGAACCCTCAGAATCTCGGTTTCGTTCGGTCGTGCAATTACGCGGCTTCACATGCGCAAGGCGAGTTTGTTTACTTTCTGAATAACGATACGGAAGTCACACCGGGGTGGATCGACTCCATGGTGGATCTGTTCGAAACCCGGGCGGATTGCGGCATGGTCGGTTCGAAGCTCGTGTATCCGGACGGCCGTCTTCAAGAGGCCGGCGGGATTTTCTGGAAGGACGGCTCCGCGTGGAACTTCGGGCGACTCGATGATCCGTCCAAGAGCGCTTACAACTACGTCAAGGAAGTGGACTATTGCTCGGGCGCTTCTCTTCTGATTCGACGTGATCTGTTCACCGAGTTGGGTGGCTTCGACGAGCACTATGTTCCAGCCTATTGCGAAGATGCGGACCTCGCGTTCAAAGTGCGGACGACGGGTAAGAAAGTCTATTACCAACCCGAATCCGTCATCATCCACTACGAGGGTATTTCTCACGGCACTGACACCGGAACCGGTATTAAGGCATACCAGGTCGTGAACCAGCAGAAGCTGCGTGAGCGCTGGCGCGAAGTGCTGGACACGGAGCACTTCGAGAACGGCACCCACGTAACGGTGGCACGGGATCGAAGCGCCCGCAAAAAATCAATTCTCATCGTGGATCACTATGTTCCGCAGCCGGACCGTGATGCTGGATCCCGATCAGTGATGTGTGTTATCCGCGTTTTGACGGAAATGGGCTTAAGCGTCAAATTTTGGCCCGAGAATCTTTGGTACGACCCAGTCTACGTCAAGCCCTTGCAGGCAATGGGCGTCGAGGTTTTCTACGGGGCGGAGTTCGTGGGTGGGTTCGACGAATGGACGAAGGAAAATGCCAGCTCGCTGGATTATGCGTTCCTGAATCGGCCACACATAAGTGAATCTTTAGTCGCGCCGCTGCGCAAGCACGCCCCTCGGGCAAAGTTGCTCTATTACGGGCATGACATCCATTTCGAGCGCCTGCAACGTGAGTTTGCGATTACGGGCGATCAAAAGGTACAGCGTCAGTCCGACGCAGAGCGTGTACGTGAGATGAAGATATGGAAAGAGGTCGACGTCGTTTACTATCCGTCACCCACTGAGACTGAGACGGTAAAGCAGCTTGATCCGAGTGTGACGGCGCGGACCTTGCCCGGGTATTTCTTCGACGCACGGCCGAATCCGAGTGGGGAGATTGCACTGTTTGAGCGCAGCAATATCGTATTTGTCGCGGGCTTTGGTCATCCACCAAACGTCGACGCAGCCACCTGGCTTGTGACGTCGATTCTGCCGCTCATACTGGTCGAACTTCCGAAGGTCCACCTGACGCTGGTAGGTTCAAACCCGACGGACGAGGTTAAGGCGCTCGCCGGGCCTAACGTGACTGTCACCGGGTGGGTGAGTGATGAGCGCCTCGCCGAGTTATACGATCTCGCGCGAGTCGTGATCGTGCCATTGCGTTTTGGCGCGGGGGTGAAGAACAAGGTGGTCGAAGCGCTGCATTTCGGTGTCCCGCTTGTCACCACTCCGGTTGGCGCGCAGGGTCTTCCCGGTTTGGAAGAGATTGTTCCTGTCACGGACGATGCACAGCAACTCGCGGAAGATGTGGTTGCTTTGATGCGCGACGATGATCGCTGGCACAAGGCCGCGCATGACGGTCGAGGATATGTCGCAGCACATTTCTCGCGTGAAGCAATGCGAAGTGCTTTGGCACAGGATATTGATACCGGCACGCCTGTGGACGCGTACTGATAATGTTTAGACTTTCCAAATTCGAGGAGATGTGTACTGGCTTTGCAGCGTTAGGCCGAACATCTCCCAAATTTTTAGCGGGCAGCCAGGTTTCGATCTCGTGCGCTCATCTGTTGAACGCTGCCCCATTGCGAGGTGAAGCATGAAAGTTATCGAGTCCGCAGGCGCTGTAACGAAGCTGGTTCCCGTGATTATTTGCGGTGGGTCGGGCACTAGGCTGTGGCCCGTCTCCCGCGAGGCATTTCCGAAGCCGTTCATGCGGCTTTCGGATGGGCAAAGCCTGCTGCAAAAAGCCTATCTGCGCGCATGTGCGTTACCGGGCGTCGACGAGGTCATGATCGTCACGAATCGAGACACCTATTTTCTTGTCAAGGACGATTGCGCGGAAGTGAAGGTCGACGGCGTTGAGCTCGGATTCGTGCTTGAACCCGTGCCCCGCAATACTGCGGCGGCGATCACAGCTGCTACGCTCGTAGCGCGCGAGCGTCATGGCTCTGACGCGGTTCTTTTGGTCATGCCAGCAGATCAGTTGGTTGAGAAATTGGATACCTTCGTGACCGCGGCGACGCTTGCTGCGCAGGCCGCATCTGCGAAAGGCATCGTGGTGTTTGGTATTCAGCCGACGCGGCCAGAAACAGGGTATGGATACATCGAAGTAGATGAGTGTGTTTCTGCGCCAACGGCTCTCGTACCGGTCAAGCAGTTCGTTGAAAAACCCGTCCTTGACGTGGCGAAGCGCTTCCTGGACGGAGGTCGCCATCTTTGGAATGCGGGGATGTTCTGTTTTCGGCCAGATACGATGCTGGAAGAGCTGAACAACTGGGTGCCGGGAATGTCCGATTGCGTCGCGAACGCGGTGGGCGAGGGCACGCGCAGTGTCTCCAATGGCAGCTATGTTGTCGAGTTGGGGATTGAGTCATTTAAACGTGTTGAGAACGTATCTATTGACTACGCGGTCATGGAGCGTTCGAAGAACGTGTCGGTGGTGGCTTGTGATCTTGGGTGGAGCGATATCGGGTCATGGAAGGCCGTCAGTGAATTGACGCCGCCGGATGCCCAGGGCAATCGGGTTGAAGGCGCTGCCGCTTTGTACGAGGTGAACGACTGCTATATCCGCGGGCAAGGACGAGTCATCGGCGCAATTGGAGTGCGCGATCTGGTGATTGTCGATACGCCCGATGCCTTGCTTGTTGCGAGTCGTGAGCGGGCGGAGGATGTGAAGCAGATCGTCGCACAACTGAAGCGCGACGGACACGAGAGTTGCGTCCTTCATCGCACGGTGCATCGCCCGTGGGGTACCTATACGGTTCTTGAAGAAGGTGAACGCTTCAAGATGAAGCGGATCTTCGTGAAGCCAGGGGCGTCGCTGTCGCTACAGATGCATCATCATCGCAGCGAGCATTGGATCGTCGTTCAGGGTTGCGCGGATGTTGTTTGTGACGATCAAGTGATGCAGTTGCAGCCGAACGAGTCGACGTATATTCCTGCTGGACGGAAGCACCGTCTGACCAACCCAGGTGTTGTTGATCTGATCTTGATCGAAGTCCAATGCGGCGAGTATCTTGGTGAAGACGATATCGTGCGTTTCGAGGATGTTTATGGTCGGTTGAATGCGTCGGCGGTGGGCGACACTGTCACCGGTTAATTTCACGCCTTGAACATAGGAAGCTAGTAAGCTTGACCGCACGGCGTGCCTGCGTGCTGTTTTCGGCTCCTAAGTCTCTTCGTCTGTCAGTCGATCCCTGTATCTGCGTATCGTGGGATCGCACCTCACTATTTAGAACTCGGTGCAATCAGGATGAACATTCAAAACGCTTCGGTGTTGGTAACAGGGGCTGACGGCTTTATTGGCAGCCACCTGGTAGAGGCGCTCGTGATGCGAGGATGCCGGGTGCGAGCTTTCGTTTTCTACAATTCCTTCAACAGCTTGGGTTGGTTGGACACTTTGCCGAAGGAAGTACTGGAAAAGGTCGAAATTTTCTCGGGAGACATTCGTGACCCGAACGGTGTCCGCGTTTCAATGACTGGGTGTGACGTGGTCTTTCACCTGGCGGCACTGATCGCTATCCCATTTTCATACCATTCCCCGGACTCGTATGTAGACACGAACATCAAGGGTACATTGAACGTACTGCAGGCCGCCCGCGAGCTTGGTACACAGCGCGTCATCGTGACTTCAACATCGGAGGTCTACGGCACTGCCCAATATGCGCCGATCGATGAAAAACATCCCTTCCAAGGCCAGTCCCCCTATAGCGCTACGAAAATTGGCGCGGACCGGCTAGCGGAATCGTTTTATCGCTCATTCAATACCCCCGTGGTGATTGTGCGCCCCTTCAATACCTACGGTCCTCGGCAGTCGGCGCGTGCGGTGATACCTACCCTCATCACGCAACTGCTAGCGGGACAGACGCAGCTTCGTGTTGGGAGCCTCACTCCCACCCGCGATTTCAACTACGTCGCTGACACGGTAGCTGGCTTTATCGAGTTGGCTTCAGCCGATGAAGCGGTGGGGCAGGAAATTAATATCGCAACCGGAATCGAACACTCGATCGGTGATGTTGCATCCTTCCTGATTTCAGAGTTGAATCCTTCCGCAACTCTTCTTACTGACGAGCAACGTCTTAGGCCAGAGGCGTCTGAGGTATTTCGGTTGATTGGTGACAATACTCTAATTAAGAATTTGACGTCATGGCGTCCTCGCTTCGATTTATATGCGGGGCTGAGGGATACGATTGAATGGTTTCGGGACGAGCGGAATTTGTCGCGCTATAAACCAAATCAATACAATATCTGACAGAGGCGATGATGCGCGCAATCATACTTGCTGGCGGTAAAGGTACCAGACTTCGACCGTATACAACGTTGATCCCAAAGCCTCTCGTCCCGTTGGGTGGAAAATATTCCATTCTCGAAATTATTATCATGCAACTGGCGAAGGTCGGGGTTACTCATATTACTCTGGCAGTTAATCATCTCTCGCATCTTATTGTTTCTTACTTTGGTGATGGATCGAGATTCGGTTTGAAGATTGACTACTCACTGGAGGAGGGCGAGCTAAGTACGATTGGTCCGTTAACTCTCATTGATGATTTGCCCGAAAATTTCCTTGTGATGAATGGAGATATTCTTTGCAATCTCGATTATCGGAAATTTTTTGAGCAACATGTTAATTCGGGAAGTCAGATTTCAGTTTCGGCGTACAAACGCGAGGTTAAGATCGATTTTGGTGTGCTCAGGTATAACGAGGCACGTCAGCTAACCGGATTCGAAGAAAAGCCAATCATCGATGTTGATGTAAGTATGGGAATTTATTGCATAAATCGCTCCGTCATCAATGAGCTACCACGCGGAGCGGTATACGGTTTTGATAATCTCATGCTTGACGGAATTAAAAATTCTCGTCGCATCGACATCTGTCCGTTTTCGGGATATTGGTTGGACATCGGCCGGCCAGACGATTATCAATACGCGGACGAAAACTTCGTTGAATTGTCAGAGAAACTGGGCATCTCTTGATGAAAACCGTCCTGGTTACAGGAGGAAATGGAGCGCTTGCGCGGAGCGTGACGGGATATCTGGAGGCGATCGGTGACTATCGAGTGATCGTTAGTACTCGATCGGGAGATGGGTCTTCTGTGCAACTAAACGTTTGCGATACTCCACAACTTTCCGCAACACTAGAGAGGACTGCTCCAGACGTCGTCATACATCTCGCCGCTACCTTCGGGAATGAGTTTTCGGATGCCTATGCCGTCAATGTGGATAGCACGCGACATTTGCTCGACGCGGTAGAACGTTCGAATTCCAAGGCACGTGTAATTTTGGCCGGGTCGGCAGCCGAATACGGCGCCGTAGAGCCCTCTGACAACCCGGTTTCAGAAACGAGAGCGTTAAATCCCGTATCCGTGTACGGCTTGACCAAAGCGTGGCAAACGCAACTGGCGACCGTTTACGCGGCTCGAGGCGTTGACGTTGTCGTCGCCCGGATTTTCAATCTCGAAGGCCGAGGCTTGTCTGAACGACTATTTGTCGGGCGCGTATATCGGCAAATTGAGGAAGTGGTGCAGGGTCGGCGATCTACCATCGACGTGGGTCCCTTATCCGCGACACGAGACTATTTGAGGCTGGACGATGCTGCGGAGCAAATCGCCGCGGTCATGGCCCACGGCGAAGCCGGGTGCGTCTATCACGTTGCAAGTGGTAGACCACTCACGATGCGGGAGTTACTGGAGCGCAATCTGGCCGAGCATGGGCTCGATATGCAGATCGTCCGCGAAGCTCCTGCGTTATCAAATCGAACCGGATATGATGTCCCGGTCATTTACGCGAATGTGGCGCGAACTGCAATGCTTTTAGAAACTTGGAGGGCGCGTGGAAAAGCTTAAGATCTCTGTCGTTACCCCTGTATTCAACGAGGAAGAGGTTATAGGCCATTTTCACGACCGAACTCGCGCTGTCCTGGACTCGCTACCCAATATAGAGGCAACGATCGTGTTTGTTCTGGATCGTTGCACGGATAACTCTCTAGCTGTGTTGCGGGAAATCGTTCGGCGTGATTCCAAATCCAAACTGATCGCGTTGTCGTCCCGCTTTGGCCATCAGATGTCACTGCTCGCGGGTATCGAGAAATCACTCGATGCTGACGCGATCATCATGATGGATAGCGATTTGCAACATCCACCGGAGTTGATCCCGAGAATGCTTTCTGTATACCAGCGAGGCTTTGACGTGGTGTATACCACGCGCCAGGAGAATGGGGGCGCGGGATTGATCAGGGAGGCCGTGGGTAAGACATTTTATAAATTGCTTTCGAAGATTTCGAATGTACCGATAACGGCAAATGCTGCGGATTTTCGTCTCATATCGAAACGAGTAGCCAGTGTTTTGGTTAACGGTTTTGGCGAGCAAAATCTCTTCCTTCGAGGCATTATTCCATGGATGGGATTCAATCAGGTTGGAATCGAATATATTGCGGAACCGAGGTTTGCCGGGAAATCGAAATATTCATTGTCCAGGATGATCCGGCTGGCCGCGGACGGCATTTTATCTTTCAGCACTAAGCCTTTACAGATTGGGATATTTGTGGGGGTAGGATTTGCTTGCCTGGCGTTTTTGTTTTCAATATATGCCATAGTAAGTTATTTCATTGATCGTTCCATACCTAGTGGCTGGACCACTATCGCGGTTTTATTGCTTTTGTTTAGCGGTGTGCAATTGATCGTTATAGGTGTGCTTGGTTCATATATCGGTGGGATATATCAGGAAGTCAAGCGTCGTCCTCGTTATATAATAGAGGAGGAGATTTATCATGACGAAGCGCGTTGATTTTGATAAGTATACCGATAACTATAACGAATTGCTCGGTGAGAAAACGCAATTTTTCTCATCGAATGATGAATATTTTGCGCGTTATAAGATTGATTTGGTTCGGAAAGCGGTCAAAACTCCGGTAAAACGCGTCCTCGAATTTGGCTGCGGAATTGGTCGCAACATTCCATTTCTGCAGCAAGCCTTCGATCAGGCGACCGTGGTTGGATCAGACATATCGAGAGCTAGTCTTGATGTGGCGGAGCGCGAAAATCCGGGCGTTGAATTTATCTGTGAGGAAGATGCCACGACTCCTATGGGAAAATTCGATCTCATTTTTGTTGCTGGGGTATTCCATCATATTCCCGTCGATCAGCGGATATCGGCTGCGAGCACTTTGCGAGATCGGCTGACGCAAGCCGGAGATATTTTCGTTTTCGAGCACAACCCTTATAACCCGGTGACGCGTCGAATCGTCGATACATGCCCTTATGACGAAGATGCCGTGCTGTTGAACCCGGCTGAGCTTAAAAACACTCTGCGCGCCGCGAATTTGCTGGTTAGCCGCTCGGAATATTGTCTCTTCGTGCCGCCTCGTTTTTCGATGCTGGCTGGCCTGGAAACAAAACTCGGTTGGTTACCGCTTGGCGGGCAATATTGGGTGCGAGCCAGGCATAACACATGAAGCAATTTGTTCGTTTCCTTTTGGTTGGATTGTTTAATACGGGATTTGGTTATTGCATAATTTTCTTTTTCATGTATGCAATAAAATTTTCGCCTGAAATAAGTAACGTTCTTGGTTATGCGATTGCTCTTGCTGGGTCGTATGTCTTAAACCGAAAATTTACGTTTGAGAGTAATAAAAAACGCACAGGTGAGATTTTTAAATTCCTTGTCGTTTTTTCGATCGCCTACAGCGCTAATTTCGCATTTTTGGTTTTTCTAATTCACATTGTGAATTTCAATAAAGGGTTGAGCCAAATTTTAGCGGGCGTTTTATATGTCGGCGTTTCGTTTTTTATGAATAAATACTATGTATTTAAAGCGCCGATTTCAAGCTGATCGAGGCACGAGGGGAAAATGATAAAAATATTTCGTCGGAATTTATTGTTAGCGGTGACCTTGATAGCCGTGTTCGGTCTGTTTTTAAGACACGCATTTTCTCACGATCGTTCATTCGGACTTTATAGGGATAACGAAGACTTTCTCGGACCGCTCCTGTCCACGATGTCGACGGCTGTGCGTCACGGAGTTTGGCCGCTTAGAACAGATACCTTTCTCGGTGGACTTCCGTTTTACGATCTTCCTCAACTGTCGGCGTTCTACCCGTTCTATTTCACGTGGCTCCCGTTATTTCGAACGCCATTCGATACGATGTATTCAATGCATTGGATCGTTTTGATGCACATCTTGATCGCAGAGATCAACATGTGTATTTTACTGCGCGAAGTCGGGGTATCTCGCTTATCGGCTGTCCTCGGCGCTGCGCTATTTGCCTTTAGTGCGAACAGTTTCATCTACGCCTACTGGATAAACATCGTTGCGCCCTATGCCTGGCTGCCACTATACCTCACTGGCCTTGTTGGAATTTTGAACGGCAAACAGCAGCGACGATATCCGCTAATGGCTATCGGCGGTATGGTGATGCTTGTTTTCGCTTCGCCGGCGCAGCCTTTGATACATGCGTTATTTTTGACCGCGGTATTTTTCGTCGTTAAGGTTGTGAGTGATAGGATAAACGGGCAAGGAATACGCGAGATCACGCGCCGAGCCGCCGGAGTGGTGATTATTGGAGTCTTGAGCCTGTTGATCGTCTCACCGGTACTTACACCGGTGATTTTGAATTTGAATGACATGATTAGATGGATTGGGAATTTCCCTGCGGTGATCGGGAACTCCCCCATCCCATTTAATGCGTTTACAGAGGATCAGCTGACCGTTACACAACTTGGTGGTGCCTTGTTTAAAATGGAAGGTCTCAAAGTGGGCCAGCAATTCGTCGGCCTGATTCCTTTCTCGCTCGCGGCTGTCGCTGTGGCGTGGCGACCTCGATCGTGGTTTGTGCAGGTAATGGCGTTTACTGCTGTCTACTCATTTTTATCGGCAGCAGGTACTAATTTAGGGCTGGGGTACATTAATTACTATTTGCCCATATTAAATAAGATACGTGAACCGAGCCGCTTCCTGTTTCTGTTTCAGTTTGCGGTTGCTGCTTTAGCCTCTGTAGGCCTCGATGAATTGCGCTCACGTATCTGCTTGCGTATCGATAAATCAAGACTTAAAGTCTTGATTGCGCCATTTGTAATTCTGATCGGTATTGCAATTGTCGCCGCAATAATCGGTAGACAGGAAATCATTGCGCGAGTACCGACCGCTTTAACTATTTTATTGACCTGCGCGTTGGTTTCCTTGACATTGCTCATTCATATTTCACCGACCGAATCTCGGGCGTTGTTTGTGGCATGCAGTTGGGCGGTGACCGCCTTGATACTACAGACCATGGAAGTACATTGGATACCTTTCAGTGTCCCGAAGGAAAGTCAATATCTCATTACGAATGCCTCCGAACTCGATCGAGCCTTGTCGCGCGTCGCGGCATTGGATCCTGGTCGGAATTACAGGGTGATATTTGAAGGAGAAATTGATAAACAACAGGCTTCCATGCTTGCCTCGTACCGGGGAATTCGAACGTTAAATGCATACGTTAACCCTGCACCATATCGTCAGTTCAGCGAGATGTATTATCAAGGGCCAAGCGCGGATAATTATTTTTTTGTGCTTGGTGCGAAATTTATGATCTGCGATGTTTGCAACCCTGATGCTGTGAGAGGGTATAGGCGTATTGAAGATGTCGGCCGCTACGCGATATATGAGGCAGAAGCTGTGTCGCCGCATGGTTATTTGAAAACTTCAATCGATGGGTATTTTAAATCCATTGATCAATTTAAAAAGGAAACTACGAACATTAATCCGGAGGGTGGAGTTTTGTTTCTGGGAAATGATTCACTAGTGACCCTGCCGCAGAGAGGTGTAACGGGACAAGATTGTGATCTGGTTGAGAAGGAGAGAACCGTCACCTATGATCGCTTTGAAACGTCATGTCCAGCGCAAAGTGTATTGGTATTGAATGAGTTTTTTGATAAGTCGTGGGCAGCGTATCTGGACGGCGAGCGCGTGAAAGTTTTCGAGGTTAATGGTAACCAGTTGGGAGTGGCTTTGCCGGGCGGTGCGCATTTTGTTGAGTTTAAATACGTTCCAGATTATTTCAAAAAGATATTGTTGTTGATGCTAGTTGGAGTTTTAACTGCCTGTATTTACATTTTTTATTTTGGTAGGCGGCGTGTCGGCCGACCGTAACGAAGAATTTTTATTAACGAATTTGATGGAGGCTATGAGGTTCGGCTGCCTCAAAAAGTCGCTTCTACGTTTCAGCTCATTGGAGTGACAAGAGGGCATTCATCAGGGAGGAGCTACCGCTAAAGGTAGCTCGTCACTTCCAACTGTAGGTCGATCGACGTTGGTTCAAGCGAGGCCCTGCGGCGCAGGAAGGCGGATTTTGTCGCAACTTGAGGATGAGCCGGATCGGAAGCCGTAGTTTCGATGTGAAGGCGTTGATGCGGCCTCCACCGCCTAACTTCGTGCTCTGGCCGCGTACCCCGCTTCGAACCTGCGCTCGTCACCGCCGCGCGAGAGTTTCGCGCACCGGCACGCATCCGACTTCTAGTAGACCCCGGTCGTGACGTAAAAAGCAGGCGCGCCATCAATTCGGTTGTATGTCTTCGTTTCAACGTCGTGAAGCCCCTTCTCTGTCAAAGCAGCGTTGTACTTTGACGCGTCAGAAGCCTTCCAGAAGGCTACCCGTACACGGTCACATTGGCATTTCGATTTATCGATCTGCCCTGTTTCGAGAACATAAGGTATGCGGTTCTCGGTCAAAAGTACGAACGGCATGAAAAATCCCCAATCTGGGAAAACATATAACGTCTTTGGCTCGCTCAGAGCGTCATTTGCAAGTGTGGTTGTGGCTGCAGTCGTCAAATTGGTGCCCCCAGTCAACCGGAGTTTGCGGTAAAAATTATCGCCCTGGTGAAGATTCCCCGCGAAAAAGACGAGAGCGCACGCTGTTGCAATCCAAATCGACGATCGGCTCTTGATCACTTCAGCGAGTGTCATAGCCAGCAATAAATAGGCGACTGGGACTAGCACGCTGAAATGGTGCGCCCAGAGACGACTGCCCAAAATGATTCCAAAGATGAGGTATGAAATTGGCAGCAAAAAAACCAGAAAGCGACGTTCGCGTTTGAGCAGTGCAATTGCCACAAGAAATACCGCGATGAACCCCCCGGCTTTAATAGTCCCCCATATGCCGCCGACACTTTGTCCGAAGATCATGAATTCATTTCCGGCGTTAGTGATTGCGAGATACGCGGCGCTTAAGGTGTACTTGAGACTTGCCCATGCCGAGAGCTTCGACGATAGCGGAGCGAGATCTTGCGTAGCATGACGTAGCCATTCGATAGCTTGGGGGAATCCGCCAAGAGCACTTTCGAGCGACGCATAGCCCGCGACGTAAGGGAGTACACCTACAAAGCAACCTAAAATCCACACGGCAGGTTTGCGGTCGGGGCGGCTGAGCATCAGGATCAACATCGCGGGGCCAAAGAAACCAAGAACGAAGTATCCGTAAGTGGCTAGTCCGAGAAACATTCCTGAGAGAAAAAAGCCAATACGGCTACCGTACCAAAGAGCAGCGAGACTGGCGAAAAGCCACATTTCTCCACCCAGGATTATGTAGAACTGCGTTCGGAAGGAAGCAATAAAGGCGATGTCCGTCGCCAGTAAAGCCGCACCAATGAATGCAGCGATTCGGTTACGCGTAGCGAGCACCGTAATCAGATATAGCAACGCGACGGTCGCTGCTCCAAACAGGGCCTGTGAGATGCGCACCGATGTCACGCTGACTCCAAGGAGACGAAACGTGATTAGGTCAACGTAGTAATTCTGGACGCCGTGATACAGGCTGCCCAAGATCGGAAACACCGCGGTAGGTATTACCCATGCTGGATTCTGTAGACCTGGATTTAGGGTTTGCGCGGCCAGGTAGTCGGGGTTTACCGCATCCATATAGAGTCCCGGCAGCTCGACCTGGCGCAGCACGCCTAGCCAAAAGATCAGCATCAGCAGGAAGATGCCTATTACGTCGTTTTTTGTAAGTTTCATCGGAGTCTCGTGACCACATGGATTCGCGAAAGGCAAGATTCTAACCGGTAGGCAACCCGCCAAGGACCCATCGCAGACGAGCGCCCCGGCCGCGGCCTACGAGAGTGATCCACCTTGATAGTCACCGACCGGCAAAGGACGCGCATCGCTAAGGTTAGCGCTACCAGTTAAAACTTAAAGTAGATAAACGGTACGTGTAAATCGAATTGTCCAAACAGCTCCATGGACACAAGTGCCAAGCCTACCGGAACCCCGATGAGTGGATACGGCAAGCTTTCGGTCAGCCAGCGTTGGATTCTCCGGTTGCCATCGGCGATGCACCACAATGCACTGACCGCGAGTAGCAGCCAATAGTGTTGGTTCGATCCCGCAATACTCAACACTTTTATCGAAAACAACTGCTTCAATACGACTGAAGTCGTGGCGAAGTCGACAGATCTAAACGGTATCCACGCGATAGCGACGCAAACGAAGGTCAACATGCCACCGAGCAGTGTCGTCGCAGGGCGAATCGCGGGTGCAACAGCGATATGCGGTTTGATTCGGTGGCCCCAGCAACGATGAACGCAGAGCATAGCACCGTGTGCCAAGCCCCAAACCATGAAGTTCCAGCTCGCGCCGTGCCAAAGGCCACCGAGTCCCATAACGATCATCAGGTTTAGATAAGTACGGGATGGCCCAACTCGATTCCCCCCAAGGGAGATGTACAGATAGTCGCGTAACCACGAAGACAGCGAGATGTGCCAACGGCGCCAGAAATCAGCGATGTTGGTGGCCAGGTACGGACGCTCAAAGTTCGAGGGAAATTTGAACCCGAGAAGCGCCGCGCACCCGCGGGCTATGTCTGTATAACCAGCGAAGTCGAAATAAATCTGCATTGCAAAGGCGATAATTCCGATCGCTGGCGCTACGGCGCTGGTAGCCGGGTCATTGAAATAATCATTGGCCACTACCGCAAAGAAATCTGCAAATATTATCTTCTTGATAAGTCCTTTGATTATCTGACATGCAGACCAACTGATATCCTCGATCGTTGGTCTGAAATTTTTCCCTACCTGTGGGAAAAAATTTTCAGGTCGAATAATCGGCCCCGCAACTAAGTGGGGGAAGAAAGAAATGAAAAGTGAGAAATCGGTGAGGCTGCGAACGGCTCGAATGTCCTTGCGGTATATGTCAACGCAGTAAGCTATGCCTTCGAAGGTGAAAAAGCTAATCCCGACCGGGAGAATGATATGCAGACTAAGTGACTGATCGCTCAGATGTAGCGCTTCAGCGAATGAGCCAACGAAAAAATTGAAATACTTGAAGAATCCGAGCACCACGAGGTTTAGCACAACCGCCAGGCTGACGAATGCTTTGCGTTTATGTTCGGCAGCGTCTTCAATGCATATGCCAAGTGCATAGTTTGCGACGGTAGAGGCTGCAAGTAGTATCGAAAAACGCGGATCCCAGCATGAATAAAACACGTAGCTGGATATAACTATCGCGATGCGGCGAGTGTTCGGCTTACTCGCAACGAGCACGCAGCATACGATCGCGAAAAATATCCAGTATTCAAATGAGTTGAACTGCATAAATCACTTACCTGAAGAAATTTGCGTTGTAACTGCCGATGCGACGGCTGCACTGAGCAGTTCCCGGCCGCGTTGGTTCACATGTAAGGCATCGTGGAAATTTTCCGGCTTTTCTATCAGCTCAAAAGCCCGCTGATCCAACAGGGTGAGCCTTCCTGCCGCCTGCAGATCTCTAAGCGAACCGTCCGTACGAAAGGTTCGTTGATCATATTGCTCATATGGTCCCCGCGGGATCTGAAAAATCATGACGGGCACTTTAGCGGCGCTATAAGCTGCGGCGATGCCGCCGTACCATTGATTACGGTATTGCGCTGTGAGCTCAGGGTCAACTGGATTTATCTCGCCGAGCATGAAGCTGATATAGCGTTGCATTTGAGAGATTTCGCCGGAATTCCATTTCTGAGTCGTGAAATCAAAATTGTAAAAATGAGCTGCGTCGAGAGTCGGTACCGCCGACGTTGAGCCAGCATAGCTATACGACCATTGATAGAAGTGTTCATGCCAGCTTTGGGCGTCGGATATGCGTTTATCGGGTGAGGCGAAAAAATCATATAAATCGTCACTCGCGGTGACGATTGGCGTCATGAGCGTACCGAGCGCATCGATTTTGTTGTGAAAGCCAGAGAAGCTGTTCGCGATTGTAAACGTGTCACGAAAATCGGTAATGGGAAGAAGATATTTCAAATCCAGAGAAAAATTCGAAAAATCCGTATCGTTGTGGTAATCATCGTAATCGTGTACCATAAGTACAACGCCAGAAAATAGTTTTCTATCTGGATCTACGTTTTTCAGGAAGTAATACCATACGCGCGGAGACGTACCGGGAATCCCCGCTTCAATAAAATTAATGTCGGTCCGATTGCTGACTTTATTCGCAACTGCTGCAGAGAAACCTTCGCTGACTCTGGAATCTCCCATCACGATGATATTCTTTTTACCGGCAACCAGCTGATGTAGAACTGAATCGCGGGTTTGTACTATCAAGCCCATTGTCGAATCAGGTTTGACCCAGTAGTAATAATTAGTAACTTTGAAAATTATTGAGTTGAAGGCGACGAGGATAATAGTGGCTATTAGCAACGGCGAGGCTAATTTCGCCATCCGGCGGACAGAGTTTGGAGCGATTTCTGCCCTTGCTTGCAGCTCTGCATTTGGCGAAGGGGTCTCGTATGTATCATTCATTGTTGGTGAACCATGCTGGCGAACGCGGCGCGTGATTGAGGCTGGAAGTCCCGCCTTGTAAAAACGGCATTGATTGTGTCCGAAAATCTCGGGTGTGACCACCTGTCAGCGAAAAAAGAAATCGTCGTACTAGATTAGTGCGCTCAAGAGGCCAGCCGGCAGCGTACCTCGTCACCGGAGGTTTGTCGCGCTCCCAAAGAAACTTGCGCACAGTTCCCGCCATGAATGCAAACCCTGCTATATCAACGCGCACAGCGAAGTTTGGGCTGCATACCTCTGGTCCGCCCAGCGCCTTTTGGGGCCCCGCGTGGATTCCTCGCCGGTCCAGCATCACCGAACGACGTGCAGGGTTTGTACATTCGAGCGCTGTATCTGGTCGGCGGTCCTATATTCAAGGAACAGGGACTTGTCGCCCGCATGCTTCAACAAATCGGCGTCAACCGTTCCAGTTGCAAACCCGGAATCGATCTGCGTCTGTATCTGTCTGCCTGCAAAAACAATCATCGTGTCTGCGCTTGGCGTTGAGTCAAGCTTTATCCAGATGGCCGAACTTCCATCTGGCTGGGGATTGATAGGATTGCCTGCTTTGCTTTGTTTCGGTCCAAAGTCGACGAGATGGGTCTGCATTGGAACAACTGGTACTAAATCGTACGTCTCGGCGACAAATTTCATTGCTATGCACGCCAGCAGCAAGAACGCGATTCCAATGCTCACTCGCGTCTCGCGGGCCGTCGGTAACTGTATTTTTAGACGTGGCGTTCTCAATACGGTGAACTTTACTTTCGACAGAGTCTTTCCTAGAGCGATGGCAGGCTCCTCAATGAACCTCCAACTCGCGGCAGCCAAGATCGAGGCTAGGGCCAGCGACGCAACGGTTAGCGCATACGGATTTAAATGCGGTGTCGTTGTCGAAAGTACCATCTGCTGACATGGAAATCCGTACAGATAGATTCCGTAACTCAGATCCTGGCGTGGGCGCACGAACTTCGCCAATGACGACATTTGTCCTAGGTACAGCAAAACCCAGATGACGGCCAAATAGAAGCAAATGAGATGAAGAAAGCTCGATGTGATGGCTGTTAGAATAGCGAAAGCTGCACCCTGCCAGAGACGCGGTTTGATCCAATTGGCCGCGCCGAAGGTGATCACGCCAGCCAGGAACATTACGCCCGCCGCGCGGCTATACGGCTCATCGAAAAGGTTGATTGGCAGGGAATTCAAAGCAGCCGGCACGAAGGCTAGTGCTATAAGAGCGAACCCAGCCAATACGATGCGGTACGCCTTGGAAAGCATCCCGAGCAAGCCCATACATCCGAGTACAACATACATCTTGGCTTCAAGCGGAAGTGTGTGAATTGAGCCATTGATGGTCGCGTCTTGATGTGTGGTGAAAATTCCATTAATTTCCCAGGTGAAATGGAAAATTGAATTGCTCAATATATATTTATAAAATCCGTCAAAGACCAAATAATGAAGAAATTTTCCATGCGTGGATGCCGCAACGCAAAGTAAAGCTGTGATTGCAAGGCATACAAAATATCCTGGCCAAATGCGCAAGACTCGTTTAATGATGAAATTACGAATACTCGGGTCGCGACAGAAGCTTTGCGTCACGAACAGTCCGCTGAGGAAAAAAAACGCCTGCACCGCCAGACCGCCTACTTGGGTAATCGGAGAAAGCGCCCCGCTCAGATGATCTGCATAACCATCTGCCTTAACCAAGTGAAAGGAGTGAAAATAGATAACACTGGCCGCCAGAAATGCGCGAATTAAAGTGTAGTTATTTTCGTGGCTTTCAATTACCTCTCTGAGGGAGCGACTTTTCGAATATTTCGACGAGATCAGCGCTGGCCACGCCTTCAGATGAGTCGACGCAGGATAGACAGGGAGAGGGGGCATTTGGCCGATGTCACACTGGGAAAATTGTAGGATGTGTGTAAGGAATGGAAATAAAACTTACATGGTTGTGCATAGGCTACACACATGCCAATGTCGTAGCAAGCAGCTTGTCCCACATCTGAGCTGGCGATTTCTAGCCGAATTCCTTTCTTGTGATTTGTAATGTCTTACGCGGAGGTGCGTAATCTCTTACCGCGGAATTTGCGTGAAGGGATGGAAGCCTTATCCCGTGCGGGGAGTGTCTTATTTCCGGGCTGCGCGCTCGCGACTCTCGACGCAGCTCGTCTGGCAATAAAGCGCGTTGTTTGGCGGGCTCGAACTCGAACCTGTTGTTTCTTTGCCGCTCGTCAGCAGCAAGCGTGCGGCCGCCGCCGAATCTTTCCGGTGTGGTTGCCTTTATCGACTGGGTTGAATTCTCTGGAGAATTCGCCCCCAAGCGGATTTGGGTGTCCCCGATGGTTGCGTCGATGCTTGCTGTCTGCCTCGGATCATCGCGAACAGTTGCTGTGCTTCGCGATAGAGCAGCATGTCGAGTGCATTGCGCTCAAGCAATTCACGATAAAGCGAAGCTCCGAGTTCGCTTTCTATATGCTCGAGGCGCTCCTCTAACGTCGCTTTGCGTCCCGGGCTGCCGTTCTGGATCGTAAATTCAAGGTTGAGTTCGCCGATATGAGGCCGCAGAAAGTCTTGCAGCCCCTTCATGGATTCCTCGAACGACTCGACTAACCCGAAGAATGGAAGGCTTCTTAAGTGAGCCAAGGCCTGAAGATAGTCGACATGCGTACTGCGCGCCTTGCGCATGTCGAGTTGGGTACTGGCTAGGTGCGCCACCTGAAAGTTGCGGCAAACCGCAGTCGATTCGCGCTCCACGGCCCAGTTGGCAAACGCGGCCAGTCCGCCGTTGCGGGCAATAGCGACACTTGGGCTCGCGCTGTCTGCGGGCTGCCGCCGCTCGAAATCGTAGACGGACGCAAAGCGGTCGATAGGGTGACGAAGAAACAGGATTGGCAGGAAGAGCACGTCGGGATGCTGCGGCAACGGCAATCGTGCCTGATGACTGGAGATCGCTCGGAGCGCCGGGTTGCCGAGTGCATATGCCAGGATATCATCCGGACTCACTACGGACCAGGGATACGGGCCCTCGATGTGGCCGTGAGTTTCCCCGGGAAATTTCCGATTCAGAATGCTGTCCACCGTGGTGCCAGCGTTTTTGAAGAGGTGGTAATGAACGACAACTGGGCGTATTTTCATCAACTTTCGAAATCGGCTACGTATGCCAGCCGGGGCGATGGCTCACGGTGTCGGAGGGTTCCCGGGGCTGTTCCCTCGCGGGTCGCAGGTTGCGATTATAGCGAAGTCAAAAGCCGCCTTTCGTGTCCCTTGGATTCCGTAGGCTGGTCACGATTTCGTAATTTACGGCGCCGGTGCTTACGGAGGACAGCGTGGATTGAGGGTTGATTTAACGCTGATTAACCTATGTCGATAAAGCGACTCTTGACTTTTGCGAATTTGCTTTTTATTCATCAAATATCTGAGTTTTCCAGGCCGCTCACTGGTTGTAGCGGGCTGCCCATTAGGCGAATCATTTCTGCGGTGAGATACGCGTCGCGGCGTTTCTATTCTGGGCGTTGGAATATGCGTCGCCAGTGGGTGCTTGGGGGTTTCGTCGAGTTGGTAAGTGGTTGTTTTTTTGCCTGAATCCGCATCATTCTCGCTGTTCGCCGAGCATTTCAATCGTCGGGGCAGGTATGATGTCGGCTTTCGAACGTTTAACCGTGTTTGGGTGGCCGCTGCTCGGCGATACCGTGAGCGAAATCTGTTGCCCCCAGCGACACCAATCGATAGACAGAGGGACGAAGTGGATCACGATGTTGCGGTCATCTTGCCGTGCTATAACGAAGCGAGCACCATCGCGCAGGTTGTTGCGGACTTTCGGCAGTACCTGCCGAACGCCCGAATATACGTGTTCGATAACAACTCAACTGACGGCACCGCAGAGGTCGCGTTGGCGGCTGGTGCCCAGGTTCGGCGAGTTGCTCTGCAGGGCAAAGGCAACGTTATTCGCCGAATGTTCGGAGATGTAGACGCCGATGTTTACGTGATGGTCGACGGAGACAACACGTATGACGCGAGTGTCGCACCGCAGTTGATTGAGACGCTGGTCAATGATGGCCTCGACATGGTAGTGGGTTGCCGTGTTTCTGACGAAGTTGCAGCCTACCGGACTGGCCATCGGCTGGGTAATGTCATGTTGACGGGCTTCGCAGCGTCGATCTTTGGCCGTACGTTCAAGGACATGCTGTCTGGATATCGCATCTTTTCTCGCCGCTACGTAAAGTCGTTTCCGGCGCACGCCGAAGGCTTCGAAACCGAAACCGAACTCGCCGTACATGCGCTTGAGTTGCGCATGCCCGTGGCTGAGGTAGACACTCACTACGGAAGTCGACCAGAAGGCTCCGTCAGCAAGCTCAATACTTACCGCGATGGCTTCAGGATTTTGATGACCATTCTCAAGCTGTTTAAGCTTGAGCGCCCCTTGGCCTTCTTTTCCATCTGTTTCGCCGCGAGTCTGCTGTTGTCGGTCGTGCTGGCCGTTCCAATCTTCGAAACCTATATGAAGACCGGATTGGTACCACGCATGCCCACCGCGCTGCTTTGCGTCGCACTGGCATTGCTTGGGTTTCTATTCCTCGTGTGCGGACTTGTGCTCGATACAGTGACCAAAGGCCGACTTGAGGCTAAACGCTTCGCCTACCTGTCGGTCCCTGGACCATCCTCCACATTGCGCCGGTGACGGGGTCGAAATTTCCTCGCTTCGATGTAGTCCCAGCTACTGGATTCATCGCGGCCGTTCGATAACAGAGCGTTTGACGGAACGGATAACCGATCTGGCGCGATGTCCGTTGGTAGGCGTCAGTGAATTTTGAGGCGGCCAAGCGCTGGGTCCCGATGTTTCGGGTTCGAGGCGCTGCCGCTTTTCTCGCGGTTCCGCAGCGCCACCATTCACCCAATCAATACTCACATGGATGCATCGAATCGAGCGAAGGCGTCGGTCGTCGCGATTGTGGCAAGCGTGCTGTTTAGCGGGATCATCGCGTGGACCTTCCTCGGTTTGGTGCGATACGCGATCGTCGCGCCGCCGAGCTTCGATGGCGCGATGAATCTCAATACCGCTGCGTCGTTCCTGCACGGCCACGGTTACGGATTCTTCTACGATCGGTTCTTCCCGTTTCCCGCGCAGACCGACGGGCCATTTATCTTGCCTGCCGCCATTGCGTTCTGGCTGGGCGGGATCACGCCGTTCACGAGTCAGGTCGTCAACCTTGTCTATATCGCGGCGCTGGTTTGCGTGATGGTGGTTCTGCTCCGTCGTGTCGGTGCGCCGCTGTGGCTCGCGCTGTTTGGGGTGATGGTCTGCGTGGCGACACCCGGATTTGTCGAATATTCGATGAACGGCTATGGCGAGGTACCGGTGATGGTCTGGTTCCTTGCGGCGCTTGCCGTTCTGGCCTCAGCCGAATCGCACAAGAACCTTAGCCACGCGAGACTGTTTTCTGTTGGGCTGTTGTTCGGGATGGCTTATCTTACGAAGGTCGTAGCGCTTGTTTGCGTTGCTCCGGCGATGGTTGTCCTTGGTTGCACATTGCTTGCGCAACCCAACAAGTTTCGGCGTTTAGGGCTTCTGTGCGCCGGCTTCACAATGCCCGTTGTCGCTTGGGAAGTCTTTCGGCTGGTCGAGGTAGGCAGTGTCCGTGACTATGTCCACTGGTGGCGGTTTCAATTGGCTCAGATTCGTGCACAGTCCGGAGCGAATCGAACGGATGCAGCAGAAGGATTCCTGAGGAAGGGTGTACATCACCTATCCATTCTTGCCGACCTGACGGGTGTAGCGGCCCCGTGGCTTGCGATCGGTATCGTCGTGCCGATCGTCGTTGGTGTCATCCTGGCGCGCGACCGCAGAAGGAGCGCCAATGCGCGTCTGGTTCTGTGGACGCTCGTCGCAGTGACCGGCCTCTATTTCTATTGGTGGCTGTTCATGAGCCCGACGGCGATGACGTGGCTGCGCCGTATCCTCGACGGCTTCCTGTTGCTGCAGTGCCTGATCGTCGCAGTGCTTGCCGCGGCATGGCGGCGTCCGTCAGAGGGTTCCGAGGCTTCGGTCACCAGAGCGAAAGGTGCGCGCGCGGCGATGTTGCTGGCGCTGATTCCCGTTATCGTATGCCAACTGCAACTCGTCCGCAGCGGTGAATCGGTTGCGCATCCCCCTCAGTCACCGGGCTACGCGTTGGATATGTATCGGGTCGCCGACAAGGTGCGAGCACTTCCGCAGGACGCCACGATTTTTGGCTCGGGTTGGTGGCAGGCACCGGTGGTTGCGCTGTTTTCGCAGCGTCAGTTCATGAATATTGACCACTGGCCTGTCTCCAAAATCAATGAGCTTGGGAATAAATATTTCGTCACGGACATGTATGCCGAGGGGATAGACCAGTCGTCGATTCATGCAGTACTCGACAGATCTGCGTACCAGACGCTGCTAAAGATAGATGGTGGAGCGTTATACAAGCTGGACACCGTCCAACCTTATCCCCCATTCACACCGGAAGACAGCAATCCAGCAAACCTATCGAGCGCTATTGATTTTGCGCGTGAGGACTATGCGCACCGACGAGGTATATTCCAGAGAGAAAGCAACCGGGACGCGTGGGTAGGCGTAGATGCGGCGGTAATGCTCAGGCGCTCAAACGAGAACGTCCTGCGGATGACGTTCGAGGTGCCGGTCGAGCTTGTTAAGGGCATTGCCCCGAAGCAAGCCTTGCTTCATTTGACTAGCCCCGGTTGCCTGGACCAGACGCTCTCGCTTGACAATGCTGGGATATGGGTGGTCACGTTGCCTTTGACCTGCCAAGCCTACCCAACAGTGCAGCCTTTCAAGGTCAATTTGACAGTTGACGAGCACGTTCCTTTCGTCCCGCAGATCGATGCTGACAATCGCCTGAGATCGTTCAAACTGCGCTCTATGGAACTCGTCGGGACCCAAGGCAAGTCCTGACGGCAGACCGCACGACGCGCGTAGCCCCAAATTTTACAAGAGCGCTGCGTGCCGTAACAAAACGCAAGCCAGGTTGCCGAACCTCCCCAATTTGAGCAAAATTGGGGGCTTGTCGCGGGCTAAACATACATAAGTGTCGCTAAGACGGCATTCACTTTTCGCACATGACTGCTACCCACGCGCCGCGCTCCGAGAACGATAGCTTGTCCGTGTCCGTCGTCGTCTACCGGCCGGACCTCGCGCTCCTGACCCGCACCTTGTCGAGTCTGGAGGCCGCCTGCAATGCGCTGCGCGTCAAAACCCCCGCATTCACTGCCACCCTTTATCTGGTCGACAACGGCGGACTGCCAGACCTCTCCGCAGACCTGCAAGCCTTGCAGGATCGCGGCATTGCCTCCGAGACGATCAGCGGCCACGGCAACGTCGGATACGGGCGAGGTCACAATCTGGCAATCGAGCGCTCGGTGAGCCGCTATCACCTCGTCCTGAACCCGGACATCGATCTCGACGCGAATGCCCTCGTGAACGCGCTCGATTTCTTCGCGAAGCACCCCGAGGCGGGCCTGTTGACGCCACGCATCGGCGACGACGAGGGGCGTCTTCAGTACCTGTGCCGCCGTTATCCGACCCTGCTCGACCTGTTTGTCAGAGGCTTTCTGCCGGACCAGATCCGACGCCTGTTTGCGCGGCGCCTCTCGCGCTACGAAATGCGCGATGTGATCAACGACCGTGACGTAGTCTGGGACCCGCCTATCGTCAGCGGCTGCTTTATGCTGTTCCGCACCGAATTGCTGAAGGGCCTCGCAGGCTTCGATCCCCGCTACTTCCTCTACTTTGAAGACTACGACCTGAGCTTGCGCACCCATGAGCGTGCGCGCGTCGTCTATGCACCCGAGGTGCGGGTGCTGCACCATGGCGGCGGCGCTGCGCGCAAAGGCTCGTCGCATATCCAGATGTTCGTGGCTTCGGCGTTCAAGTTCTTCAACCGTTTCGGCTGGAAGTGGCTATGAGCCGGATTCTCGTCACCGGGGCGAACGGTTTTGTCGGGCGGGCCCTTTGCCGTGCCCTGTTGCAGGGCGGGCATGAAGTGACTGGCCTGATTCGCCAGCCCGGCGGTTGCCCTGCCGGAACCAGGGAGTGGGTGCATGCCGGCGAAAACTTTGCCGGTATGACGCAGGCCTGGCCGGAGCACCTGCATGCTGACTGCGTGGTGCACCTCGCGGCGCGCGTCCACGTCATGCGCGACGTCGCGTCCGATCCGCTGGCCGAATTTCGCGCGACGAACGTCGAGGGTGCGCTGCGAGTCGCGCAGGCTGCCCACGCAAAAGGCGCGCGGCGGATGGTTTTTGTCAGCAGCATCAAGGCGATAGCGGAGTCCGACAGGGGCCGCCCGTTACGCGAGGACGATACGCCGCTGCCGCAGGATCCCTATGGCCAGTCCAAATACGAGGCCGAGCAGGCGCTCGTGCGCTATGGTGAAGCGTCCGGGCTGGAGATCGTGATCGTCCGCCCGCCGCTGGTCTACGGGCCAGACGTGCGCGCCAATTTCCTGCGCCTGATGGCCGCCATCGCCAAGGGCCTGCCGTTGCCGCTCGGCGCTATCGAGGCGAAGCGCAGCATGGTCTATGTCGACAACCTGGCCGACGCGTTGGCGCGCTGTTCGCTCGACCCGCGAGCGGCGGGGCAGTGTTTCCACGTCACCGACGGCGAGGATCCGACCGTCGCCGGGCTGGCTCGCGCGCTGGGACGGCACCTGCATGCGCCAGCCCGGCTGGTTCCGGTGCCGGCGGGCTGGTTGCGCCTGGCGGGTCGGCTGACTGGCCGCTCGGCCCAGGTCGACCGTCTGATCGGCAGTTTGCAGCTCGATACGAGCCACATTCGCGCGGTGCTGGGCTGGCAGCCGCCTTCTTCCTTCGACCATGGGCTCGCCGAGACGGCCCGTTGGTATCGAGCGACGCATTGAGATCGTCCATGGACATGCAAGCCCTCGCGACTACACCCTGGACCCTCCCCGCCCTGGCCGCTCTGGTGGCATCGGGGGCCTGTGCGCTGATTCTGTTCGTGTTGCTGAAGAGCGGCCTCGCCTGGCGGCTCGCTACCGACATCCCGAACGACCGTTCGCTGCACGTGCGGCCCACGCCACGGGTCGGCGGCTGGGGCATCGTGCCGGTCGCGGTGCTCGGCATTCTGCTGCTGTCACCGGACCTCTGGTGTGCGGCGGTGGCGGCGGCGTTCCTTGCTGCCGTCTCCCAGATCGATGACCGGCGCGGACTGCCGGCGCGGGTCCGGTTCGCCGCTCACCTGATCGCAGTCGTTGGCTTCGTCGTTCTCAATCCGGCCCAGGCGCCCTGGCTGATGCTTGCTGCCTTGTCATTCTTGATGATCTGGCTGGTCAATCTTTACAACTTCATGGATGGCGCCGACGGTCTGGCCGGCGGCATGGCGCTGTTCGGCTTCGGTGGCTATGCCCTGGCAGCGCTGACGAGCGCCCAGCCGCTGCCCGACCTGGCTCTCGCCTGCGCCCTGGTGGCGGGGGCGGCACTAGGGTTCCTGTTGTTTACTTTCCACCCGGCGCGGGTT